>Ga0187833_10004140_pt1 | contig 14310 bp, 11 predicted proteins | sample ETNtaG_37_FD_167968 | JGI IMG/M metagenome (GOLD analysis project Ga0187833, IMG submission 167968) | Marine microbial and viral communities from oxygen minimum zone, Eastern Pacific Ocean - ETNP2014_SV_400_PacBio MetaG (Illumina Assembly) | ecosystem: Environmental > Aquatic > Marine > Hypoxic... | reverse complement strand
ACGAAGATAGCGCGAGCCAAATCTATCGGAATTGGCTTGATGAGCTTTCCACATATACTTGAAGATATTAAGCCGGATCTGGTATTTGTACTTGGTGATAGAGGCGAAGTGTTAGGAATGGCAATATGTGCAATGCAATTTAATATTCCTATTGTTCACTTGTTTGGTGGTGATGTAACTCAGGCAGGGGTTGATGAACCTACACGACATGCAATCACAAAAATAGCAAATATTCATCTTACCTCTAACAGTGAAAGCGCCAATAGAATATTAAAAATGGGAGAAGAACCGTGGAGAGTGAACAACGTGGGTTCTCCAGTACTGGATTTAATATATCAAGAAAGATATACATCACCGGAAAAAGTTAAAGAAAAATTTGGGTTGGATCTTGAAAAACCGATACTATTGCTATTGCAGCATTCTGTAACATGGCAGGTGGAAGATGCAGAATACCAGATTCGTCAAACTATGGAGGCGGTTGATCATTTAGGATATCAGTCCATAGCTATTTATCCTTGTTCAGACCCGGGTTATGGGGAGATTATCAAAGTATTGACAGAATATGAAGACAAACCATATTTTCAGTTATTTAAAAATATTGAGTTCTTAGATTTCTGGGGATTGATGAATATCGCAAGTGCCTTTATAGGTAATTCAAGCGCCGGTGTGATGGAAACCGCTTCATTCAAGATACCTTTTGTAAACATTGGAATTCGTCAGGAGGGGAGGCTCAGAGCGGATAATGTAATAGATGTAGATCATAGGAAAGATCAAATTATAGAGGCTATTCAAACAGCTGTTAATGACAAAAAATTCAGAGAAAAGGTCAATAATTGTGTATCTCCATACGGTGATGGAAAGGCCTCTGAAAAGATTGTTTCTATTTTGAAAAATATTGAAATTAATGAAAATCTCATTCGCAAGAAAATGGCATATTAAGCTTATTCATCAAAACGAAATATAATAATAAATTAAAAAAATGGACACAAGGTAATGAATATTTTGCTAACGGGAATCGATGGTTATGTAGGTTGGCCTACAGCATTGAAATTATCAAAAGAATTTCCTGATGCAAGGATAATGGGTATTGATAACCTGGCAAGGAGGAAATGGGTAGAGGAGTGTGGAGCTATCACTGCTATACCAATTCAATCAATGGAAGCCAGAATTCAAACTGCCAAACAAAAAGGGTTTGTAAATATAAGCTTCATTCAGGGAGATCTTATTGACAGGGATTTTGTTAACGAAATAATATGTTTATTTAAACCAGAAATTATCATTCATCTTGCAGCCCAGCCATCAGCCCCATATTCACATATTAACGGAGAAAAAGCGAATTATACCCAATTCAATAATAATCAAGCTACAAGAAATTTGTTGTGGGGGATAAGAGAGGCAAATCTCGTATCTAAATGTAGTTTCATTGAAACAACAACCATGGGAGTATACGGCGCCCCTGAATTTGAAATCCCTGAAGGGTTTTTGGATGTTGAACAACCTTCTGGTAAGGATACTGTCCCATATCCAGGCATGGCAGGATCATGGTATCATATGAGTAAATCAAATGATGTTAATAATCTTTATCTTGCAAATAAAATGTGGCGTATGTCAATAATTGACTTACGTACGGCAATTGTATATGGTACTGAAACTGAGGAAACGGCATTAGCTCCGGGTTTGGCAACCAGATTTGATTTCGATTTTTACTTTGGAGTGGTGGCAAACAGGTTTTGTGCTATGGCACTGACGGGTCATCCAATAACCATATATGGTAAAGGGGAGCAAAGAAAACCTCAAATTTCATTAGAGGATTGTGTCTGTTCTATTGTGAATTCCGCTAAGCTCCAGGTTGATGGTAAATTTGAGATTTACAATCAGACTTCTGAAGCTCCAAGCATCAAAGGGATTGCAGAGGCAGTTAAAAAAGCAGGTAAACGATTGGAGTTGCATGTAGAAATAGAGAATATTTCAAATCCCAGAGTTGAAAAAGAAGAGCACAAAATGGCCATCAATACTGACAAATTTCAGAAATTGCTGGGAAACCCTAAGTATAATATTGAATCGGGGATTTACCAAATAATCAACTCGCTTCTACCATATAAAGATTTAATGGCCCAGTATAAAGACAGATTTCTTGCATCATGAGCAAGAAATTCATAAAAGTAGCAGTTCCAATCACCGGAGAAGAAGAGGCAGCGGCAGTAAGGGAAGTTATTTTATCAGGAAATTTTGTTTCCTGTAAGAACGTTGCCGAATTTGAGGAGGGATTTGCATCATACATAGGGGTTAGTGATGCTGCCGCTGTAAATAGTGGAACAGCAGCATTACATATAGCTTTAGCGCTGTTGAATATAGGTCCCGGGGATGAAGTAATTGTCCCGCCTCTTACATTCATGAGTACTATTACTGCTGTACTTCATCAAAATGCAATACCAGTTTTTGCAGACATTGATAAAGATAGCTTTTGTATTTCTCCCGAAGATATCAGGAAAAGAATTACAACACGTACAAAGGCAATTATTCCGGTTCATTTATACGGAAATTCCGCAGAGATGGATGGGATAATGCGTATTGCAGACGAACACAATCTTCACGTAGTTGAAGATTGCGCGCAGGCACACGGGACGGAGTATAGGGAGAAAAAAGTTGGGGGTATCGGCCATATCGGAGTTTTTTCCTTTTTTGCAACAAAGCATATGACGACAGGAGAAGGGGGTATGATAACGTCTAGCAACAAGGAATGGGTAAGGAGGTCTCGTATCATTAGAAACCATGGTTTAATAAACCGTGATGACCATGAATGTCTTGGGTATAACTATCGTATGAATGAGATGGCTGCTGCAATGGGACTGGTTCAGCTCAATAAACTTGAATACTTTAATGAACAAAGGATAAAGAATTCATTGTTTCTTCTGAAAGAATTGGGCAGGATAAATTCAAAATGGTTCCGTATTCCAGAATTATCTAAAGATATAAAACATACATTTTTCTGGTGTCCTCTGGTCGTTAATACAGAGAATGGTTTTTCTGCAAAGGATGTAGTTCAAAAGCTCAAAGAAAGGGGTGTAGAGGTAAGGCAGAGATATCAAGAGCCTCTATACAAACAGAAAGTTGTACAGGAACTCAGTCCTTATCCCAATGGATGCCCATTTACATGCCAGCCAGAATCAAATATTCCAGATTACAAAAGCCTGAAGTTACCTAATGTAGAAGCGTTGGCGGGAAATATTATTGGGCTTCCAAATCATCCTGAATTAAACCAGGAGGATTTGGAATACATTATTGAAGCTGTTCTAGGTTTATATTAACTTATGGCTAAGGGTATACTTATTATTGGAACTGGTGCCCAGGCAAAGTATGCGCTTGAGATATTCAACCTGAACAACATGACGGTGTGTGGCTTGGTTGCTTTGTCAGAAGAGTCACCACCGGAATCCCTGGATAATACAGAGATCCTTGGTGACTTGCAGGACTTTGAAAGTATCTATCAGAAATGTAAAAAACCTTCACTCCTTCTTTGTTGCAGCAGGAACAAAGATAAAGAAGAACTGAAAAACAGCCTGTCAAAATATGAACCCGAATACACAAATGCCATTCATCCGAAGGCCGTGATTGCCAGGACTGCTGTGCTGGGACGCGGAATAATCGTAAACGCATGCGCTGTTATTCAGCCTTATGCCAGGATAGGTAACCATGTCATGGTTCATGCCGGTGTTATTGTAGAACATGACTGTATCTTGGAAAACTTTGTGAATCTTGCACCCCGGGTTGCCTTGGCTGGGCATGTAAAGATTGGAAAGGGTACAATAGTTTATGCTGGCGCCGTTATTTGTCCAACCGTAAAGACAGGTGACTATTGTACAGTTGGGGCAGGATCAGTTGTTTTAAAGGGAGTTGAAGATGGTAAAAAGGTGGTAGGTGTTCCAGCCAGTGAAATAAAACCCGAAAAAGACACCATTAAGTAAATGGAAAACCTGTTTAAATTAATGAGAAAACGTGTGTTGGTTATTGCAGAGATAGGGTGTAATCATAACGGGGATAAACAAATTGCTAAAAGGTTGATAAAGGCAGCGGCAGAATCAGGGGCAGATGTTGCCAAATTTCAAACATTCAATCCGGATGAACTTCTTACCATTGATGCCCCAAAAGCTTTGTATCAAATTAAAGCAACAGGAACAAAAGAGTCTCAGTTTGAAAGACTAAACAGGGTTAAACTAAACAAGGAAGACCACAAAGAACTAAGGGATTATTGTGAAAAAAGTAATATAATATTTTGTTCCTCACCATTTGATCACCAAAGTGTTGATTTATTACATGAGTTGGAGGTTCCTTTTTTTAAAGTAGCATCAGGAGAAATTACAAACTTACCCCTTCTTGAGCATATCAGCTCTTATGGCAAACCCATAATCCTTTCAACCGGCATGGCAAATCTTGGTGAAATTGAAGACGCAATCAATGTTATTGGTGAAGAAAATAGAGGAAACATTATCTTAACGCATTGCCTTTCGAATTACCCTGCTGATTGGGTAGAGACAAACCTTAGAGCTATTCAAACACTTAGAGATGCCTTCCATTTACCGGTTGGGTTTTCTGACCATACTGAAGGGATAGAGTTATCTCTTGTGGCTGTAGGCATGGGTGCAGTGGTTATTGAAAAGCATATTACACTGGACAGAAATATGGAAGGAGGTGACCATAAAGCATCATTGGAACCTTATGAATTTAAAGAGTTGGTTCAGAAAATAAGAAGGCTTGAAATAGCATTAGGAGATGGAATAAAAAAATGTATGTCATCGGAAGAAAATGTAAAGAAAATTGCTAGAAAAAGCATTGTTGCCGGGAGGAATATTAATAAGGGGGATATTATTAATAGCAATAATCTTGCAATTAAAAGACCTGGGACTGGGTTGCATCCAAAATATTTGAAAAGTATCATTAATTATGTTTCGAAGGATACGATAAAGAAAGATCAGTTGATTCAATGGCACAATATTGAGAGAAAGGTTGATGGAGAAAAAAGATAAATCTTGTGTAATTGTTTCATCTAAAGCAACAATTCGTGATGCTATTGAAGCAATTGTTAAAAATGGTTTACTGGGAGTCTTTGTATGTGATGGAGATGGCGAACTCATTGGAATCGTAATGGACAGTGATATTCGTCGTGCTATTCTGAGTAATGTTGACCTAAAAGCGTCAGTTAAGATCATTATGAAAACGAACCCTTGTGTGGTTGATGCTGGACTACCCTATGATAAAAGAAATGAGGTACTTATTAAATCAGGGAAGATACTTGCCCCCATTATCGATGAAAGGAGATGTGTCGTTGATTATATTTTCTTGCCTGAAGTTATGGACAAGATATATAAAGAGCGAACAGTGAATGATCTTGAGGAGAGTCAGGGAATACTACCTCCTAGAAGGGTATTGGTAATAGGAGGAGCTGGATATATTGGTTCCGTATTAGTAAGAAAACTGCTCAGACTGGGATATAAAGTCAGAGTTTTAGATTTACTCCTCTATGGGAAAGAATCCGTTGCCCATTTTAATGAAGAAAAGACTTTTGAGTTTATCAGGGGGGATTGTCGTGATGAGGGGGTGGTCAGACAATCCCTGGAAGGTGTTGGAGCCGTTATACAACTTGGAGAAATTGTCGGTGATCCTGCATGTAGAATCAGCGAGGAGCTTACAATTGAAACGAATTACGTGGCAACAAATATGGTTGTTGAACAATGTATACACTTTAATATAAGGAGGTTTATCTTTACTTCAAGTTGTAGTGCTTATGGAACAAATGATAAAGAAGTGACTGAGGGATCAGAGTTGAATCCGGTTTCTTTATATGCCCGTTGTAAGATTGAATCAGAAAAGGCGATCTTGTCCCACAATTATGACCATTTTTGTCCAACGATTTTGAGGCTTGCTACGGTACATGGAATATCTTACCGCCAGAGATTCGATCTTGTTGTTAATCTGCTGACAATACAGGCTTTAGTTGAGGGCAGGATAAGGATTTTTGGTGGTGAACAATGGAGACCATTTGTGTCTGTTAAGGATATTTGTAAAGCTATTGTGACGGTTTTGCACTCTGCAAAAAGCGTAGTGAAAGGACAAACATTTAATCTGGGTGATTCAAGAGAAAACTATCAGCTGTTTCAGATTGGTAATATTGTTAAAGAAGTTGTTGGTGATGTACATGTTGAAATCATAGATGACAATACGGACAAAAGAAATTACAGGGTCAACTTTGACAAAATAAAGAAAAGATTAGGGTTTTCGTCTGAGTATAAAATAAATGATTCTGTCGAGGCAATAGCTTCTGCTTGTCGAGATGAGAAACTATTTCGTGATTACAACGTTCCGAAATATCATAATCATTTATCCCTGAAATAAACGTTAAATACTATAGGCCTAGATCGAGAAATTCCTCCAAAACAGAAATTCTGCTGATGATTTTCCTTACTCAAACTCACTTGTTTAGCAATAACTTTCTGTGTGTATGGTGCTTTCCTGATGAGTTTATCGTATCGGAGTCTGTTTGGGATATTGAGCAATACAACCTTAACTGATGTATCAATTCCTATTAGCAATACAAACGAATCATTTTACTTAAAACATAGCAAGGTAGTGTCTGGCCTTAATACGCCAGAAACTGCACAGTAATAGAAATAAATGAAAATTTTATTGGTTATTTATGACAACGATGCTTTTATACAATATTTCCCGCAGGGATTAGCGTACATTGCTGCCGTTCTTTTGAAGGAAGGGTATGAAGTTGAGATATATCATCAGGATAAATATCACTATCCTGATGAGTATCTTACAAGATATTTAAATAAAAACAAGTTTGATGTTATCGGCATAAGCGTTATCGGAGGATATTACCAGTATAGAAAACTGCTTAAGATCTCCAAGGCAATAAACCAGTCAAAGAATAGGCCTTTTTATATAATAGGTGGCCACGGTCCATCTCCGGAACCTGAATATTTCCTTAAGAAGATGCAAGCTGATGCGGTAGTTATTGGAGAAGGAGAAATAACAATTGTAGAATTATTGGGGGCAATTGCAAACCACACATCCTTAACAGGGATTAAGGGAATAGCTTTTCGTAATGGAAGAGATGTTGTAGTAAATAAAAGACGTCCTTTAATAAAGGATATTGATAATATACCTTTTCCTGCATACGAGCTGTTTCCCATGGATTATTACACTCTTTTCAGAGCGCCTTTTGTTAAAAAAAATGATTTTGTGATGAGGATCTTAACAGGTAGAGGTTGTTCTTTCCGGTGTAATTTTTGTTATCGTTTAGATAAAGGTTTCAGGCCTCGAAATGCTGAGGGTATAATTGAAGAGATTAGGCTGTTGAAACGCAAATACGGTGTCACGTTCATTATGTTTACGGATGAATTGTTAATGTCTTCTATAGAAAGAACTGTCAGCTTATGCGAGGCCTTCATAAAGGCCAGATTGAATATCAAATGGAGCTGTAACGGTAGGCTAAATTATGCAAAACCGGAAGTTGTAAAGTTAATGAAAAGAGCAGGATGCGTATTCATTAATTATGGTATTGAGGCGGTGGATGATATGGTGTTGAAAAACATGAATAAAGGTTTGAGGGTTTCTCAGATTATTAAAGGTGTTGAGACTACATTTCGGGCTGGTGTACATCCGGGTTTAAACATTATTTTTGGCAATATTGGTGACAGCAGGGAAACATTGAATAAGGCGGTAGAGTTTCTACTTAAGCATGATGACTGTACTCAGATGCGTACAATTCGGCCCGTAACCCCATATCCCGGCTCTCCGCTTTATTATTATGCGATTAGAAAAGGGTTATTAAAAGACTGTGAAGACTTCTATGAAAACAAACACGCCAATTCGGACTTGGTGGCAGTCAACTTTACAGATTTGAGTGATGATGAGTTTCATAGTGCCCTTTGTGATGCCAACACCAGAATAATAAAAAATTACTATAGGAGGAAAACAGATGATGTTGTTAAGCAGGCAGAGAAGTTGTATAAAAAAAGAGATGTTAACTTCCGTGGTTTCAGGATGCAATGAAGAAAACTGAAATATTCTTGTGTGATCTGACCCATACAGGTCAGACGATAGCCAGCGATATAATCCCTTTAAATATCGGTTTTGTGGGTAGCTATCTGAAAAAAAGATTTAACGATGAAATTATTCTTAAACTTTATAAATATCCTGAAAGCCTAAATAAGCGGCTGGCGGCTTCACTCCCTCGGATTGTAGGTTTCAGCTGTTATTCATGGAGCTTCAGGTTAAGTTGTAAGTTTGCAGGGATAATCAAGCAACAATTTCCTGATGTTGTTGTTGTTTTTGGCGGTCCGAATTATCCCCTTGAGGAAAAAATGCAATACGATTTTTTATTAAACCACAGTTATATTGACTTTTTTGTGCATGGTGAAGGAGAAAAAGCCTTTGCCGGGTTAGTTGAATTATTGCTGCAAAATGAAATGTCTGTAGAAGCTGTTAAGGACCTGAAACCAAGGAATTGTCACTTTATCAGAAATAATCAAATGGTGAAAGGTGAGATGTTTGAAAGAATAATAGACTTGGCCGAGGTGCCTTCGCCCTATCTTACAGGTTTACTGGATCCTTTTTTCGATAATAAGTTACTTCCGCTGATTCAGACAAGAAGAGGATGTCCTTTCTCGTGTACCTATTGTACTCAGGGTACACGTTTCTATAATAAGATTGCCAGTACTAAAAACGATCGCATCAATGATGAGTTGGAATATATAGCCAGGAATAAAAAGGAAATGAATGATCTTCAAATAGCTGACTCGAACTTTGCCATGTATGATGATGACTTAATAACCTGTCGGAAGATAGCGAAAACAAGGGAAAGATTCAAATGGCCTATTTACTTGCATGCTGCTGCTGGAAAGAATCGCAAGGACCTGATAGTCGAGGGGGCCAGGATTCTGGGTGGTTCGTTAAGGATTGCAGGTTCGGTTCAATCTACAGATCCCAGTGTGCTCAAAAATATAAAAAGAGATAACGTGTCTCTGAGCCAGATTTTTGATGTTGCGAAGGAGACTGAAAGTATTGGTGGTAATTCTTATTCTGAAATCATTATGGGTCTGCCAGGTGATACTAAATCTTCTCATTTGAGATCTATAGCCGATCTGCTGGAGGCAGGCTTTAATTTAATCTATGTATATCCATTATTGATGCTGCCTGGAGCAGAAGTAAGTACAAAAAAGTCACGTGAGAAATATAAGATGATTACTAAATTCAGAGTAATACCTAGATGTTTCGGAAGCTATAATATTTTTAATGAAACCATAAATGTTGCTGAGATAGACGAGATATGCGTTGCCAATGCTACCATGTCATTTGATGACTACCTGGGATGCCGTAAATTTGTCTTAACCCTGAACCTCTTTTATAATGATGGAATTTTCAGTGAAGTTATTTCAATCTTAAAGGAGCTTGATATTCTTGTTTTTGAGTGGCTTTGCTTTATTAATGATAACATAGAAGAACTTTCAAGTGATTTTAAAGTAATATATAATGATTTTCTTTCTGATACTAGAGATGAGCTTTGGAGTAGCAGGGAGGAGTTAGCAGAATTTACAAGTTCGGTAGAGAATATGAAGCGACTTATTAACGGAGAGATAGGTTATAACATTATATATAAATATAGAAGCAAGGCACTTGTTATACACTTAGATTCTTTACATGATATAGCTTTTGGAGCGTTAGAGAGATTGATAGATGTAAAGAAGGTTTGTTGTGATAAAGATGTTTTACATGAATTAAAGCGATTTTCCTTGTTAAAGAAGAGCAAACTTTTTGATGCGACATGTGATATTGTTGATTCCTTCAGCTATAATTTTATAGATTTGTTATTAAGCGCATCTAGTATGAAAAATATAAAGAACCCTAGTCCTACCAGAATTAGATTCTTTCACGACGAAACACAAAAGAAAACAATTGATGAGAAGAAGAAACTATACGGATCAGACTTTATCGGTATATCAAGGATTCTTGTAAAGACTCATGTAAAAAAATTATTCAGAAATGTTGAGGTTCTTTAATATTTTTCCAGCATGAATACAATAAGGATAATTCCCAGGCTAGATGTAAAAGGGCCGAATCTTGTTAAAGGCATCCAACTTGAAGGTTTACGGGTTCTTGGAAAACCGGAAAAGTTTGCACGTTATTACTATGAAAATGGTGCGGATGAACTTATATACATGGATGTAGTGGCAAGTCTTTATGGGCGGAACAGCCTTATAGATATTGTCGAAAGGACATCAAAGGAAATATTCATTCCATTGACTGTTGGTGGAGGGTTGAGAACTATTGACGATATCTGGAATGTCCTCAGAGCGGGAGCTGACAAAGTTTTCCTTAACACGGCAGTCATAAACAATCCTGATTTAATCAAAGAGGCATCAAAAATATTTGGATCATCCACGATCTTAATCTCCATTGAAGCTAGAAGAAAACCTGATGGTACATACGAAGCATTTACTGATAATGGTCGTGAGAAAACGGGAGTTGATGTTTTTCAATGGGCCGAACGTGTCGCAGAATACGGTGCGGGCGAGATAATGGTTACCTCTGTTAACAATGAAGGTACAGGAAAAGGATTTGATTTAGAACTCACTAATAAAATAGCAGAGTCTGTACCTATACCGGTTATTGCATGCGGTGGTGCAGGTACAGTGGACCACATTGCTGATGTTATAGAAAAAGGGAAGGCTGATGCCGTAAGTATTGCTTCTATTCTACATTACAATTATATCAGACATTATAAACTGGAGGATGATTATTCTGGCGAAGGTAATATTGAATATCTTAAGAAGCAAAAGAGCGGGTTTTCAAGAATACAGGATAAGTCACTCAACGAAATCAAAGAAACCATGATACAGCAAGGTATCAATTGCCGTTATTCTAGTGAGGAAACGGTTCATGGTTGAATTGACTAAATCTCCAAGGGTAACGATTGTAGATCATGGTCTTGGGAATCTCTTTAGTGTAAAGCATGCCTGTAATAAAGTAGGTTTAAATGCTGAAATAACCAATTCAAAGAAGGAAATATTACATTCAGATGCAGTAATTTTACCGGGAGTTGGAGCCTTTGGTGATGCAATGCAAACGTTGTGCAGATTGGATTTAATTGAAACGCTTCATGAGTTTGCACTATCGAAACCATTTATAGGTATTTGCCTTGGAATGCAGTTATTAATGTCAGAGAGTACTGAGTTCGGATGTCAAGAGGGGCTGGGAATTATCAAAGGAAAAGTAATTCAGTTTGACAATCCAACTGATGATAATGGAAAGATTTTGAAGGTACCACACGTTGGTTGGAATCGAGTTTGTCACATTCATGATCGAAAACGAGAAGATACATTGTTAAAAGGGTTGGACAACAATGAATTTATGTATTTTGCCCATTCCTTTTATGTAAAACCTGATGACCCAGATGTTGTTTTGTCTGTTTCCAGGTATGGAAATATTGAATTCTGTTCGAGTTTACATAGCAAAAATATATTTGCTTGCCAGTTTCATCCGGAGCGTAGCGGTAAAGAGGGGCTGAAAATATATCGAAACTTATTAAAAATGATTTAAAGTGATAAAAACTATGGATGGTAATAAGGAATAACAAATAACAATAAAATAATGAGTAAAACCAGATATACATATGATGAATGCTTGGCAAGGAATCTTATAATTGTTGATGGTATAACAAGGTGTGGGAAATCAATGCTAGATCCTATTATATCATCATTAGAGCGAGTAGAGCTTGTCAAGACGCTCTACTTACTTGAACATATTCTATCAGGTATGATTCTAGGCTCAATTGATGAAATGTATGCAAAGGCGTTAGTGAGGGTCTCACTCAATGAGGTTGTATATTTCAACCGCATCGGACGAAATGCTAATTTTAGACCAGAAGATAACAGTAGTATTTTTAATTATAAAGAACCAAAGAAATACTATAAGCGCTTATTTATAAAAGATGGCGATGAAGTTATTGAGAAATTAAGAAGAGAAGATAATTATTTTCTATTAAGGACTCATAATATAATGGCCAATTTGGAATTATTCGATAAGTTTGAAATACCATATCGTATGTTGCAGTTGTTCAGGCATCCAATAGATAATATTTATTCCTGGTACGAGCGTGGTTGGGGTGAACGTATTGGTAATGATCCAAGGGCATTGGCAATTACACCAGACTTTAAAGGAGCACGTGTACCGTGGTATTGTGTTGGCCGTGAAGAAGAATGGCTTAGTCTGAATCCTTATGAGCGTTGCGTTAGAGATGCGTCTTTTTTAATAAAAAGATCTGTTGAGCAATACAGAAAGCTTGTCAGTAAAAGAAATATTCTTATCTTAACATTTGAAGAGTTTCTTCATAATCCACATGGTGAGCTGAAGAGAATATGTGAATTTCTAAATACAACCACATCGTTATACACACCTATATTTCTTGAGAAGGAGAGAGCGCCTCGGGTGATAAATCCATCTGATAGAGAGAGGAAGTTATTAGAACTTGAGCAAAATGTTAATAAGGAAATCTTTAGCCAGCTAAACGAGTTGTCCAGGTCATATGAATCTAACCTATACGGTCTTCGTTGACTTTTATTAACAAATAACCTTCAATTAACCTAATAGTAACGACTCCGGTATCTATGAGTCAGAATGCATTTTTCAAAAAATATAGAGAAATAATAAATTATGGGCAGAGAGCTTGAATCGAAATATGGATTATCTTCAGAAGTAAGATTTTGTAAAAGATGTGTTATGTCTAATCAAAAAGCTGTTTCTAGCGTTGAGTTTAAACATAATAGGGCTCAGAATCATAAAGGCCTTAATATTGCGGAGGATGGTATATGTGATGCGTGTAGATTTGCTGAAATGAAAAATAAGTCTATTGATTGGAAAGAGCGGGAAGAAGATTTAATAAGACTCTTAGATAAGTATCGCAGAAATGATGGAAAATATGATGTACTTGTCCCGGGTAGCGGAGGGAAAGATAGTATATATGCTGCATATGTTCTAAAATACAAGTACGGTATGCATCCGCTGACATGTACCTGGCCGCCACATATTTATACAGATATAGGATGGAAGAACTTTCAGGATTGGATTAATATTGGAGGGTTTGATAATATTCTCTTCACGCCAAATGGCAAGGTACATCGGTTACTTACAAAATTGGCTTTTGTAAATTTACTCCACCCTTTCCAGCCTTTTATTATAGGCCAGAAGTATCTGGCTCCCAAGATAGCAATGCAACAAGGAATCAAGCTCGTTTTTTTTGGTGAGAATGAGGCTGAACATGGTAGTTCTATAATAGAAAATAAAACACCGGTAAGGGATAGCATGTATTATACGAAAAAGTGCTTGTCTGATGTACATCTCTCTGGAGTTACAATTCAGTGTTTAATTGATAAATACGGGTTAAACATGAATGACCTGGAAGTTTATTTGCCACCTGACGAAGAAGAAACAAATAGATCTAAAACCGAAGTCCATTATTTAGGATATTATCTTAAATGGACACCGCAGGAAGCTTATTATTATGCTGTGGAAAATATCGGATTTCAGGCAAATACAGAAAGAAGTGAGGGCACATATACTAAATATTCAAGCCTTGACGATCGGATAGATGGCTTTCATTATTATACAACATTTATAAAATTCGGTATTGGACGAGCGACTATTGATGCATCAAAAGATATTAGGAATAAACATTTATTACGCGAAGAAGGAGTTGCGCTAGTTAAAAAATTTGATGGAGAATTTCCTGAAAAATATTTTAATGAGATTTTAGAGTATATGGATATTACAGCGGAATATTTCTGGGAGTTGATTGATAATGCGCGTTCTCCTCATTTGTGGGAAAAGGTTAATGGTGAATGGAAATTGAGGCATCGAGTCTATTAAGCTTCAATTCTTAAGATGCTGATATCTATAATTCTATAAGAAATAACGGTTATGTTAAACGTATATATTGCGGATTTGGCGAATGATTTTGTTGAAATAGACAATAAATCAATTCCGATAGGTATTGGTTATGTAGGGGCTTATTGTAAGGAAAAGTTTAAAGACAATTTAAACGTATTACCATTTCGTACGTTAGCTCCGCTTTTGAAAGAAATGGAGCTGGCCCCTCCTGACATCATTGGCTTTGGTTGCTATGACTGGAACTATCATCTTTCCAGAAAAGTTGCCACACTGATAAAGAATAAATTCCCGGATTGCATTACAGTTTTCGGAGGGGCATGCATAGACGCAGACCCTCTTGACAACATGACCTTTCTTGTT
>Ga0187833_10004131_pt1 | contig 14326 bp, 16 predicted proteins | sample ETNtaG_37_FD_167968 | JGI IMG/M metagenome (GOLD analysis project Ga0187833, IMG submission 167968) | Marine microbial and viral communities from oxygen minimum zone, Eastern Pacific Ocean - ETNP2014_SV_400_PacBio MetaG (Illumina Assembly) | ecosystem: Environmental > Aquatic > Marine > Hypoxic... | reverse complement strand
TGCGCCCAAATGTTCTCCAGACCATAAAATCTTTTCCATAATTGAGCTCCTTGTTTTTTATAAATTTATTGTCAAACAACCTGATACTTAAGCTGCCACTCACCATTCCTTTTATTCCATAAGTGAGGAGGTCTAAACTTATCAACTGTACGATGAAAATGTTCTTCTGTTATTCCCATATACTCCAGGTTTTCTCGAAAATATTTCTTTGGAAACTCTGTATCATATTTATGGACAAGTGCTACAGCCTCATCTCTAGTAATAAGATTGCTTCGAATCTCTTGGCTTGCATCGGAAGTACAGCGGCCTATTCCGATCTTTATGAGCTGCATATAATAATACAATCCATCTGTTTTATCATCCAGGCTGGCATATTTGTGGTAAGTCCCTTCTGAACGTTCAGGATTGGGTTCAAATCCACAATTTTCTTGAGCATAATAATAGTTTTCCTGTGGAATCCACTTTTTATAATAAGAAAACCAATGCACTTCTAGACCTGATTCTTGCATTAATTTTTCTTCAGGTTGTGTGTACATTTCCAGTGTTTTCTCTTTAATCTCACCTTCCTTAAAAACTCCATAACGTATGCCGGTTTTTACAAGTTGATCCAGGAAGTGTATACTCTTATCAAGATCCCTATCTTGTACCTCTTGCCGGGGATAGCCTCCCCCCCTTCTCCCACCACCATATTCTACACCCTGTTTTTCCCCATAAAACATAAGCGGTATATTATATTTTAAGGCCACTTGCAGCGGAAATGCTTCTTTGCCACAGTGCCATGGAGTAAAAATATCTCCCAGTAACTCAAAGCCCAGAAGAGCAATTTTACTGTGAATGGTTCTTTGAGGATAAGCCATAAGATTATCAAAAAGGCTACACAGATTTTGATAATTTTTCCATCCAATATCAGTAAACATGGCTGGCGCAAAAGTTACCGTCAACGGGTGCATACCATATTCATACTTTAACTGATGGGCAACATAACAACTATCCTTCCCTCCGCTGGATGGTACCAGGCAATCTATACTTCCATCCTTAGATCTAAATCTTTCACAGAGCTGTTGAAGCTCCCTTTCCCGTTGTTCCCAATCTATTGAATCGCCTTTTTCTACTGCATAATTACACGCATCACATACTCCCTTATCATCAAACTGCAATCCAAAACGTTGATTTGAATTCACACATTTTGTGCAAAAGTAAACGTGATCACCATTCATCTCCATTCTCTTATCTAATATTTCGCTGATAAACATCACGCCCTCCTATGGATTAGCACTAAACAGTACTAATATTTTCTATCTTTCTAAATAAATTTTCTATCCCGATTTGGTCCATGATTCTACCTCTTGCATCCTCGCCACTACCATACCTGGAAGTATAACTATCTATTATACCTTTCTGTTCTTCTGTCATTACAAATTTGATGTTAGTTAATTTCTTAAATCTTGCAATATTATCCTGCTTCCCATGTTTAATCCAATCTTCTATATTATATTGAAGTACTACTTTTATGCTGTTCCTGGTTTTATCAAGAATACTTCCCCTGCTTGCAATACAATACTTCAACAAATCCTGAATAAAGAGTTCATTCACCTCTTCTTCCGTATCGAGGAGTATGTCAATACCAATCTGGGAAAACTCTACAAAATTATAAAAAAATAATGTAGAATATTTCATTATCAGGTTAGCACCCTCTTCACCTCTTTCCAATTTATTGTAATTTTCTTCCTTTTTATAATAAACTTCCATTTCATCTTTACTATCCCAGACCTCATTCCTTGTCTCAGACATAAATTTCATATATATTCTCCCGGCAATACCAGCATCATTCTCAAGACTTTTCTGGATATTTTCAAGCCATTTAAATATGGAAATATCGAGCATTCGCAGATAAGAAATAATTTCCTTAAGAGCATTCTTATTATAATAAGTGTTTACAACAAAACATAATCCTCTGAGATTACAATATTCTTCGAAATTCATTGTTGATGTAGCTACGCATACTCGTTCTACTTCAAAAACTTTTTCTCCAAGATATTCTCCAAAATCCCTGGGAATTACACGGTATTTCTTTACCATATCGAATTGATCGTAAAATGTGTCTTCGAGGAGAGGGGTATTTGGAAGTAACATCGATGTATAAGAGCAAATTGCCCCAATTCCTGATTCAATAACTTTCTGTATAGCCGCAATGTGGCTCTCTTTAGTTTCTCCCGGCAAAGGCATGATGAGCTCTGCCTCGGACGAAATCATCCCAGAATTGACTTGTCCCTTTATAGTCTTAAACTCCTCTAATGACAGATTCTTTCGCTTTATATTTTCCAGGGTTTCCAGATTTATACTTTGTAGAGCAGCTGAAAATACCAATGCATCTTTAAGTGGAATTATACTATCTAGCACCTGTTCTTTGTTCACTTTGGAAGTAGATACATTAATACATAATGGCCATCCCGTTTTTTCCCTAACATCTGCAATCTTAGACGCAATGGCTTTGTCACGTCTTAAGATACCAAAATTATCGTCAGTAATACTCAATATTTTGCTTTCCACACAATCACTAATATAATCAATTTCCTGAAAAACTCTTTCATTTGGAAATTGAGAAAGCTTATTGAAATATGAGTCTCCGGAATGGCAAAACTTACATCTAAAAGGACATCCTCTGTTTGTTTGTAACATTGGACCAAAGCCATCAGCCAGAAACTCGTCCATGAAGCCTTCAAGGTATGGAGATGGAATCGTATTAAGATCCTTTATTCGCTCACCCTGTCCTCCATCAACAAATTTGTCATAAAATAGATATTGACACCCTGCAATGCCTCCCTCTTTACTTTGATTAATATTTAATTCACATTGGATTAGTTTCTTGACCAAAGCTAAGAATGTTTTCTCACCTTCCATTACTACATAAAAGTCAATGTCACTATATTCACGAAGAAATTTTTCCTGCTCATCCTTGTTTCCCGGATAATTTGGCCCTCCCACAACACAAATGAGATCTGGATTAATTAACTTATAGTGAGATATATACAAATAACTAAGATTAAAATTCCAGGCATAGTTACTTACTGCCAGAATATCAGGCATACCTTGCTCCATTGCATGCTCTAGCTTCTCTGGTAAATTGAATAACCTGATTTCCAACTCTTCTTCCAGGTATTTCCTTATGTATGCTGCAAGAAAGCCAATATTGAGAGGCACATAATCCGTCGAATAATGTCCTTCACGCATATGTGTTAGATTTGTGAGGAAAATCGTTGTCAAAACTTAATCTCGGAAATCGTAATATAGCTTGTAGTGTTTGTTAGCTAGAAATGAATTCAATCCGACTGAATGTTATTTTGAATTGTAAGATATTCGTCTTCAAGCATCCTGTATCTTATCACATCATAGTATTTGAAATTATACAAATGCATATCTTTTTCTATACCTTCCTTTACAAAGCCTAACTCATCATACAGTTTGATCGCCTCCTTGTTTTCAGAGACAACACCAAGATAGATCCTGTGTAAATTAAGCATTTCAAATGCATGCTTTATTACCAATCTACACGCACTTTTTGCGTACCCCTTTCCACAAAACTCTCTCCCCATAATTATGCCCATCTCACAACTTCTATGCTGAAAATTAATCCTGCTTAGCTGAATATTCCCTATGTGTCTGTCATCGGAATCAAAGATGCCCAAGAACAGATTATTATTTGACTTAATGAATTCTATCAGATCCTCCCTGTTTACGGGAACGTTTCCGACACCTTCAACCCACTTTAGATTCTCAACATCATTAATCAGTGCCAAATAATCGTTAAGATCGTCATCTATCGACAATTTTCTCAAATCAACCTTTTCATCTTTTAGAAAAGTCATCATTTAGCCTCCAAACTCCATACATTCCAAGCTAAATTAAGCCCGCACGTAAACATTTGGCCCTCGTCGGTATTCAGGGTCCAAGAGCGTATTGCGTCATCCGTTTTGTTCAATTTAAAAGGCAGGGCAAATTTGTGTCTAATGACTTTTTTCCCTCTCGCCTGCATAAAATGTTCAATCCCCTGAAGGGAGTGCATATTCCAACCGGGCTCTAATTGATTCTCATTATAATGTCTATACTTTACTATTGTGTCATACTCTGATTCTACAAAACCCCAGGTCAAAAGAAGCATTCCGTCCAGTTTTAGATGAGCCATTAAGTTATCCAGTAGTTCTGTATAATCGTCAAAGAAACCCATAACTCCACAAGCAATTATGACATCAAATCTTTTTTCTATCTTAAGATTTTGAGCTTCTACATTATAGAAATCTACTCCATTTAGACCGCTAAACTGTTTGGCTAACTCAATTAATGTCTGATTAAAATCTACACCGCAAAGATAAGGACGGGAATTGGCCAATTGAGACTTCAGATAATATAAAAACTCTCCTTTGGCACATCCAACATCGAGTATAGAAACATCCTGCCGACCTGCAAAATAGTGGGCAATGATATTGGCGTTAAATTTGAATATTTCTTTAGGATTATCATAATCCTTATCTTTATATATGTGGACACTATAGTAATTATCTTTCATGTGATAACCTTAGAATTGTTGTACCCTTATTAATCATACTCTCAATTCTTTCGTTTACAATGTATAACTCAAACGCCTGATTCTGGAAGAACGAACATGGAAACAGCTTGCCATAAATAACATAAGTACATTAAGCTTTGTAACCAACGTACCAATTCATCCCCACCCCACTCGTCCCTCGAAATAGAACCTTTGAGTCGTGGATACATCTCTTTAAGTCCTCAATGTGACCCGCTTCCAAAGAATCAAGGACATACACTGTTTCCTTCAAAAGTTGTTTCAGAATACTGATATATTGAGTGTATGGATTGATTTGCCATGTTGTACTAAGCAGTGAATTGATCTTCTTTCTCATCTCACCTAAATCTAGTTGGGTATCTGGCATTACATCGTTTATCATTTGAGTTAAATCATTAACTCCCCTTCTCGCAGTTGAGACTTCTTTTTCGAGCATATTTAGGTAATCCATATCATCATCAGTATGGGTTAAGAATATAATTTCAGGAATACTTAAAACGCTTTTTAATTCTTCATACTGTAAAGGAGAGCGTCCTGCAGGATCTCCCAAGACTGCGGGTATGATTGGAGGCCACGCGGAATATAAATTCAAGTTATTTCTAGCAAACCACTCTAGCACTTCAGAGGTACTAGGATGATTGTCTTTGGGATTTACCAGGTTATCATAGATTATCGATTTCCTACTTCGTCTTCCATATTTCTCTGCCCGATCAAGAGATTCAGAGAATAATTCATTGGCAAGGGAGACAATTTGTTCTTCATTGTCAGCCAAACGGTAAAGGATAACTCGTTGAAGGTTTCACTGGAACATTCCTGCTGCGTTGCCTATACCAAGAATGAGAAATCCTCCTTTTTTGAGATATTGAGATTTTACATCAAAGGCTTTCTCTTTATCTGCGGTATGGTGTATTACCCCAGTTGATACGACAATGTCATATTTTTGTGTACTGCGAAAATCAAAAAGTGATTTGTTTTGGATTGTGTATTGCGCCTGATCAGGCGCAAAAGATGAAAAAATCTTTTCAGCTCTCTTGCAAGCATGCACATTCATTTCCACAAATGTGCACGAGGCTCCCCATTTTAAATAAAAAAGAGAATGCTCTCCCATCCCAGTTCCGAATTCCAAGAGCTCAACATTCTCAAACATCTTAGGAGGAAAGTTTAGACGATACAAATAAAGGTTCTCTTGGAAATCTTTTCTTAGTTTATATTCTTTTCCATCATCTTCAATCTTATATGTGGATGGATTTACCTTTTGATAAACACGCAACACCTCAGATTCTGTCTTTTTGTGTTTTGACATTTTACTCTTTCTGGAGAATTATTTATTTTCCATTAACCTCAAGCTCACGAATATCATCACAATCTCTCCGTTAGTTGCTAGGAATTACTGACGAAATCAAAAAGAAGTTAAGGGCATTACCCTCCAATTCTTTGGCAGATTGAACAATTGGAAAGATTATCCTTCAAGACTCCCTCTCTTACAAGTCGCAAGGCTTTTGAGTTCCAAGCATCTTCAATTATAGTATCAGTAATATTCCCAATTGGAATATTACGGCCAAAGAAATTACAGCACGGAAGTATATCTCCATTCGACAGTATCGCAAGACGAACCCACGGAGATTTACATTCCCACTTTTTTGTTTTGTTCGTGTTATACGGTTTTGTTATATCCAGATTAAAATTATCGTAAACTTGTATATCAACATAGTCTACTTTATCTTCCCATAATTCAATAAAAACATCCTTTTCCTCTTTATTTATATCCATATCAATGAAAGACACTCTAATTACTGGCAACAAGCTGCCTCTTCTCTTTTTCTCTTCAATCATACCAAGAATATTATTTTTTACCTTCTTAAAACCCTTACCTCGGATTTCTAAATACTTCTCTTCGCTGAATGTGTCAATTGAAACAAACAGATTTACCAATCCGCTATCAAAACAATCATCGATATATTTGTCTAAAAGCAATCCATTTGTAATGATTCTACTATCTATAACTCCTTTCTCATGAGCATATTTTACCATATTAAAAACGTTCTTATTGATTAATGGCTCACCAAACGCACCAAGATTTATAGACAAAAGCCCCTTGCTAACTCCTTCATCAATAATTTTCTTATACTTTTCATAATCCAACACAGATCCAGTATTTAACTCATAATTTATATCGGGATGTGTTTTTGTATTTCTTGGACACATAATACAGGACTGATTACATTTATCATTAATTTCAAAATCTATATGAATTGGATATTTCAGAATGTTCGAATAGCTTATATTATTCCATATTTCTCTGTAATTAGAATATCTCTCACCTAACTCTTTTGTAAGCTGTTTTTCTATGTCTTTTTCACTATATCTTCTTATATTAGCATACATATTTCTTATTACTCAACCGGATGTCTTAGCTTCCATTGGCCATTATCTTTTATCCAAAGATGTGGAGACCTGAAGCTATCACAGGTAGCATCAAATTCTTCTTTTGTCATACCTAGATAATCCAGAGTTTCTTTAAAATATAATCTTGGATATTCACCGTCAAATTTGCGTACTAAAGCCACACCTTCATCACGTGTAATTTTATTATTTCTAATCTCTTGTGAGGCATCGTACATTGTACGCCCAATGCCAAACTTTGTATGCATAGTATAAAAGTTTATTGGTGGAAGTTTATCATCTAATTCGGTATATTTACAATATGTCCCTTCAGACCGTTCCTCAGCAGCCTTAAACCCTACTTTATCAACTGCAAAATAGTAACACTCCTGTGGATCCCATTTTAAATAATGCCCAAGATAGTGAACTTTAGTACCAGTCTTTGCTAGATATTTCTTCTCAACCGGAAAGAAGGCCTTTAAATCATTAAGATCTATGTTGTGATCAACAGTCAATTGCTTGACGGATACTCCTCCAAGAAATATTTCGTCCAGACCCATTTCGCTGGCGTAACGCTCCACACTCATCACTTCATCGTCACTATCTCCAGGATCACCATACTCAATATTACTTTCCCCATACATAACTAAAGGTACATTGAAAGCAACTGACATTCGCGGCCCAATATTCTTTTGCCCAAATACAAACGGCTGAAAGGGATGCAACATATTTATGAATCCCAGTCTGGTAAGATAGCTGTGCACACTTCCATTAGGCGAAAACAAAATATTACTCAACTGGCCCTTATGAATCATACGCTGTAAGTTTTCCCAGCCAATCATTCTATAAATGTGCGGAGCCCATGTAACTGTAAGTGGATGCATTCCGTACTTGTGCTTCAATATATACGCTGCAAATATGCTATCTTTACCACCACTGGCAGGAACAATAACATCATATGACCCATCATTTTTTCTATATTTCTCAAGCAACCTCTTGAGTTTTTGTCCACGTTCTTCCCAATCAATATTATCCTTTATCTCATTGTACCTGCAGGCAGCACACACTTCCTCTTCATCAAAATCAATATACGTTCTTGAAACATCCTTATTTTTATGTTCAATAGACGTATTAGGCTTTTGGTTGGACATAACGCATTTCTTGCAATATTTGACTTCTCGCGGCAGTCCATATCTGACTTCTAATTGTTCCTCACTCATTTGTCCCATCAGACCATGTTAATAAAATTTTGAATAATCTTGATTCCGTTTGTGGAACTCTTTTCCGGATGGAATTGACATCCGAATACGGAACCATGACCAATAACAGATGCAAATTTGATATTACCGTAAGAACTAGTTGCCAACGTATCATCTATATTAGAAGTAACAGCACATAAAGAGTGTGCAAAATACATATCTCTATGGTTGACATCTGTAGAAAACGGTGTTTCCCGGATAACTTCTATTTCATTCCAGCCAATATGGGGCACTCTCGTACCCTTCTCAAACCCATCTATACGTTGAAAGTATTTTACGTGTCCCTTAATAAGGCCCAGCCCTTCATGTTGTCCAAACTCTTCACTGCTTTCAAGAAGAAGCTGCATCCCAAGACATATTCCCAAAATCAGTTTATCTTTTAAAGCATGGGAACTGAGGACCTTATCAATACCCAGTAATTGTAACTTGGACATGCCATCGCTGAATGCTCCAACCCCGGGTAGTACCAAAGCATCAGATTCAGAAAGCTGCTGCAGATCATTCGTAACAATAACTTCTTTCCCACTATGTACAAAGGCATTGGACAGACTGTACAAATTACCTAAACCGTAATCCACAACTGCAATTTTCATTTAATGCCGAACCTTTATCTGATGTCTGCCCAATAGGGTTTTTACTTGATTTATGGTAAAGTGTTCGTAATGTAACCCTGTGCCGACAGCAGCAGCCTCGATACTAACCGATTTGAACACAGTCAAAATGTCCTCAAGGCTTTTAGCCCCACCGCTTACAATGAGAGGTACAGAACAAATGGAAGCAACTGCTTTTATCAAGTCCATGTCGAATCCTCTCTTAGTGCCATCAGTATCAACTGAAGTAAGAAGAACTTCACCAGCACCTAATTTAATTGCTTTTGGTATCCATTCCAAAATATTATATTTACTCGGTTCCCGCCCTGTTTCAGTATAGGCTATCCACCCGGAAGAGGTTTTTTTGGCCTCAACTGACAAGACTATGCATTGTGAACCAAATTTTACAGAAGCTTCCCTGATAAATTCAGGATTTCTGATTGCTGCTGTGTTTATGGCTACTTTGTCCGCCCCGGAATTCAAAATCTCGCTGATATCTTCCAGTTTACGGATACCCCCTCCCACTGTTAGTGGTACAAAAATTCGCTTGGCCGCTTTTTTAACAATCTCAACCAAACTATTACGCTCATATAGGGAGGCAACCGCATCCATATATAAAATTTCATCTGCACCCTGTTTATAATATTCACAAGCCATTTCTCCCGGTTTACCAACCACACGCAGACCTTCAAGATGAACACCTTTAACTACTGTATCATTTTTAATGTCAAGCCTGGGGATGATCCTAACTTTTTTCATTGAAGAAAGTTTTCAGTACTCCATACGCTTCAATAAGAGATGCAGCATCTTCCCAGTATTCAATTACGACATCACGCATTATATGATCTTTGAGAAACATCTCTTCTATTACTTGGAATTCGACTTCATCAGGAACCTGGTGAGCATCATAGGCTTCGTTTCCAGATACAGTCATTTTGTTCTAATGTTGTAAACCCTGTAACAAATTTATGCGGTAGTTGATCATGAAGTGTACCGGGTACTACTGCATGATTAAGCCATGCCATCTATCATCTCCCTGGTAATAAGTTGACCCTTTTCCAGATCATAAGCAGCACGACATTATTGAAGAGACGAGGGAAAACTCGCGTCAAACCCTTCTCCGGCAATGTTTGGTCGCAATAACAATAAATCTTCATCTGTAAACTGAGTGCCATCAGGGATATCCCGCTTTATGTTAGAATACTCTTCGAATAAGACCCTTAACCTTTTGTTCATCTATACTCAATGTTTTATCTTCTTCACCAAGAGCCAGTGCAATATTATTCCCTTCCCTGACTAGACGTTTAAATTCTTCAGGAAGAACGGACAGTTCATTGTCTCCACCAGGCAATGTTCTGTTTGTAGTAAAATGCTTTTCAATAATGGTTGCTCCCAGGGTAATCGCAGCTAATGAAGCTTCAACGCCTAATGGATGATCAGAAAACCCGACAGGATAGCAATGTCTTTTTATCAATGTACCAATGAATTTAAGATTTAACTCCTCGAACCTTGCAGGGTAATTTATAATACAATGTAAGACTGAGAATTTGGCTTTATGATCATTTAAAAACCTGACCATTTCATCAATTTCTTCCAGTGTCGCACCACCCACTAAAATAATAAGTTCCTTTCTCAGATTAATGGCTTGCTGAAGCAGTGCCGGTTGTTCGTGTCACCGGAGGCTATCTTTACAACAGAGAGGCCTATATCATCTAACAAAGCCATACTGTCTTCATCAAACGGTGTAGCAAGGAAACGGCCACCTTTTTCTTCCGTATAACTTTGCAGTTCTCTAAAACAATCAATGATAGTCCATCTTTAGCAAATTCACTATAATGTGGATTGCTTTTAGCTATAAATTTATCTATATTGTATAGTTGGAACTTAACATAATCAGCCTCTGAAGCAATTGCTGCATCAATCATTCTCTTCGCAAGATTAATGTCTCCATTATGGTTATTCCCAATTTCAGCAATATACTGGACCCTCACTATTTCCCAACTAAAAATTACGCAAAATTAACTATTTCCAGAGGCACCTTTCTCTATGATACAATTTCCAATTACCAGTACATCGAGCCCACTGGTAAAAAAAGTTTTAAGCGCATCACCAGGTGTACATACTATGGGAGACCCTTTAATATTAAACGAAGTATTAATAATGACAGGAATTCCCGTTTTATCTTCAAAGGCCTTTATCAGTCCGTAAAATAAAGGGTTATCTCTTTTATCCACTGTCTGTAATCTGCCGGTACCATCATTATGAACTGCAGCAGGAATTTCGTTCTGTTTTTCTTTTCTTACACGAAAGGCTTTTTCCATATAATCAATTTCTTCATTTTCTTTCATCTCAAAATATAAACTGGCTTTTTCTTTCAATACTGCCGGTGCAAATGGTCTGTAGGACTCACGATACTTTATTTTACTATTTATTACCTCTTTCACTTCCCTGTTTCGTGGATCTGCCAGAATAGATCTGTTCCCTAACGCCCGCTGGCCAAATTCCATTTTCCCCTGAAACCACGCAACAATTTTTCCAGATGTTAAATACTCTACTGTATCATTTGCCAGCTTATCAGAAACAATGTACGAAACACCATATTTATTCAGTTCTTTTTCAATGTCAACATCAGTATATTGTGGCCCTAAACAACTGGACCTATGCTGCTTAACAGTATATTTATTATTAAAGATTTCATGAAAAACATATAACGCCCCACCAATTGATAAACCACTATCATCAGGCGCATACGGAATATAAAGATTGTCGAATGGAGTTAATTCCTGAATCTTCCCATTGGCCAGACAATTCATAGCCGATCCGCCTGTAATACACAAATTACTCTCTCCCGTAACACTGTGAAGGTATTCTAGACAGTGAAACAAAACCTTTTCAAATAAAACTTGAGCAGACGCCGCAATATCGAAATGCCTTTGTTCTAATTCTTCGTTTGAAAACCTGGGCTTACCCAATAACTCAGTTAATTTGGGAGTAAAATGTCCTGGAACGTCAAAATTGTAATGATTAAATAAATTTAATTCTAACTCATATTTCCCATCCTCTTTGAGTGTTATTAACTGGTCCATTTTGTCCTCATACTTCTTAGAATCTCCATATGCGGCCATACCCATAACTTTCCATTCATCTAAGTCTGGCTGAAATCCTAAGAATTCAGTTATCATCTCATAAAAGGAACCAAGCGAGTGAGGGAACCATTGCTCCTGCAATACACTGATTCTTCCATCTTCTGCCTTAGCCCACATTGTACAAGTGCGTTCCCCAAAACCGTCAAATGAAAAGATTGCTGAATTTGTAAATTTTGACATGTAATAAGCTGATGCAGCATGTCCTAAGTGATGATTAATATAATAAATGTCCAGGTTATTTTTTTCATCAAAAACAAACTGCTGTTTGATATATTTGTGGGTATTCGGTTTAAGTATCTGAAAAAGGTTATTGGGTATAAGATATAAATAATCAGGAAACCATCGGGGAATCTGAGAAAAACTTTTTTTGTTAAAATCCAGATTAATTGATGGATTTATCGGCACAGATACAGCATCAATATCATTAATAGTCAATCCATTCTCTTCCAACACATACTCTATGGCTTGGAAAGGGAATTCTCTGGTCATCTTTTTACAGGAAAACCTTTCCTGACATGCGGCTGAAATAATTTCACCATCAATTAATAATGCCGCTGACGAAATATGATTTATATTAATCCCTAGAATTTTCATAAAAAGAACATCCCTTATCGTTTATTTCCTGCACATTAAGTACAATTTCTTCTGCCGTCCAATAGGGTGGATTTACCTCAGCTAATGAAGAACAAAATTCTTGTATTCTTGCCAAATCTTCCTGAGTATCAATATCAAGTTTTAGATCGGGACACCATAGCTTTTGATTTGCCTCAAGCCATCCAATTGAATATTCATCGGGATGAGAAGTTATATAGCTGGTAACATGCTCCCGATACCCGTTGTCAAGTGCCTTTGTTGCAATCTTTGTTATGGTACTGGAGCGAATTATCTCACAGCCAATACCATCAGGTAAACCACAGGCAGGTGTATTGTTGGCAACATAATCAAACTGGTTTTCTTGAAAAAAACTTATCAGCTTGTCTATTTCTACAGGATCTATCAAAGGATTATCAGCACATATCCTTACCACAATATCCGGATTATATTGCTGGATGGCTTCTACAAAACGGGAAAGGACGTCCATTCCACTACCACGCACTGTTAAAATACCTAAACTATCTGCCAGTTCTACCAGAGGATCACAATCTCTTTCCTTACTGGTGGCAAGTATAACCATGTCCATCTTTTCAGCCTTCATTACCCTCAGCATAACCAGCTCAAGCAAACTAAAATTCTTATAAACTCTTGCCAGGCTTTTTCCGGGCAATCTGCTTGAGCCCATGCGTGCCTGTATAACTCCTGCAATAGTATTCATTTCCACAAAACCTTTTCTCTAACCAGCATAAAGCCCTCAGCATAACTTAAACCACATTCCATACCCCATTTCATAGCCAGGGCTTTGATTCCTTCGGATGAGCGTGGATTTGAGAAAGAACGCGCCTCTGTCTCATAACAGGCTAATGCTTTTAGTTTTTTGTCAAGATAATCACCATATAATTATACTATCTATGAAATGAGCAGGTTTTCATCCATTTCAGCGAATTTCATTGATTGCTTTAATATAGAACGGTCGCAGAAGGTGCAACTCAGATTACACTTATTAGTTAGTTCAAGATTAATAATAGAAGTGATTATATAGTTTAGCACTTTATATGATAGAAACTATTGAAAGTATTTTTGTAAATTCTTGTATATAGTATGGAGTGGAATGAAGTCCTTGTAATATTCAACAACCAGATACGAATTCATTGGAATTCTTTCTGCAAGGAAATCAAGTACCTCTACCTCTTTTTTCCTGGCTTTTCATGACAATCCATCCACTTTCCATTCTTTTTGCCTGGTGCACTGAGGTGTACTTCTATAACTCGGTCGAGAGGAAGTGAGGACAAATAATTAAATAAATTTATTGAAAGATTATTTGCCGAAATGATTGCATGGGCAATATCTAGAGTTAAATATACGTCATTCTCTTCAATTACTTCTTTAATAAAGTTAGCATCGCAAACTGTTGAATAAGCAGGTGTAGGAAAATAGTTAAGGTTCTCTAATGCAACGATTCCTTTAAATCTTCTTTTAATATAAGAGAGGTCACTTTGAATTCTTTTTTTTAACTGATTTTTGCCTATTACTACACTTTTTGTAATATAAAAATAATCATTATATTCTACATCTTCAGCAGATGGTCCAAGATCAAACTAGAAAAGTTTAAAATCATTGTCATTTAAATACTCTATAACCGAATCAACATATTCAATAAAACCTCTTTGGATAATTCCCATACCTGAATGAAATAAACATTCCAATTCTTTGTCAATAACAGGCTGGACATTCTTATATTCAAGCGCCTTTATCCCTCTTATTTCAGAATAA
>Ga0187833_10004128_pt1 | contig 14337 bp, 23 predicted proteins | sample ETNtaG_37_FD_167968 | JGI IMG/M metagenome (GOLD analysis project Ga0187833, IMG submission 167968) | Marine microbial and viral communities from oxygen minimum zone, Eastern Pacific Ocean - ETNP2014_SV_400_PacBio MetaG (Illumina Assembly) | ecosystem: Environmental > Aquatic > Marine > Hypoxic... | reverse complement strand
CCCGAACCGCCCGCACCGAGCACAAAGATGTCAGCGATAGCAACAGCATTGCTGACAACAAAGTTACCCGTAGAAGTCCACTTGATCCAAGTGTTGCCACCGTCTGTACCCGTGGTGTACGACCCACCAGCCGTCCAAGCCATCGCAGCGGCTGTCGTAATATTTGGCTCATTACCGTAAGAACCAGCACCAGCAGCGTTGATTGCTGCAACCCGGAACCAATACTGAGTATCCAACGACAGACTAGAAACAGTATAAGTCGTCGCGGTGCTACCAGTATCAGCAGTGGCATTCGACCACGATGACCCGTTGGTTGAGTACTGAACTTTGTATCCGGTGATAGCAGCACCGTTGGTCGATCCCGGCGCCGACCATGACAGGTTGACTTGTGTTTGAGGATCAGAACCCAAGGCCAGCGACAGGGTTCCCGGCGTACCCGGCACACCCCGTGGTGTCTTAGAGGCAGTTACTGCGGACGGTGCCTCACCAATCCCTACACCGTTGATGGCAGTAACACGAAAGGTATGAGCCGTTCCGTTTGTAAGGCCAGTAACGGTATAAGAAGCAGTACCACTTCCGGTATCAGATGTTACCGTAGACCAAGAACCATCATTCTTTTCTACTTTATATCCAGAGATGTCTGAACCATTCGCATTGCCTGCATCCCACGACAGGGCAATCTGCTGATCGCCCTCTGTTGGTGTTACATCAGTAGGAGCAGCGGGATACCAGCCTGGGGTACCAAATTTACCAGAGGCCCAATCGGCAACCTGGCTAGAGGGGAAGAATCTTCCATCAAATCGAGGCATGATGTTTCCTCATCAGAACATCTGCCCAGCAAGAATAATATTCTCGTCATCTGCAGCGGCAGTAAGTTCAGTTTGTACATAAGCCGTCGTAGCAACCTGAGTCGTATTGGTATCAGCTGCTGCCGTAGGGGCAGCAGGTACACCAGTTAAAGTTGGAGAAGCAAGTGGGGCATAAGTTGACAAATCAGAAGTAAGAACAACCGTCCCAGTTGCATTCGGCAAAGTAATTGTACGATCAGCAGTAGGATCAACAACGGTTAAAGTTGTTTCATACGCATCAGCAGTCGCACCCTCAAAGACAACAACAGCCCCTACAGCAGAACTAGACGTAGTACCAGTGGCCTTCCACTTCTCCCCGTCCCACTGCCACACACGATCAGCAACCTGATGGATGTCACCTTCATTCGGGCTACTAGGAAAATTAATCGCCATTACGACGCACCCCCATCAAGAGCAGTTATCCCACCATAATTGGTACCAGAAACTCCACCATCAATATTGACATTGATACCACTTACCGAATGGCCAAGCTCAACCCACTGGGAGCTACTGCCATCATTATAATAAATATAAGCACCACCACTATCGGACTCAAACCAGATATCCCCAGCAGTGCTAGCGCTCGCAGCCGGAATAGCGTCACCAACCTTAAAAGACTGGCCATCACTAGCGTGACCAATCTCAACCCAGGCGCTATCATAATAAATAAACGTTTTACCTGTATCCGACTCATACCAGATATCGTTTGCTGCCGGAGAACCCGGAGGCGTATCAGCAGCCTGGAAAGACTGACCGTCAGAAGCGTGACCTACCTCAGCCCATGTACTATCATATCGAATAAAAAGTTTACCCGTGTCAGACTCGTACCAGAAGTCTCCCTCTGTATAACTAGTGGGAGCATCATCACTCGCAGTAAACTTCGATGTAGTAGACTTAAGCTCCCAATAGGTTCCATTCCAGAACCAAGTCATATTGCCTTCGGTAACTTCCTGATTAGCAGATGGGGATGCCGGGAAATTAATAGCCACTACACTCCACCGCCATCAATAGAAGTAATTCCACCATAAGCACTACTAGGAGTTCCACCATCTATAGTTAGCGCATACTCCACTACAGTAGAATCGGCAGCATGGCCCAACTCAACCCACTGAGCAGCACCAACACCGTCATCATAATACACAACCGTATTCCCCGTATCAGACTCATACCATAAATCCCCAGCGCTTGGATTGCTGGGAGCCGTGTCTGAAACAGTAGTTGGTGTAGTTGACACCTGTGTCCAAGATCCGCTTGAACGATAATAGAATACATCGTTAGTTGTATCAACAGCAATAGCCCCATCAGCAATCGTTGAAGTGGGCGCTCCACCAGTTGTTTCTGTCTTAACTGAGTGGGTCGTGGATGCGGAAATCTTGGCAGAAGGGAAGTGTCTAATGGCCATTACGTGGTGTACTCCACTCCGCTGATAGTAAGGGTCAAAGCTCCAGATGTTACTTGAAGAGCCTGTAGCGTTTCGTTTTTGGCCAGAACCATAGAAACATCAATAGATACAGTCTCATCCCCTTGAACAACGAAGTCAGAGAACACCTGATTCGTCACACCGGCAGTTCCGCCAGATGCAACAGCATGCAAATCAAAATTTGCAGCGCTATTCGTAGTATTACAAACAATAATATTCTTTACAATAGTATAATAATCATTAGTATTTGTTACAGTATACAGGGTGCCAATAGAAGTACCAGGTTGCCCCCGATATATATTTTTAGCAGTAAATTGAGCCATCTAAGCTACCCCCATCCAGTATAGCACTTCATTGTCATATACGGTTTGACTAATGTCAGTCATAGTCGTTGCATCTAAAACATGCCCGACCTTAGACGCTGAATCGTGTGACGCAGCAGTTGTGCTGTCAAATCCGCGACCGGTGGTTACTCCACCAATATTCTGGGCAACAGTGAAATCGTTACCGGACCTTGAAGAGATTAATACCTTCTCTTCATCATTCGCGCCACGATCCAATACCACTACAAACGGATAATCGCTTCCGTCAGGAAATCCAGATCCGCTTGCAACAGTAAAGGATGTGGCCGATGAGTTGATCCCGGCAGACAATTCTGTTTCTGATGCGGCTCCTACGAATTCTCGTCTCTTTAGGGTCATAATGCACCCCGATCAGTCGAGCGAAATATCCAAGTCGCCTGTTGAAATTTTAAATGTGTCCCCAGCATCCACTGACTTAGACGAACTAAGCGCACCGTGGAACAGCAAGTTTCCAGCACTAACATGATCATGAATACCAACATGCGTCACCGTAGCGGCAGGCATGCTAGTATACGTAATATCTGCAGTGTTGGAAATCGTACCGCCAGAGGCAACCGAACCGAAAGTAATAGACTGACGGGCATATGACCCGCCCGAACATTCAGTACCGGAGTCTGCGTCTGTTGGGTTGGAAGTGTAGAGAGCAAGATATACAGTCGTGGGACTGGAATATGCTGCATTCTTCAGAACGTGATCCAGAAGCTCGTTTTCCAAGTAATTGCTAATTGCGGCCATTACAACCTCCTATTTTTTATATTACTAAACCTTATTTAGGTCTTGCGGTCTTAACAAAACTGCCAGTTGCCAACAACATGTTTACAATATCAGCAGGCACACATTGCACTGGATCTTCCAGTGTAAATTTATACCCCTGCATGCTATATGAAGTTGGCCCGTCAATCATTTTAACCCAGACACCATCATTGGATCCCTTGGGACTCCACAACGGCGCCTTAGGCGCTTCCTCCGCTACTACCTCTTCTACTACATTATCATCAGCCATTGCTACTCCTCATAGAAGGCCTTAACTTCAGATTCTTTTGCCCTGACAAACGAGCCAGTGGCAATTAAAAGTAATGCTTCTTTTTCTGGGAGCGCCTTGAAAGGATGCTCCAGAGTGAAATCATGTCCACCTGAGGCATAACCTCTAGGCCCTTCCATCTTGATTAAAATATCTTTTGAAGACGCAGCCTTCTTGGCCGGAGCCTTCTTGGCCGGAGCCTTCTTTTCTGCCGCCGGAGCGGCTTCTTTTGGTTCTTCGACTTCCGCATCTTCAATAGATTTGGAAGTAACTACGTTATCATCAGCCATGATTATATCTTACCATACCTCCTCTCATGATACCAACATTGGTTTTAACGAAGACGAGGGGCAGTTCCTCAACTGCCCCTTCGCCCTCATCAGTTATTCAATTATATTTAAGCGGCGCGGCGCTTAACATTCTTGGTGATTACGTAAGCATCGAAGTTTTCGACGTTTGACGCAACACGGGTAAACTGAGTGTACTCAATCGTGTCTTTCTTTGGCTTGAACTCGCGATACACAACAATCTCACGCTGAATACCAATAATATGGTTCTGCGGGAATGTCATGATTAGGTAGCCGTGGTCACCCGCGGCCCCACTGTAATCGCCAGCAACAGTTTCCGGCATGAGGGGTACCTCAAGAACCGGAGTACCAAACGGACGCAGGCCTGTATCACCAGGACCACCGTTTGCACCACCAGCACCCTCGAAGTACCGACCACCAATATCAGAGTTGACCGGGGTGCCACCAGCAGCGGCACTCCCATCAACCTTAACAGACGGATCTCCTAAGTGATAAATGGTGTCCTGTACCAATTGAGGACCGCACATGAACCGAAGGTCATTGCGGCGCTGTAGGTACTTGCTTGGAATCTTACGGAGCGAACGATCATAGACTGAACGAGAGATCGGCGTGCCGCCCCCACAATCCAGAACATAACCGCTTGCCAGTGCAAGTTTAACAAAGCCATCAAGGCTCTTGAGTAGAGCATTGCTGCTCGTAGTATCGCCATTGATGAACAAGTCATCAAGGTCATTCGCTGTCTGGCGAGCCATCACTGATGCGAGATGATCCTCTAAAGAATCACCCGCAATGTTGTCCTCAAGGGACTCAGTGCTGATCTCCCAATCCAAACGAAGTTTCACAGTAGTAAGCGACACTTTGGTGAAGGTAACAGCAGCGTTTGCGCCGGTGTCAGAAGCCTCAGTAGCCTTCGCCATGATGCGCGTACCGATGGAGAGCTTATCGATCTCCATCTGCGGGGTCCGCATACGCACAACTCGCGAGGACTGCAAGAGGGTAGACTGATCAACGACAAAATCAATGAAGCGGTTGGCCTGAGCCGGCTTTAAAATGCCGCCACTGGCGTTTCCGACAACGCTGGTAGTAACTTCATTTGCTTTCGCAAGAATTTCTTCCTGAGTTGACATTATCTTCCTCCTTATATCCTTTTACTTTTCGTATCCAAAAGCTTTAATAAGCTCTTGAGGAAGGTAGAGGTTGTCCCAAAAAGCCGGTTCCCCGACATCTTTAGCGATAATCTCATCCTCCACCATTTCTTCGTCGCTTTCGACGCTCTTTTTCACAGCGCCGGCAGTTTCTAACTGCTCGATCTTAGCCGAAGCATCAGAAAGAGCATCCTTCTGCTCCTGAATGGTAGCCATTGCGCCATCAAGCTCCTCGCGGAACTTCGCAACAGCAGCATCAAGAGCAGATGAGTCAACCTCGGCCTCTACGACCTCAGCTTCCTCAACTTCAACGCTTTTTGCAACTGAATCCAACTTTTCATCAACATAAGTCTGAGTATCAGACTTCAGTTCCTCTTTAAAGAGGGAAAGCTTCTCATCAACGACTGCACCAAGCGCATCCTTCAGAATATCAATATCCATATCTACATCTCCTTCGGAATCTTGATTTGAGTCAGGAGAAGCTTCTATTTCAAACTTCTCGATGTCATCTGATACAGAAATTTCATTTTCCATATCACTGTGGAGCCAATTTACAAAACGTCGAAGTAAAGACACCTTCTCCTGAACGGAGAGAGCGTCAGAAACCTCAGCACTTTCATTAAAGAGCTTATCTTCCACAGTTAAGACGTTATCATAATCTGTATCTTTTTGCAAACTAATGTTCGATTCATCACTATTTTCCATAATATCTTCATCGGTTTCTAACATATAACAAAGTTCTCCGGCCTCATTCGACTTCACAAGCTCCACAACGGCAGCAGGATTAGCTGGGTTATCAACCAAACTAACCTCGCCAAGTTCATATTTGCTTATACGATGAATGGGACGGCCCATTTTCTTACTTAATATATCATCTATTTTCTTTTCTAAAATCTTTCCACCGACTGAAAACGCCGATAGTGTTCCATCCAGGACTTTTTCCCATGTAGTCTGGGCACCCTTGGATACAAACGCCGACAGCCTCATGCCTTTATGAGAAGAACCGTCGATGTCTAAATCAACAGGCTCGTAATCGATTGCCTTACCTACAGCAACCGGAGCGTGCATTTCTCTAATATTTCCACGCCAAGCCTTAAACGCCTTCTCAGAGGCATCAAACTCGATTATGTCGCCAGAACTATCTATATTATCAGCGGTAGCAACACCTGTTACAATGCGCTCTTCCGTTTTGATCATATCAATAGGAAAAGACACATGGAACGTATTATCTTGCATAATCGCCTCCTGTATTTATCAATATACTATTTATTGCGTAAAAACGCAAGTTGTGTTAAGACCCCGTAGCGAATACGCGACAGTTAACGGCAGTAGTCTTGACTTCAAAACTGTGGTGGTTCCCAGGTATGGCAATATAAGTAGTGCCACCAGGTGGTATCGCAATTCTGCGCTGATCAGTTGATCCACCATCAAATTGTATTGTAGCGATGGTCGTCGCATGCGAATTCCATACCCATAAACAACTTATCGAAATATGATCGCCACCAGCAGCCGTAATCTGAATTACTCCATCAGAGTCCTGGTACCCGTCCGGTGTTCCCCACCAGACGACAGATTCCATTCCATTATAAGACATAGTATCCTCCTTTATTCATCTTGCGCTTCCCCACGTTCTCGCCGTTCTCCAGTGACCGCCGCAGGGGTCTGACCACCATCTCTGTCCGGTCCCGCTTTAGGCGGAGAACCGGACTCAGCGTTATCATTACCATCAGGCGCACCCTCTGGTTTTTTGGCCTCTTCTTTAGCCTGCTCTTCATCCATCTCAAGTTGCTTCATCTTAACATTGGACGGGAATGGCAAGACCTCATCGCCCTCATTCCTCTGAGTTAGACCCATCGTCTCTCTAACCTCGTTGGGTGTTATTACCTCAGTCCTGAGATACCTATCATTGATTCTTGATTGCAAATCGTCATCGATCAGGTCAATAGATTCAAATCTAAATTCTACATTATCAGTATATTCTTTAACAATTCTATTGATTCGCTTTTCAATGATCTTTTGATCCGGTCCCACAACTTGAGTCTTAAACGTCTTGTCGGCATCCCGTGACACGGCTAGGTTGGCATTGTCATAGACGCCAACCTTTGGTGCCGGTACGCGGTTACCGACCAAAATCTCATCCCTATTTGATTTACGATATTTATCAAATGAAGAGTCCTGAACTCCTGCCTCCAACTTTTCAAACCTTACATCGGAATCGTTGCCCATTGAAGGCGGAAGAGGGACAATCAACGTTCCATGATGCTTGCCTTTCACTTCCTGACGGAAGTAATTCACAAGTTGCTCTTTTGATTTCTGACTCAGTTTCGCGCCCTTGAGGACAATGGCATATCGAGGGATCGCCTTGTTTTCAAAATAATCAATATTATATTCTTTTGCGAACTTGTCCCCAACAATGGCAGCCGCAGCCGGAACCGCTGGCGGTACTCCATAATATGTGTTATTCGGAGTGTACGATTTAAACTGAATCAACTCGTTTGGATTAGCGTCCTTGCCGAGAGGATCTTCGGTCTCTAAGTCCTGGAAGTTCCTAAAGAACACGGCATTTACTTTTGAAGTATTCGCAAGTTGTATATACCCATCGCGATTACGTCGCACCCTAACTAGAGTGGCGGGGACATGTCCCACGTAACCAATCTTTCCAGAGTTAGTCCTGCTAATCTCAATATAGCCATTGCCGACAGTAAGATAATCATTCCAAACTTTAATCATAGTCTCGATAAATGTCTCGTCTATATTAAAGGCATCAAAAAGCTCTTCCATCTTTCTCTTAGATCTGTCGATGTCCTGCCGTACTCTCTCTAATTTAGATTTTGATTTCTGCGAGCGTTCTAACTTCTTTTTTCCCTTTACGCTATCATCGAATCGAAATCCAAGACCTACAGTGTTCATAGTTCGTGCATTTACGGCAGCATAATGTATTGAACTTTGCTCATACAATTCAGCTAAAGTTTCTAGATCATACGGAGGGGTAACAACGTCAAATAAAGCATACCCATCGATTGTCTCAGGATCGACATACTTACTTCCGGCCCCCTCAGTCTCAATCGCTTTTTTAATTAGCCTGGTCGCCCTCCGTTTAGCCTTCGTGGGCAAACTCTGGACATTGATTTTTTTGAAATGATCACTATTTTTACTAACCACATCAAAACCAACGTAAGACAAATCATCGATTTCGACCACCTGCTCTTCTTCGTCTTCAACAAATTTAGTCATGACTTCCTCCATCTCCCGGCATCAGTTTGGTGGGATCAAAGAAGTCTTCCATAGGATCAGGAATCTTGCCGTCTAGCAGACGCTCTGTTTGGCCTTCGGCCTCGGCATCGCTAACCTTTCTGGCTCCCTCAACCCAATGAACCTTTCCACCGGCCCTATCAGACCAGTAGGCAGCAGCTTCAGCAACCTGCCTTTCAACAACTGGATCACCAACAAAGCCTTCTGCGCACATGATATTGCGATCTGCGTCCATGAGTAGTTCCCCATTGGGCAATCGCCATGCACAAATGCCAAAAATGCGGTCGGGCATCAAAATCCCGCCGCGATCTACATAATTTCTACCAACCATGCCTAGATACTATCACAATTTCGATGTATTTGCACGACTATACGTCGTTTTCTTCATCAATTTGCTCAAATTTAACCAAACCCCTGGTGATTTCAGATACCCCAGAGTAACTTTCAGGAGCCACAGTTCCTTCTTTAAACTCTATTGTGTCGTATTCCCCAGTTTCATGGCATATATATTCTTGTACCACATATTTGTCCATAGATCATAGAGCGCATGTCTGACAATCCGGGTCATCTATCCTACATGATTCCGCCTCAACGTCATCACTGGAGTTTAACACCTGTTCGTGTCTAGACCCATCCCTGTATATTGTAATACCCTTACATCCTCTATCATATGCAAGCCGGTATAAACGATCTGTCTCATCTATAGTATAATCTGATGGACAGTTGGTTGTTTTGCTAATTGCAGCATCAACCCATCGTTGCGCTACGCTCTGAATATTAATATGGTCCTCTGGAGCAAGATCTCTAGTCGTAACGCAATACGACGGAAGATCCTCTAAATCGAGTCCCAAATCTTTAATGACAGGAACGACTTCCGTGTGAACACCTAAACGACTTTGCCTAGAGTAAGTCCAATCAAAATACGGCTCAATGCCGGTGCTGGTTCCCATCATTGTACCCGTTGTCCCAGTTGGAGCAACGGTTAACAAACAAACATTTCTTATTCCATGCTGCTGAACGGCAGCACGAACTTCAGGACTCATACCTCGCATAAATCCTGACTGCAGATACTTCTCAGCATTAAATCGAGGGAATGCTCCCTTTTCTTTAGCGAGATCAACAGAAGCCATATACGATTCTTCGGCTATTGTTTCAAACAAAGTATTTGTAAACAAAACCGCATCTTCATCGCCATACTTAAGCCCCATTCTTACCAGCATTTCTGCTAGCCCCATCACGCCCAAACCAATTCGTCGGTTTCCACGATGGTTGATGTCAATCTCTGGGAAATGATACTCGTTTGCGTCAATCACATTATCAAGCATTCTAACCGCTGTCCTGACGACGCTCCGTAAATCATTCCATAGAACATCTCTATCTTCATCTACAAATTTAGCAAGATTAACGGCTCCAAGAGTACAAACCCCATAAGCCTCTAATGGTTGCTCTCCACATGGATTCGTGGCCTGGAGTCTAGCAAAGTACCAAGAATTGCTCATCTTGTTAGACCGGTCAATAAAATGAAGACCGGGTTCCGCTGAAGCCCATGCCGATGAAATGATTGCATTCCAAATTGTAGAAGCTTTTACCGTCTCATATACAACAACATCTTTGCCGATATCAATCCACTGTTTGATATCTCCTTCCCAAAAAGCATCGTATTCGGGATCAGTTGTATCTGGGAATTTTAAATTCCAATCCCCATCCTCAGCCAGACAAGACATAAAGTCATCAGTAATGCAAACACTCATGTTGGAGTTTTCAAATTCTCCAGCGTGCTGTTTGGCGGTAATGAATTCCATAATATCAGGATGCCACACATCCATCATCAGCATCGTAGCACCTCTGCGCGATCCACCCTGCTCGATAAGCCCAGTAGACAGATTGAACATTTTACCCCAAGACACCGCCCCTGAAGAAGAGCCGTTGACTCCAACAACCTTAGAATAGCGAGGTCTGAGAGAGGACAGGTTGACACCAACACCACCACCCCTAGAATGAGTTTCAGCCATCTCCTTAACACTATCCATGATTCCACCACGGGAGTCATCTGGGGATGGCAGCACGAAACAGTTTTGTAGTGTTAGCCCCTTCTGCCCAGCGCCAGCCAAGATGCGACCGCCTGGGATGAAGTAATCAAACAAAACATCTTCAAACGCCCCGGCTACCTGTTCCCGAATTTCCTCAGGTTCATTCTCAGCAAGAGCATCCGCTACACGTTTTTTAACATCATCTGGATGCAACTCTAGGGGTTTGGAGATCAGATCCCAGTGAACAGTCATGTACTCCCCATCACCAAGCCAGACCGAAGCCTCTTTCGTATCGGGGAAGACATCGCTGATATACCCAATTTCTTTCTGAGGCCACTTGGGATCTTTATTGGTTATCGCCAACACAAGATCTCCGTTATCGAGATCCCCCTTCGGAGCCTTCAAAGTATATCTGTCTAAAAATATTTTATACCCTTGTAAACCACTGTTACTAAACATTGCCGGATACTTAATCTTAAAACCTACTTGTTCTGTTCTCTCTTCTTTAAGCTCTACTACCTTGTGTTCGACTAATCTATCGGCAACAGTGGTATTGGGCATCGTTCCTCCTGGGGGGTAAAAATTCTCGTCCGGTCCATCGGGATTCGGACGAGTAGTATACTCTATCATATTCAGTCTTCTTTCGCTATTGCAAACTCGCAGGTCAACCTGAAAATTTCAGATTTTTTGGAGCAGGGAGATCATGCTATCAGTGATCTGATCCCAAGTCGCGGACGAACGAAGAATTCTTGCCGACTGAATCGCATTCCGCTTCAAATCGGCGTAGTTCTCAACTGTATCATGCAAGATCTCTGGGAGAGCTGCATAGTCTGGAACTATCCATAGCCCCAGGTCATCCTCATACAATGTAGATCCATCGTCCACTTTTGGAATGGCCTCTTCCCATGTATGAGGCCAACAAATTGTATGATCACTGTAGTCTGCACATCCAGTTAAATGTGTAGTAATTGTCGGCATCCCTGTGGCGACAGCGTGGAATGGAACTAGCCCAAAACCTTCGCCATTGCAAGGATAAAGCATGCAATGGCTTTTATAGTAGAGTTCTCGATATTTCTCATACGACAAGAAGTCTGAGACATAAACAACATTGGGATGCTCGATAACATTTCTTAAACTCCGCGTTGTTTTAACTACCAACTTAACTCCATCCGGCAAGTCCGAATCTAAAAATGTTTCAATCGTGTCGTAAACAACATCTGTGAAGATATCTCCACCGTTATCCAACAAGAAATAGAAATCTCCTAAAATCTCTCTATCCTTGATATCCCAATCTTTAGACACTCCATGAGGAAGTACCTGGACATCATGCTGCACTCCATTTTTAATGTATACATCTCGAACAAATGTTGAAGTAGCCCAAACAGCATCGCACCTGTTAAGGTTGATGATCTTACGCTGAGGAAGTTTAGTGAACTCCCAAGGGGCATACCCGATTACAAGTTCATTGCCGTATTGAAAGTATTCTGGAGCACAAAAGTTGATATGATACTTAAGTTTATCACTGTTGTAGATAACTGGGATAAATAAACCGTTAAGACATTTAATCAAGTTTAAAGCAACGTCTGTAAACCCAGCGGTTGCCCACTTCAACCCGCTGCTATCTGTGGCTGGGGGAGTAAACCAGCTAAGACCTGCGTCCGCTAGATATTCTAAAAAGTCAGTCTCTCCAGTCAAAGCACTCGACGCCCTTCTGCATAAGAAGATATGCGGTTGACTTATCTACTTCGCAAACAATAGGCTTATGTGTATTCATGCACCTAGTGGCGGCTAGATACTGTTCGTCAAGTTTAGTTAGAGTGATCTGTTTAGGATGCACGATAGCGGACTTCTCCCCGTCGTCAGTTTCTATAATAGCAATCACTTCCATAATAACTCCATGATACCACAAAATCAGTAAATTAGAATTCAACAGCCTACGATGTACTAAGCATGCTGGCGTGCTAGGGGTCAGGGTATCACACTTTTCGAGGACCATCGCGGACCACCGAAGTCCGCGGTTCGACGGTCTCAATGTGGTACACTGACGGCTACCGAAACCACGAAAGGGCTGGTAAACGATATTAAAAGTTTAATGGGTCTAGCCGGATACGTGTGCATGGTTGCTCTGCTTTCAGTGCCAGCATGGCTAGCGCTGCGCCATAGCCATGTCTCTTTCGCTTTCCTTTCCGTAATGGGTCTGATGATAACATTGCATTTATCGATTGCATTCGTTTTATCGGCACAAAATACTAAGACCAAGAAGTATAGAGAAATAGACATTATTTGATGGATCTTGATTTAAAAGATAAATCGATATTATGCGTCGGAGAAACTGGATACAACGACTGGGAGACCATCCACAAATTTTTAGAAAACTGTTTTGATAGTACGATATACTGTTGGACCTGGAATCCGAGTTTTTTCATTCGACTCAGAAACGTAGCTGGATTTCTTGGTATTCCGCTAATTATTAAACATCCTTGCTTTGATGATACAGACAGTTTTGTAGACAACTGCGACACGCTAGCCTTCTTCAGTGATGGGAATGATGCAGAAACTAATGAAATGCTGTATACTATATTAGAGGAAGAAGATTCTATCTATGAAAAGATAGTTGTTTGTAATCGTGATGGGGTGGGAGTTTATGAAGATAACACCGGTTGACGGACTAAATCTCCAGGAGTTGGAAACTCTTGCCATAATGGTAAAGCTAATCCCTTGGGAGGGAGAGTACATTCCTCACTTTATGATGATGTCCAATGACGAACGCCCCGATGATTGCAACGTAACGGTAATGGAGATGGCAGCCCTACAAGAAGGCTTGTACTACGCAGCGAACAGGATAGACGAAATGATTCGTTCTATGTTCATGACAATGAAGATGGAACAGATAAAGGAATTCCAAAAGCTGTCTGAGACGATTGAAGACATGGATAGGCACTACTACTCAGAGGAGCCTCCTCCAGAGGAAGACGAGGATGAGTGATCTAGTTGAAATGCTCTCATATGTCGGATTGGGTATTGCCGGGTTGTTATGTATAATGCTTTACGTTGCGATGCAACAGAATGACAAAGAATAGCGTGGACTCGTCTATTCCAGCAGTCGTAAACCCCGTTGGGACAACTGACGCTTTTGGAAATCACTATATTCTTGGTCGCGTAATTCAAGACTTTCCTTACGCTGAGCGACGATGCCCCTATTGTGAACATAAACTCGTGATAGCCAATGCTGTTCATGACAATGATTCCATTGAACACTATAAGGCTGTTTATATTGATGCGAACAAGGACTGCCCAGTCTTTGACATGAAGGCACAGCAATGCTATGCAAAGATATATTATTCGAGTTCATACGCTGCACATAGATTTGAAAATGTAAAGTTTCCTGTAAAGCGTTGGGAACAAGAAGAGTTGTATACCATATATCAATAATGATACAATCTAGTATCATGGAAGCTGCAAATTTATTTGGATTATTGGGTCTGGCAATCATGAACATAACTACAGTTATGATTGCTTACATTAAACAACAGAAACGGAGTGCTGACAATTACGGAGTAAAGAATGGCCGAGGTGACCTATTCAAACAAATAGGGGACCTTCAAGACGATATAATGGATTTAAGGGAAGATGTAGCCGAAATGAAAGGAACTTTAAAGGCTCATATTACGGTAGGACAAAGATGATAGACGAAGAATCAGAACTAATCTCAGAAATCGAGACCTTTCTAGCGATCACAGCTGAACGAGAACTTTTTACGTCCTCAGAGATTCAAGATCTCCTATTGGACCTGATTAATTTGGCAGATCCTAAATTAAATTGACTAAGGTTTGAGAAATAACCGAATACGTGCTATACTGATAGGTGCCCCCAGTAGACGGGAGCTTTCATATTTCGTAAGATTATGATCGCCTTGTACTATTGGGGGCATCTAACTTGTGAGGAAACTAT
>Ga0187833_10004126_pt1 | contig 14338 bp, 13 predicted proteins | sample ETNtaG_37_FD_167968 | JGI IMG/M metagenome (GOLD analysis project Ga0187833, IMG submission 167968) | Marine microbial and viral communities from oxygen minimum zone, Eastern Pacific Ocean - ETNP2014_SV_400_PacBio MetaG (Illumina Assembly) | ecosystem: Environmental > Aquatic > Marine > Hypoxic... | reverse complement strand
GCTTTGTTTGCCTTTATTACGTCTTTTGATGAAGTTGTTATCGTGATGTTTATGGCAAGTTTGGATCAATTAACGATACCCAAGCAAATGTGGGCGGGCATAAGACAAGAAATCAGCCCGGTAATTCTGTGTATGGCGACATGCCTTGTCGCTCTGTCAATTTTATTACTCACAACCGTAGAAATATTACGTCGCCGTTCTGAAAAAATGCGTGGCATCTCTCCTCGTTAATAATAAGTGAAAAAAATAGCTGTTATCGGCGCGGGCATCGTGGGCATTTGTTCAGCGTATTTTCTTCAAAAATCCGGTTTTAAAGTTACCCTGGTTGACCATAATGAGCCTGGATCTATGACAAGTTCTGGACATGCGTGCACGTTCGCTGATTATGCATGCGTGCCTGTTAATTCTCCGACAATATTTAAAGATTTTCCAGCCATGGTTTTAAGGCAAGACGGTCCCTTAGCAATGAATTTTGCATATATGATAAAAAACTTACCTTGGGCGATAAGTTTCCTAAAAAATTGCAGTAGAGACAAAGTTGAATATATTGCTTCTTCGTTAGCTGGTTTTTTAAAACACTCAAGATTGTCTTATGATCAGTTGTTCAAGGAAATAGACGTCTCTCAATACATCAATAATAACGAAACATTGTATTTGTACAAAACGGAAAAAGAGTATCAGGCAGCCAGATATTCAATTGATCTGAGAAAAAGAAATGGCGTGAACATCAGGGAGCTAAATGCTGCTGAAATTAATGACTTGGAGCCCAACATCGCCCCTGTATATTATTGCGGTTTAATTTTTGAAGGTTCAAGACATACGACGAGTCCAGTTAAGGTAAGTAAAAAAATATTTGAAAGTTTTCTTCACAAAGGAGGATCTTTCTTAAATAAAAAAATTACGACAATTGATAACACCCCAAATGGAATCACAATTATTTCTGAGAGCAATACATTTGATTTTGATAATATCATTATCAGTGCCGGAGCCTGGTCAAATGAACTGGCGTTAATGATAGGTGATAGATTCCCTCTTGATACTGAAAGGGGATATCACGTTTTATTTGATAATCAACAAAAGGTAATTAGCAGACCGGTTGGATGGTCTCAGTCAGGATTTTATCTCATACAAATAGAAGAGGGGATACGGGCAGCGGGAACAGTGGAGATTGCTGGATTGCAAAAAGATCCAAATCCAAAAAGGTTAAAGATGATAGAAAGAGAGGCCAGAAAAGTAATACCAACTTTGGGAAAAGTAAAATCAACCTGGCTAGGCTTTAGACCCACACTTCCTGATTCTTTGCCCGTAATTGGACAATCTGGAAAAGACAAAAATGTATTTTATGCTTTTGGTCATCAACATATTGGCTGGACGCTAGGGGCCGTTACTGGAAAAGTGATGGTAGAATTAGTCAATGACAGAAAGTCTAATTTTGATTTATCCCCTTTTGATCCAAAAAGGTTTAATTAATAAATTAAATTAATTCTTCATTCATTGCTTGTTAGTTTTTTCGTAAATAAAATATAGAAAAAAGATTTTATCATCGATTATCTCTGTTCCTGTAATATTCTGCCCTTAGGGAAAGTTATGACAGAATTAGTTAGTGATAGAAAACCAAGTTTTGATATATCACCTTTTAATCCAAATAGGTTTAATTAATTAAATTCATTTAGGTGAATGATTAATATGTATCAAATTAGCCTTGTTTAATTATTTTGTCCTGTTATGTTAACTGATAATAATTGGAGGAAATATGAAAAAATTACTTTCAGTATTGTTTATCAGTATGTCATTGGCCTTAACAATGGTTACTACTGCTGATGCAAAACAATATAAATTTAACTTTGTAATGCACAGTGACACAAACAATGCTTTCTGGGCTGCTGTTCATAAAGGTTTTAAAGATGCATGTGCTCAAATTGACGCTAGTTGTCAAATGTTAACTTTGTCTGGTGATGGAGATCAGCAAGAGCAGTTACAAAATCTCGAATCTTCAATAGCTCAGGGAGTTGATGGTATCATTACTACTATTACACATCCAACTATTTTTGATGCAGCTATTGATGAAGCTATTGCAAAAGGAATACCTGTTATATCTTCAAATGTTGATGATCCTGAAGGACCGTCAGCTAGTAGCAGACTCGCGTATGTTGGACAAGATCTTGAAATAGCTGGCTATCAACTTTGTGAAGCTTTATCAGCACAGTTCCCTGCTGGGGATGTTCATGTTTTAATCGGAGTTGCAGATATGAATCAGGCTTGGGCTTATACTCGAGGTAACGGTATCGGTCGTTTCATGGAAGATTATAAAGCAGCTAATCCTGATCGAAACGTAACTTATGAAAAAATTGAAACAGGTCTTGATCTTTCAACAGTTGGAAACAGAGTTGCAGCTTACGTTCAAGCTAATCCAAATACCACAGCTTATTTAGATGTTGGATTTTGGGAAGCTGGAGCAGCACAAGCTGTAAGAAACCTTGGATATAAACCAGGTGAAATACTTCTTGCTGGCTTTGACTTAGTCGATGTTGTTTTTGAAGAAATGGATAAAGGCTATGTTCAACTTACAGTTGACCAACAACCTTATTATCAAGGCTATATGCCAGTGCATAATTTATTCTTAATGAATGAGTATGGTTTGGGCGCTCTTGATATGAATACAGGTAAAGCATTAATTACACCTGCTGATGTTGAGACAATTCGTCAGTTCAAAGGTATGGCAGTAAGATAAATTCTTTCATTTAACCGGGCTTTAATCAGCCCGGTTTTTTTTTAATAATCTATGAGCAATAAATTCTCAATAAAATCTTTATTAGTTAGAACAGAAATAAGCACACTAATAATGTTTATTATCATTATGATAGGTTTTTATTTAGTTAATGAACGTTTTTTGGATGCAAGAAATATCCGTATTGTAATGGGTATTACGCCAGAATATATTATTGTTGCAATCGGCATAGCTATTTTGATGATTTCAGGTGAATTTGATCTGTCCGTTGGTTCAGTCTTTGCTTTAGTTCCAATGTCTATTGTACAACTAACACATCAAGGTATACCGCCTTGGATTGCTATTGTCTTAGGCTTAATGATTGGCATGATCATTGGTTTTGTTAATGGTTTTATAACACTTCGATTTGGCATACCTTCATTCATTGCAACTTTAGGCATGTTATATATAGCAAGGAGTTTGACAACCGTGGCAACAGGTGGTTTTCCACCTTCATTTCCTCATATTTTGCCTAATGAATTATTTGTTTTTCAATTTGAACTTTTTAGAGCCTCATTATATTGGGCTTTATTGGTTGCAGTCATATTAGGAATAATGCTTCACAGAAGCAATATAGGCAATTGGATTTATGCTACAGGCGGAGATAAGAACGCCGCCTCTTCAATGGGAATTAAAACAGGTAATGTCAAAATGTTTTGTTTTATTTTATGCGGTTTTCTAGCAGGCTTTGCCGGAATGATACAAACTTTCAGACTTGAGGCACCACTGCCAAGTCAAGGATATTTATTAGAACTAGAATCCATTGCTGCTGCTGTTATAGGAGGTGTTAGTTTATTTGGAGGTATTGGAACCGTCTTTGGCGCGATGCTTGGAGCCATATTAATTCGTTTTCTTGAAAGTGGAATTATTATGGCAAGAATTGACGCGGAGTGGTTCCGAGCAGGTTTAGGATCATTAATTATAATTTCAGTTGTTGTTAATACTTACATTAGTAGAAGAGCAACTACCTTAGGACAAAATAAGTCAAAGGAATAAGATTATTATGGAAAATGGTAATATTATTGAATGTAAGAAATTAAATAAATGGTACTCTGGTGTGCACGCTCTAAAAGATTTTAACGTAAGCATTAAAAAAAATTCTGTTGTTGGTTTAATAGGTGATAACGGAGCTGGAAAATCCACTTTAATTAAAATTTTATCGGGAGCGCATAAAGCTGATTCAGGTCATGTATTTTTTGAAGGAAATGAAGTTAAGTTTAGATCAACAAAAGAAGCTATGAATTTGGGAATTGAAACAATTTATCAATATTCAGCACTTATTCCTGAGATGTCGATCGCAAGAAATATTTTTATTGGTCGTGAACAAATATCTTATAAAATTGGCTCTTTAGGAATCATGAAAAGAACTGAAATGGATACAGCGGCAATGGATGCCCTAAATGATGTTGAATTACATCTACGCTCACCTGAAACTCCTGTTAACCAATTGTCGGGAGGCGAAAGACAAGGCGTGGTAATTGCAAGAGCAATGTATTTTAAATCTAAATTACTTATACTTGATGAACCAACTAATCATTTATCTGTGAAAGAAACTAACAAAGTTCTTCGATTTGTTGAAGGTTTAAAAAAACAAGGCGTCACATCCATTTTTATTACCCATAATTTAAGTCATATTTTCCCAATAGCTGATCACTTGTGCGTAATGGCAAGGGGAGAGAAAATCTCTGATATGGAAAAAAAAGACACAACTATAGAGGAATTGACTGATCTTCTTGTGAACGGTTAAATAATGTCTAGAAAAAAAATGACTGTAAAAGACTTCCTTGATTCAAAAGGAAAAAGACAACTTAGCGTGTTGTTTGTTCATAACGTTAATGAAGCTCTTGCAGCAGAAGAAGCTGGAATTGATATGATTATAGCTGCGTATGGTATTCCGCAACACGGCATTCATGCAACTTTCGAAGACGTAATTGAAATGAGAAAAGTGGCTCCTAACTGCTTTTTCCAAAGTGGAGTGCACCATTTGAGTTACGCATCTGAGTATGAAGCAATTAAAAGTGCAAATAAATTATTAAACATCGGAATAGATTGCGTTTATAGCGCAAGCAGTCTTCAATGGATTAAGGCAATGAGACGGGAAAATATTCCTGTCATTAGTCATGTAGGTCTTATACCATCTAAAGCTACTTGGTTAGGAGGCTTTCGAGCTATTGGAAGAACAGCAGAGGAAGCAGCAGGTGTTTTAAGACATACTTTAGAACTGCAAGATGCTGGAGTAATTGGTGTTGAACTTGAGGTAGTTCCTCCAAAAGTGGCTGCTTTTGTTACAAAAAAAGTTAATATTATTACAATGTCAATGGGAAGCGGATCTGATTGTGATGCGCAATACCTATTTGCAAATGACGTATTGGGTTACACTAAAGACCATATTCCAAGACATTCAAGAATTTATAGAAAGTTTAATAAAGAATATGAAAGATTACAAAATGAAAGAGTATCTGCATTTAAAGAATTTCACAGTGATACTGTGAACAAGAAATTCAATGATCCAAAAATTACAGTAAGCATTGAAGATTCTGAATATGAAAAATTTTTGAAATTTGCAGAAAAATTATAATTTTATATATATTTTACCACCCTCTACTTTTGTTTCGTATATTTTTAAGTCTACACAAGCAGGCTCACTAACAGCTTTTCCTGATTTAATATCAAAAATACCTTGATGCATAGGACATTCAATTTCTCCGTGCATAACTAAACCATCTTCTAAATGTACTTCTTCGTGTGTACACAATCCATCTGTCGCATAAATTCCATCTTTTATTTTATAAATGCAAAAAGTATTCTTCTTATGATCGAAACGTTTAAGATCATCCATCTCAATTTCCGAGTCGTTACAAACAAAAATCCAACTTGAATTTTCTTGGTTCATAGTAATTTAAGCAGGAATTTTTTTAGTATAATAATATTGAGGATCTTTAGATTGTTTTATTATTGCCGGTATCATTTCTAGCATACCATCTATAAAACCATAATTTGGTTTTGGCAGTTGATCTTTAATTGCCTCATGCAATTTTGGTAAATTATAAAAAGGGACCTGTGGAAAAATGTGATGTTCAATATGATACTGCATATTAAAGTATAATAACCAACCATGAATTGGATTGAGTATAACAGTTCTGGAACTTTCACGATGATCCCAACTATCAGCTTTAAGACCCCCGTGTTGTAACATTGTTGTTAATTGTAAAAGAGGGCTCCCATACATTTGAGGAAGAACAACAAACATTATTGGCAAAAAACTTTCAATAATAAATGCCCATATGATTACTAATATTTTTATTGCCATATAAATTCTACTAGTTAATATCATTCTTTTGCGTTGATTTTCTGGGACGCAATCAAGGGCAACTTGTGTTATGATACCTAGAGAATGAAGTAAAATTTTTTTAAATTCAAAATATACTCTCTTTATTCCAAATATTTCAAAAACAAAACAATCAACGAGATTAGCAGGTCTTCCTACTTGAATTTCATAATCAACACCTAGATGAATAGTGCGACTATGGTGATGCGTATGACTCCATCGCCATGATACTGCCTCAAAGTAAGCAATAAAACACGATATTTCATAAAAAAAATCGTTCAACCATCTTGTTTTAAATACTGAGCGATGTCCATATTCATGCCATCTTGCATTAGAAAAGGCATAAACAGTTCCGTAAACAAAAAAAGCAGGTATAGCCCACCATTTCCCCCAGGACAAATAGGCAATATAACCTGTAATAAAAAGTAAGGAAAAATATAAAATAGTATTCAGCCAGCCTGGACCATCCTGCCTTTTCATCAGGGTTCTTAATAATTTTTGATCAATTTTAGGTTTGTACCATTTTTGCATGTTCTCATGCTGTTTTTCAATAGGCTGATAAGAATAGTTAACCATAATTGATATATAATATATATTGAAAAAAACAAAAAAAAAATAAAATATTGAAAGTTATCTATTGTAAATTTTTTTTTTTTTGTGATTATTGCTTATATAAATTTTTTGGGGGAATAACTAATGATAAATAAAGCACAAATAGAACAATATAATGAAGAAGGTTATACAATTGTTGAGAATGTTTTCCCTCAAACAGAACTACAACCAGTTTTAGATGAGTTTGAAGAGATTGTTGATACTTTTGCAGAAAGAGCATTTTCTGCTGGAAAAATAACAAACAAACATTCAGATAAAGATGTTTTTAAAAGACTAGCTTCTTTAGAAAATGATTTTGCAGGATCGTCGGTCCTCATTCATCACAAAGGTATATTAAAACCAGCTTTGGCCAACCTTTGGGGGTCAGATAAATTACTTGATATGGTTGAGAAATTTACAGGCAAAGATATTGCAGGCCATCCAGTTTGGAACATTCGATCAAAAACACCAAAAACAGTCCGAATGACTGTCCCTTGGCATCAAGATACAGCTTATCTGAAGGAAGGAACAGAAAAAACAACACAACCAGCAGCATGGATACCTTTTTTGGATGTTGATAAAAATAATGGTTGTATGCAAATGATCAGAGGAGGACATAAAATTAATAAAGTTTTAGATCATAAGCTTGAAAAAAATGCTGGAGTTAAGGATTCATGGTATCTTTACATAGAAGATAAAAATATTCCTAAGACAGATATTGTCACTTGTGAAATGAAAGTTGGATCTGTTTTATTCATACACGAACTCGCCCCCCATCGTTCATTAGAAAATTATTCAGAAGATGTGAGATGGAGTGTTGATTTGCGTTTTCAAAATCCACGAGATCCAGCAGGCTTCCATACAGGTTTAGTGGATCCAATTATTATGAGAAAAGCAGAAGATCCTTCATATAAACCTGATTGGGGAGCATGGTTTAAAGGTTATGAAGCAGAGCATACAAAATTTAGGGGAAGAGCTGACAAAGATGAGTTTGATTCTACATTAGAGGGATCATGGCTGGAACGTTGGGATAAATGATTATTTAGAGTTATTATATTATACAACTAAATATGCATGTTAATTTAGAAGATTGGTATAGATCAGAAATAGATAAAAAAAAATTAAAAGATTTATCTAAAAGAAAAAATTTGCCAGGTTTAGTTCATTTCTTTTTTTATTTTCTTTTTTTATTTATTTTTGGTTATCTGGCCTATGTTACTTGGGGTACCTGGTGGTCAGCCCTTTTCTTTTTTATTTATGGAACTATTTATGCTTTTAGTGTTGCTAATTGGCACGAAACTGTTCATCGTACAGCATTTAAAACTCGGTGGATTAATGAAATATTTTACCACATCAGTTCTTTTATGTGTGATTTTGAAGGTTTTAGATGGCGATGGAGCCATACATTTCATCACACATATACAATGCAAACTAAAGGTGAATATGACTATGAAATCCAAGTTTCAAGACCAACTGAATTATTTTGGTTTTTTTTAAATTATATACCTCTTACAGATCTTCTTTTTCCGCATCGATTAATTAAATATGAAGTTTTAAAACATGCTTTTGGCAAACTTACTCCGGTGGTTAACATATCAACGCCGGAAAATCAGAAGAAAAAAATTATTTGGAATTCGCGCCTATATGTATTTATTTGGGTAAGCATATTTGTTTTTTCTTATTATATAGGGTCAATTTTACCTATTCTCTATATTATTCTGCCGACTTATTATGGAAAACCTATTTGGTTTGCCGTTAATGTTACCCAACATCTTGGTGCGGCAATTGACACGAAAGATCATCGTTTGAGTTCATACTCTTTAAAAATAAATCCAATTTTAAGTTTTCTTTATTGGAAAATGGAATATCATTTAGAACATCACATGTTTCCAATGGTACCATCATATAATCTAAAAGAACTTCAAAATGAAATTAAAGATCAACTACCGAAACCATTCAACGGTTTATGTGATTTTTACAAAGCCGTTCTACCTTCTGTTATTATGTTAACAACAAATCCAGAAGGTTATTATAAAGTTAATTTACAACCTAATAATAAGTAATTAGTATTTTTATTCATTTATTATGTTTGTAGGTATAGATCTTGGAACTTCTTCAGTTAAGACTATTTTAATTGATGAAAATCAACAAACGCTGTCAACTCACACTGAAAATATCGAACTACTAAATCCGCAAATAGGTTTTTATGAGCAGAATCCTGAAGATTGGTATGAAGCAACGTTAAAATGTTTTTCAAAAATAAAACTAGATAAACCAAAAGAATTTAGAAGCGTTGGATCTATCGGCATCTCGGGACAAATGCATGGGGCTACTGTTTTGGATAGAAACAATAATATTCTATATCCATGCATATTATGGAATGATACGCGCTCAATGAAACAATGCGTTGAAATGGAAAAAAATTATCCTCAATTACAAGAAGAATCAGGTAATATTGCTATGCCAGGTTTTACAGCACCTAAAATTTTATGGCTAAAAGAAAATAAGAAAGAAGTCTTTAGTAAAATTTATAAAATACTCCTTCCTAAAGATTATTTAAGATTTAAACTTTCTGGTTCGTATTTTTCTGATATGTCGGACGCTTCTGGAACGCTATGGTTGGATGTTAAACAAAGAAAATGGTCAGAAGGTTTATTAAATTTAACAGATTTAACAACTGAAAATATGCCAGAACTTGTGGAAGGAAGCGAATCCACATCTTTTATTGAAAATAAATTAGCAAAAGAGATTGGTTTTGATAATAAAGTAATTATAGCTGGAGGAGCGGGAGATCAGGCTGCCGGAGCAGCAGGATCTGGAGTTGTTTATCCTTCACAATCCGTAATATCACTTGGCACTTCAGGAGTTTATTTTTCTCCAAATAAAAATTTTTCCTCCAATACTGATAAGGCAGTTCATTCGTTTTGTCATTGCGTGCCTAATACCTGGCACCATATGTCAGTGATGTTAAGTGCTACTAATTGTTTGGATTGGATTTGTAATACTACTAATTTGGATATTGATAAAGCTCTTAAATTAGCAGAAGAATTTTGTTCCAATGATTTAACAGAAAATAACTCACCATATTTTTTGCCTTATTTAAGTGGTGAAAGAACGCCTCACAATAGCGCTGATATTAGAGCAGCTTTTCATCAAATAAATACATCAACTAGTAAAGCTTCTCTCATTTACTCAGTTTTAGAAGGTGTGGCATTTGGAATTAAAGATGGTTTCAAGGCTGTTGAAGCCATAAATAAAAACACGGATGAAACATACATCGTTGGAGGAGGTTCAAAGAGTGATTTTTGGGTAAACTTGATAGGTTCAGCAATAAATAAGTCAGTTATTATTGGAGAAGACTCAAACCTAGGACCATCTCTTGGAGTGGCAAGATTAGCAATGATGGCAACAAAAAACTTTACAAGTGAAGATGTATTTAAAAAAATGCCAATCAGAAAAGAAACAAATATTGATGAAAAATTGTCAGAAATATTAAACAAAAGATATGCCATTTGGTCAGAAATTGTCTCAACAAATTTGAAAATAGCTGGTAAATTAAAAATTAGTAAAGAGTAATAATGAGTGATTATTTTGAAAAAATTAGTGAAATCCAGTTTGAGGGTGAGAGCAGTAACAATCCTTTGAGTTTTAAATACTATGATGAAAATAAAATTGTTCTCGGCAAAACTATGAAAGAACACCTAAGATTTGCTACTTGCTACTGGCACACGCTTACATGGCCAGGACTTGATCCTTTTGGAGGACCCACTTTTGATCGACCTTGGATGCTTAGTGGAAATCCTTTGAAAATGGCTGAAATTAAATTAGATGCTGCCTTTGATTTTTTTAAAAAAATTAAAACTCCTTTTTTTTGTTTTCATGACCGCGACATAGCTCCTGAGGGAAGCACCTACTCTGAAACAAAAAAAAACTTAGATCACATTGTTAATTTAATGGAAATGAAAATGAAAGATGCGGGAGTAAAATTATTATGGAGTACCGCGAATGCTTTTTCTCATAAAAGATATATGGGGGGAGCTTCCACGAATCCTGACCCTGAAGTATTTGCCTATGTTGCGGCGCAAGTTAAAGATTGTATGGATATCACAAAACATTTGGGCGGACAAAATTATGTTTTGTGGGGAGGACGAGAAGGTTACGAAACAATTCTTAATACTAATATGAAAATAGAGATGGAAAATTTATCTCGATTTCTTGAACTTGTTATAAATTATAAATATAAAATTGGATTCAAAGGACAAATTTTACTAGAACCTAAGCCTCATGAACCAACAAAACATCAATATGATTTTGACGCAGCTTCGTGTCTAGCCTTGATTCGAAAATCAGGGTTAGAAAATGAAATTAAGTTAAACATTGAAGTTAATCATGCCACATTATCAGGACATAATTTTGAACATGAAATTGCTTATGCAATTTCCAATAACGCACTGGGCAGCATTGATATAAATCGTGGCGATACATTGCTTGGTTGGGATACAGACCAGTTCCCTAATAATCCAGCAGATTTATTGATTGCATTTTACCATATTTTTTCAAACGGAGGTTTCAAACAGGGCGGTTTTAATTTTGATGCAAAAATTAGAAGACAATCTATTGATCCAGAAGACCTATTTCACGCGCATATTGGTGGAATGGATGTCTGTGCTAAGACACTGTTGGCGACAGAAAAATTAATCAATGACAATATCCTCCCTAAATATATCAAAAATAGATATGCTAATTGGGATAATGTATTAGGAAAATATATTCATAATAAAAAAACTAATTTAGAAGAGCTTCATCAAATAGTTATTGATCAAAACATTAATCCAAAACCAAGGTCTGGCCAGCAGGAACTATTAGAAAATATCCTAAATAAATACTTATAGATTTTTTGGATTTAATTTTACACATAAAACAATAATAGATTTGTCCTCTTTAAGTACAAATAGATTTAATTAAATAAATTTGATTAATTCTCCACAAACATTAGTATCTTTAATGGTTGTTTTTATAATTATGTTATTTTATTGTTCGAAGATCTATTATCAAAATACCAATAATATAATATGCCAAAAATAATTTGTTTATATGTTAACTTTGTAGATTGGCTGTGCATCAAGATCGGTCGTCTCACTATGTACATGGTTTTTTTAATGATGTTCATCCTTATTCTTTCTTTTGTGACAAGGAACATAATTAACATACCTCTGATGTGGATTATCGAAATGGCTCAATTTATTATAACTGGCTATTACCTTCTTGGTGGGGGATATTCGATGATTACGGGTGATCACGTCCGTATGGATTTACTTTATAGTAACTTTTCAGAGCGCAATAAAGCCAAGATGGATGCGTTTACAAGTTTCTTTTTAGTTTTCTATCTAGTGACCTTATTGTACGGATCGATTACTAGTTTAATTTACACCCTTGAAACAAAACAAAAACTTTTTACGGCTTGGGCGCCCTATGTGTGGCCGATAAAGGTGATCATGTTGATTGGAATTTTATTAATCCTGCTTCAAGCCATTTCCATGTTTTTCAAAGATATTGCTAAGGTAACGGAAAGAGAAATAAGATGATTGCAAATTATTTTAGCTACGAATTTATTGCTATCTTTATGTTCGTAACGATGCTTTTGATGCTGCTAACGGGACAACGCGTTTTTGGGGCAATAGGATTTGTATCAGCGGCAGCTGCATTGTTATTGTGGGGTGAGGGCGCAATGGAGATGCCTTACACTGCAACATGGAAATTATTCAAATGGTATCCGATGCTCACGTTGCCGCTGTTCATCTATATGGGTTACATGATATCTGAGTCAGGCATAGCAAATGACTTATATCGCATGTTCCATGTTTATTTTGGCGGTGTGAAAGGTGGTTTAGCAATGGGCACCATGGGGATGATGGTCGCTATCTCCGCTATGAATGGTTTGAGCGTTGCAGGAATGGCAATAGGAGCCACCATAGCTCTACCCGAGATGCTTCGAAGGGGTTACGATAAAAGAATGATAACAGGGGTCGTGCAGGCAGGAAGCTCTCTTGGAATTTTGATTCCACCAAGCGTTGTACTCGTGCTCTACGGCATGATTGCCCGTCAGCCCGTGAGCAGATTGTGGCTCGCCGGAGTGTTTCCAGGATTGCTCATGGCTTTTTTGTTCATCCTCTACATATACATCCGTTGTCGCTTACAGCCGGAGCTTGGTCCGACATTACCGAAAGAAGAAAGGCAAATGCCGCTGGGAGAGAAACTCAAACTTTTACGAGCTGGTATTACCCCATTTGTCATTTTCTTTTCAATGACAGGATTATTTCTTATGGGGATTGCGAGTTTGGTTGAGTGTTCCGCAGTGGGGGCATTTGGCGCCACTCTCGCAGCTTTTTTTAAAAAGAAACTGAATAAAGAGGTGATTGAAGCGACATTGAGAAAAACACTTGGCGTGTCTTGTATGTTTATGTGGATTATACTCGCCGCTTTGTGTTTCGGAGCTGTATTCGACGGTATTGGCGCGGTGCGCGCAATTGAGACTTTATTTATTGAAAGGTGGGAACTTAGTCCATGGGGCGTGCTGATCATGATGCAATTATCTTATATTTTAATGGGTATGTTTTTGGATGACACTGCGATGTTGGTGATTGTAGCACCATTATATGTGCCTTTAATAATCGTGCTTGGTTTTGATCCGATATGGTACGGAGTTCTCTACACCATCACATGTCAAATCGCTTATATGACACCTCCATTTGGTTACAACTTATTCTTAATGAGAGCCATGGCCCCGAGTGAAATCTCGCTTGCCGATATCTATAGATCAATTATACCTTTTGTTTTAGTGATGTGCATTGGCTTGGCGATTGTTATGGCATTTCCTGAAATAGCTACTTGGCTACCAGACTATGTCTCGGGCAAACGCTAAAATTTCCTAGTTTTTAATAATTATATTTAATTTAATTGAATGGACATCTAGATATTTTAGGGCTACATTTTTTCTTTAAATTGCATTGGAGGAGGAATTTATGCAAAAAATATCTAAGTTAACTAAACGTCGTGATTTTTTAAAGAAGGCGGGCTTAGTTACTGCCGGAGCTGTGGGAGCTTCTACACTTGCCGCTCCATATGGTTATGCTGCAACTAATCCAATTAAGTGGAGACTTCAAACATACTCAGGAGCCCCTTTAGGAGCTCACGTGGTTTTGCCTCAAGTTGAAGCTTTCAATAAAGCAGCACACGGTGAAATGGAAATTGAGCTCTATTATGCAGATCAATTGGTCCCGACTGACGAGTTGTTCAGAGCAATGCAAGCGGGCACCATAGACGCAGTTCAAAGTGATGACGCCACAATGGGTTCACCAGTCGACATCCAAATATTTGGCGGTTATTTTCCTTTTGCCACTCGATTCAGTTTGGACGTGCCAGCATTATTTAAATACTACGGATTAAATGATATTTGGGCTGAAGCATATGGTGAAGTAGATAATGTCACCTGGCTAAGCACTAGTGCATGGGATCCGTGTATTCTCTTTACGGTAAAGAAACCTATTAAAACTCTTGCAGACATGAAGGGTCTTCGAGTGTTCGGTGTTCCTACGGCTGGTAGATTTATGGCAAGATATGGTTTGATACCTGTAATCGTACCTTGGGATGAT
>Ga0187833_10004125_pt1 | contig 14338 bp, 13 predicted proteins | sample ETNtaG_37_FD_167968 | JGI IMG/M metagenome (GOLD analysis project Ga0187833, IMG submission 167968) | Marine microbial and viral communities from oxygen minimum zone, Eastern Pacific Ocean - ETNP2014_SV_400_PacBio MetaG (Illumina Assembly) | ecosystem: Environmental > Aquatic > Marine > Hypoxic... | reverse complement strand
CAATCTGTTCTGAATGCTCGTTCTGAAGCGAAAGCTTCTGTTCCTCGTAGAACTGGCAGTATAGTTTTTCAGCATGATCATCGTAGGTGTAGCGCTCATCCTGGTCCTCGTCTTCCATGGATCGGATATTTTCAAGTTTTTGGAGCAACTTGTTTTTCAGGCTTTCATTGGGAGCAGGTGTGATCGGCTTCAAATCTTCTTTCTTGAGACGATCCAAAGAGATGAACCACTGAAATCGGGCCAGAAAGCCTCCTTCCTTCAGTGTTGAATTCGCCTCATCCGCCAGCCACCGGAAAGGGGAGCCACAGATAACAACCGGATAAGGGTCATCAAACTCGAGGGTTTTTTCAGCAAGCTTCTTTCGGAAGTGTGGAGGGCAGTCATAGAGGTTATTGAGAATATCGATGATTCCCGACATGAAGGTTTTTTTCGTCACCTGCCCAAGAAAACCTCCCAGTTCGTCGATCTCAATTAGTTGTGTAGGAAATTCCCCGAAAGCCGATTGCAGACCCTCTGGTGTGAATGCATTTGCTAGAGAAGTTCTTTCAGGGAAAGTGTCTTCTAGAAGTTTCAGGCCAATCCTGATCGACGTGGATTTTTTCGATCCACCGGAGTAACCGACAATGGCCAGGTAGAGGTTGGGAAAGATCCGGCTGGCCTCAGAGATGAAAATCCTTCGTCCATACGCGATAGACAGAACCGACAGCACAGTTGCCAGGTGAAACTGGTCCCTCGCCTCGGTCAGGGGCCTGGCATATTCGAGGTAGAGAGGGATGAACCCTGTTTTGGGATAGCAGTCATCACTAAGAGGAAGAGGGCCTGTTTCCGAAAATGCTGATGCAGCAGCCTCTACAATATGATGAGTTGTTTTCTCCTCAGCGTTTTCATCCAAGTCCAGTTGGACACCGTATTTTGCCGCCCACTCATCCGGTTCAAGAAGATTGCATTGCTCCAGTTCTTCCTTACTGAGGTCGTTTGGATCCTTACCTTCGGGGAGATCCAGCACACGAACCCTGGCCTGATTAAAATAACCGATGGCAGCTCTTGTTTTCCCTCTACCTGCCGAATCAGCGTCGTAGCAAATATGAATCTCCTCAAGCTTGAGAGAGTTGATGATCCCGGCCTGGTCCCTGGTAATTCCTCCTAGGGTTGCGAGTGCCTTCCTGCCCAGACTCCTCATGCTGTCTGCATCCTTGATACCTTCGGTGATAGTCAGCTCTTTTTCAGTGTCTGAGAGGGTCTCGAGACCATCCATCACTGCCTTGGAGCCTTTGAGTTTGCAGGATTTCGGTATCTCATCCGAAGCGTATCTTGTTTTGTTTTCAAGTTCTGTCTGGCCTTTGAATACAGGTGCGATCGTCAAGGACCACAGTTGGTTCGACTGGTTGAAATGCGGGAAGATAAAACAAGCCACACGGCTTTTGAAAATCCTGTTTTCGCTTCTAAACTCGTTCAGTCTCTTCCCCAGGAACTCTTGGGGCAGTTTTTGGTACTGTGTGGGGCTTCCCGAAATAAACCCGGCTCTGGAAATGGTCTTCTCCCCATATCCTAGTTTTTTAAGAGCATCTTTTTTGAGCTGGCTCATGGAGTTGTGTGTCATTTCCAGAAATACAGCCAAAAATGGATCGGGGTTTTTGTCTTCAATGACCAACGGCTCGTTGTCAGGTGCTGGAATCTTTTCTTTCTTATTAAGGTGTCTCGGTGGAATTTTCTGCTTCAGTTCGACTAGGTGATCTTTAACACATCGGGCAAGTTCAGCTTTATCCCTTTCTAAATGCTCCAGGAGCTGCCCGAAGAACCAGGTGCTGCTGCATCTACCATTGCAGTAGAGGCGTAGTGTTCCATCCTCACCAAAAGCAACACGACCGTTGGGAGTCTGGCCGTCTTGGTGAACAGGGCAGGGGCAGACATACTCGAAACTCCTGTCCCCAGAGGCCCTGATTGTTGTTCCTTTGCCGTATTTATCCTTTAGGATCTGGAGCAGCGTTTCAGTCTGGTTCTGCTCCAGATAGTCAAGATCGCCATCAAAATCGGCACTCAAATTATCAGAAGAGATGTCCATTACTCCTTTACACGGTGGGTACTGAAGATTTTTTTGGAGGGTTGTGGTCTTCATCTGCTTTTGTCTCGTCAGTCAAAACATTATCCGGCTCACCATTATCCACCTTTTGTGAAATTGGTGGGTCTTGGCCAACCGCCCATACCGCATCCACGTTAAGGTAAGGATCGTTCTCGACGACGCGGATCATCACCTGCTTCTGGAGTAGATCATTCTTGAAATTAACCTTCCCATTGGCGTTAGGAATAGCTGCTTTGATCAGCTTCCCGAGCTTCGAACGGCTCGTGTGTTTTTTATTTTCAGTGTAGGGGACCCTGTGGGTGATCTGACTGTCCGAGACCTGTCCATCCAGTCCGACCAGCTCGAAGTGAAGGTAGGAATATCCTTCCTCGTGATCAATTTTTTCAAAGGAATCGATGATCACCCTGTGATCACCTACGGGAATAGGGTCCAACACTTCGGTGCCCAAATATTCTTCTTGGTCAGGGATGTGGACCTCCTTGGAGCTATTTGTCACGGTATTCACGGAATCCGGGGGTTCATTTGTGTTAGTGCCGTTTTCAGCCACGACGGGGCTTTCGTTATTAACGTCCATAAAGTTCTCCTGGGTTGGACGTGATAGAAAAGACCGCGGGTGCGGTCATATATCCGACTGAATTGCCGGGACGCGATATAGAACAACGGGTGTCCTGCCCGAAGGACCCTCAATGGTCGGTGTCATCAAATAGATCCAACTGGTAGAACTTGGGCTGCTCTGGCAACGGTACTGGCTCCTAAGAAGGGTCATACAGTTTCTCTGGCAGATTCAGGCTGATTGTTGTCAGTCTCAGGAATCGACCAGAGGAACATCCTCCCGCGATTTGTGACCGCAAGATGAAGCATCCTGTCAGAAGCAACCCGCTCGATAATCCAACCAACATCAGGATCATCATCCAAAACTGGATCGACAAAGAAATGTTCCTTATCAATGCCGCTTTCCACCGTAATAAGCATATATTCCTGCTCCAGGGTCAAACCTGGGAGATCCCAACATGGCAAGGAATCAAGCCAAGCGATCAACAGTGTTTCCCGGGGATCTTCCCGGAGTTCATAACGCCGGGGGTCAAATTTTGGGGTTCCTTTGGTCACAGCAATCCTTCCTTTTGAAGGTTTTCGATATCATCACACAAAAGCTGGACCTGCCGATCTGTGTGGACTTCGGCTCTTGTCACCGGACTATCACCAACATTTTCGCCCACGAGCCGTGCCTCGATCCGGGCGATGTGGAGATCATTTCTCAAAATCTCGGATTTCAATTCCTCCAACCGGAGGATCACATCTTCCAAGGTTGCGGATTTTTTCAAGTTCGATCCGCCTCGGCTGCATATTCTAAAATTTCAGCCTCTTGGAAAAACCTTGGGCCACAGCGGCCAGAAGGCTGCACCGAATCCAGATTCGGCATGATGTTCCGCCGGAATTTTGAATAGCTGATTCGGAGGATCTGGCAGGCTTGCTCCGTGGTCAGCCATCCTGGAATGGTTTGGTTGCTCATGAAATAATTCCCGTTAGGAGGTTTTCGTGTTGCCTCACAAGTAAAACATAACCATAATTAACTGTCAAGTAATCATAATAGTTATTAAAAAAAGTAACATTACAGGGATATATATAAAATGGTAAGCTTCTAACGGAACGGTTTAATACCTTTATATATGTAGGATTTTCTCTATTTTATTCATTAAAACTTGCTATCGAGTTATTATTTGTTCATAGTTATTAACACTTGATCACATTTGTTGGCATTTAGAACCATTTGTTTACCAGCATCACCACATAAATAGATAAATATCATGGTTGATGAAAAATTAGAGAAGGTGGCTGAAGAAGAGGATCAGCACGACCTTTATGACCCAAAGCTAAAGGATGGAGAACTTTGGTATGGGATGACAAAAGCTGAAGTTGCACAGAAGATTGCCCAGCAAGCAGCCTGGGCCGAACAACATCAGGATGATGAAGAATTCCAAGCGCAATTGATTGCTGAAGCTAAAGAAGAAGAAAGGATGAGGCTGAAGGAATTGTTGATCCTTCAGGTTGAGGATGGGGCGGTTTTTTATAGGGACTGGGAAAACGCACCTCGGGCCTCATCAGAGGCATATTTTAATACTGATTTCCCTAACTTTGTAAAAACAATCCGCAGTGATGTTTTGGAACTAACCCTGGAAGGTATGGGCTATTCAATTGGAGTCACTAAAAATCAGATGGCACGGATAGAGGCTGGAGGCTCCCGGATGACCCCAAGCAACATGCTTTTGATGTTCGATCAGGTGGAAAAAGCCCTGATACGGCAGGGGAAGGAATGGTACTCCCTTGGAGAGCATGAAGTGGATAATCTGATCCCGGATATGTACAAACGCCTTCGGGGCTGGGTTTACGGAAGGACCGCAGAATGGCACTACTCTGAAAATGGGTTAGTGGTCGAAAATGCCATCCCCCCTCTGCTTGCCCAATATCCTGAACAATCCATCCCGGCATTGGATCCTGATAAATTTGACAGAGTTTTTGCTAACCGTACCAAAGGGGACAGAGATTTGATCAAAAAGGGTGAGTTGGAGATCACTACTTTTAAGCAGAGGCAATACATAGAGGATGCTAAAACCACAGTAGCAAATTCTCCGAAGAAGAAGCCAAAGGAAGTGGCCATCAGTTGGGCCATTCTTGAACGAAACATTAAAGCCAATTCAGGAGATTCAGCTTCTTCTGATGAAATTGCTCAGTACAAAAATGATTTATCAAAATTAGAATTTAAGTATGGCCGACTTGGGAAAACATACGATGGCGCGGTAAAGGAACTAAATCTTGTAAAAGAGGACCTGGACCGGACCAAACTCCGCATGGAGACTGCAGAAAAGCTCGTTGCTGTCTATGAGCATCAAATCCGCCACAACAAAGAAATGGCTGATGCGGGTAATACAAAAGCGATTCTGGGACTGCCAAAGCCGCCTCCTGAAAAATGGACCATCGATGATGTCCCAGAGGATTTGCAGGAGGAGATTTTCGAGAAAATGCACGAGGAACATCTGCAGGATATGGCGGCAGATGCCCAGGCTGAAGACAGGCATATCGAAGAAATGAAGAATTCATCTAGGAACAAATAAGGAGGATCATGGCTCAGGAACGAAAAGAATTTTCAATCATCAAATGCGATGCCCGGAAAAGGACCATCAAGCAAGAAAACTGGAAGACTGTCGAGGGTGAATTTTATATCCGGGTATTCCTACATGCAGACAAATCCAGCTCACAGAAGGAACACTTCAATGCACGAAGATTTTTTCTCCCTGAAGGTGGCGATCCAAAAAACCCTGCCGCAAAACTGACCCTCTACACAAAAACACCCTCGGGTAAAAATAGGGAGAAATCCACATATATGAAACTGATCCGGGAGGATGTCAGGAAATTTAAAGAACACTTAGGATACCTGGCTTCGGTGGCTCCAGATGAAAGCCAGTCCATTGTCAAAAAGCCTAAAACAATTTCGGATTTGTGGGCCTTGTATAAGGAGGAGGATTTGATGAAACGTGTATCCTTGAAGACTTTCCAGGATAAGCTGGAGACAGATACGATCCAAAGCCACCAAAACAGCTTCAACCGATATGTGAATCTTTTCGAGGATCATAAAATTAATGAATTTCCCAAAAATGTGGAAAATAAATTCAGGCAGCTTGCCCCCACACTTCCTCAATTAAAAAATCCACATGAAACCCTCTCTCCGATCACGGTCAGGACCATAGGCGGTCACTTGAACCGATTTTTTGATTGGTGTTCTTTAGAGGAGATGATTCCAGGGAGACCTAAAAAACTCCTCCTTCCCAGTAAGAAACTAAAAAAACACCGGACTGCAATTCCTTCGATTGATCAACGAAAAAGTGTGGAAGCTAAACTCCGGGCCGAAGTTTCCAAGTGGTCGAAAAAGGAATACCGGAAGAAAAACCGGACCACCGAACATGACCGTTTCCGGACCTTGCTGCGGATTTACCTGCTTGCCAATTATGCCTCGATGCGCCGCGGTGAAGTTTACTCCCTTCCGTTGAGGAATATTGATTTAGAAGCCAAGAGGATTTACATCGAACCGATCAATGAAGACGGTGGAACCGATTTCAAACGAAACCCGATCCAGGTGAAATTCCGACCCAAAGCCGGGGAGGGAGTTGACTATCAACCTATCGTGGATTATCTGGTCCCATTTTTAGAAGAGGACCTGGCAAACCGGAAACCGGAGGAGCGGTGGTTTTTGGATAAATCGGATGGATCGGTGTGGTTCGCATCACCGGATGGAATGACCAAAGGAATTAAAATAATCCTGAAGGAAATGGGAATTGAAGGTGGCTGCCTGCACTGGTTCAGAAAGGCGAGGTTGAACGACATCTGGGAGAAGAATCCAAACGCCTCAAAGCACTTCGGCAGACACTCAGAAATCGAAACCACCGAAAGCCACTACACCTCAGGAGAAAAACCATCTGACCTCACCGATCTGGTGGACCAGATCGACAAGGAACAAGCCCTCCTCAATTAGATTTTCTTGTCCAAAGTGCATGACGGGTCGCTTCCGAAAAATGCCCCATTTACGGGTATTTTCGGAGGTGCATGACGGGTCTGATTTTAAATTTATTGAATAATTACAAGGAGATAACTGGGGTGGGTTGCCCTCCCGAACGAAGCGCGCTACCAGGCTGCGCCACACCTCGACAAGTAGTCAGGTTACCTAGGATGGAGGCAAGAGGCAAATGCCTCCATCGGGGTTATTTTAGGATATTGAGCAGGGACTCAATTTTCTGCAGCTGCTCATCAGTAACAGCATGCTTACGTGCGAAATTGAGTTGGAGTTGGAGTTGTTTCCGATTTTCTTCGGTAACCTGCTGTCCTGACTGTTGGAGGGCCAGGATGCTCATCTGACTATTGCTGATGATCATTTCAGGCAACACTTTGAGCAGGACATCACGTTGTTTAAGGGCCTGGGTGATCTGGGCATCGTTTTCAGCCTGCATGGAGGATTTACGTAAGGCCTCGATGGCTCCAAGGTAGGTTTCCACTTTGAGGTGGGTATCCGGCTGCCGCTGGGCGGATCGGATCAGTTCGACCGCCTTCAGATATTCCAATTCGAACGGGGATTGCGGGCCATCCGGAGAAATCAGTGAACCGGCCATGGTCATCGGGGACCGGGACTGCATGAAATCCTTCCGTCTTGCAATACTCTGGTCAGTAACGCTGAAGAAGTGAATGATCACCGAATTTCTATCTGTGACTTCAACAAAAGGGGGCAGTTCCAGCGCTTCAGGATTGACTTGGGCCCTGAGCATGACGCGCATCTGGTGCTCAACGTCGGTGACAATTTCCACATAACTCAGATAATCCAGGTTACGGAAACCTGGAACGTCACGGTTTTTAATGGTATTGGGAAAGATAACATTGACGAAAAACTGATTGCGTCTTTTCCCTGTTTCCGGATCCCTCAGGTTTTGTTCGACAATCTGATAACCGAATTGTTCGGAAAGCAATTCCACAGGACGGTCGAAGATCACCTCCACACCGAAGCTCCAGATGTTGTGAAGTTCATCCTCCAGATGCCGGTCGACCTCTGCCAATTCCCTTACCTGGTAGGGTCTGCGATGCACCACTTCCCCTTCTGAGGGATTGATGAAAGCCCCGGTCTGAAACAATCGATAGGCATCATAATAGGTTAGAAACTCACGGATCCCGTTTTCCAGTTCAAGCACAAAACGGTATCGATGCCCCATCTCATCGGTGGAATAACTTCCTTCTTCTCCAAAATCGATGATCCTGAACTTGCGGATGGCCATCTGGATGTTCTTGCCTTCCATCGGGTCATGGGGACCAAAGATCTTCAGGTAGGCTGTGGCCTGAAGTACCATCCGGTAGAAATCATTTTTGTAGAGGATGTCAAATTCGGTACTACCCGCGACAGGGAAGATCAGTGCACGGTTTCCAGACAGAATGAGATCATCATTCTTGGACCAGTCGTAGATGCTGTCGAGGGTCCAAAGCCGACTCGAGCCATCGTCCAGGATCGCCTGCAGGTAGTATTCGTCTTCTCCACGGTTTTTTACAAAAACAGATGTGATGCGTGAACCACGGAAAAACCCTTTGTCCAGCACATCCGCAAGGCGTATTGCGTTTTCGCGTGAAGTGTATTCTGGAAAAGCTTGGACACTGCCTTGAAAAAGCAGTCCAAGAAGAAGCAGTCCCCCGAGGACCAGCAGTTTATTCGAAATTCTGTCCCACATAAATTTCCACATCGGTTGTCGGTTTGGTCCCACGGTTCAGCGGCATTGGTTCAACAGTTTGTTCGCCGGGGATGATGTCCGCTAGGGTGATAGCGGATTTGAGCATGTTCGGCCGGTAATAGATCTTGGTCCGTGGCAGAATCATCTGTTCCTGGACCGAGGAAATATTGACCACTTCAAGACGCATTCCAACCCGTTGTTCGATCCTTCGACGCTGCTGCCGTTCCAGCAAAATCGCCAGACGTTGGGCACCACCCACATGGCGGGAAGCATTGAGCACCGAAACATTGAGCCGAATCGGCTGACGGTAGGCAAGCATTGCAAAAACGGGGTGCAACAGTACCGATTCCTCAGGTGGAGGTTGGGCCAACACATCGGTGACCTCCGCTTTGTCCGTATCTGGACTTACCAACCTGCCAGAAGGAATCAGGGAAAAAGTGAGCTGCCTTGGAGTTGATTTCTCAATTTCCAGAGCAATTTCCATTTCCTGGGCCAGGCTGATTTTAAGATTGACAAGGAATCTCACCTGGTTTCCTGCTTCTTCACGAATGTCTTCCTCGAGCTGGATTTGCCGGATTAGGTTTTCTGCCGGGAATTGATTAAACTCCCGATTCGGTATCAGCAGGTTGTTGATGAATGCATTGGGAATCACTACCAGCGTTTCCCTTCCGGATTCATCAGGTTGAACCGAGATTTCCTGAAACAGTTCCGGTTCAAAATACCCCTTCAGGGTCAGGTAAGAAGTTTTTTCTCCTGGAATCAGTTCAATATTGTCCAGCATGTGCCCGGAATTGGCTGCAGAGGCTGTGCCTCCTGCGAATGCCAGGACACTGAGGCCCAGCAGAAGGTATTGGATCAGCGGCTTCATGAAAACGGCTGTGGCTAAGGTTTTGCGGCCGGACATTGCCTGAGGAATGCCGGCAGTTAAAAGATTGCGGAAATTGAAATGCAGAAAATGAGCCACTGTTGGAGGCCCACTGAGCAATCCAGAGATCCTCGCTGAACCGTCCTGATGGAGGATAGGAATGTCCTGGAAGGACCTAAACCGTTAGACCCTTCGAGGTTGGAATTGGTAAAATGAAAACTTCAGCATCTGCGTTTCCCTCTACCTGCACTGGTTTCGATCAACTCTGTGGGTCGGGTTCAGAAGTATTTGGAGCTTCCGGATCGTCAGCAGTCTGATCCAGATCCTCTTCTTCCTCCTCGATGACCGTTGCCACGGCTATCACACTTTCACCCTCATTGAGTTTAATCAGTCGGTTCCCCTGGGTCACCCTTCCGATGATGCGAATGTTTTCCACAGGAATTCGAATCAGTTTCCCAAACTGGGTGATGATGAAAAGCTGATGGTCTTCCTCCACTTCCAGAACGCGGACCACTGGACGGTTCTGTTCCGTGATACGGATGGTGCGCATCCCCTGATTGCCTCGGTTTTTTGAAAGTGTGTAATCCTCGGTGGGAGTCTTTTTGCCGTAACCGCCTTCTGTTACCGTCAACAGAGTGCCTGCTCCACTCAAGGCAATTGCAGAGACGACCCGGTCTCCTTTCTTCATCCGGATGCCGATGACGCCTCGTGCCTGGCGGCCCATGGGTCTGAATACCGATTCGTGCACCCGAAGTCCCATTCCGTTTCGTGTTGCAAAGAATAAGGTATGGCGTCCGTTGGTGAGCTGGGCCGAAATCAGTGAATCTCCTTCATCGAGAGAAATCCCACGCACCCCAGTAACCCGGATCTTTGCACAGTCGAGCATTGGGATTTTTTTACAGATTCCTTTTTCAGTACACATCATGATGAACTGGTTCTCACTTTCCTGAGGCACATTGAGGTAGGTACAGACCTTTTCACCTTCACGAAGCGGCAACAGGTTGATGACGGCTTTGCCACGACCCGTCGGCCCGGCCTGTGGCAATTCAAAAACCTTCTTCCGGAAAACCTGTCCCCGGTCGGTAAAAAACAACAGATAATCATGGGTTGAGGCGACGAACATGCGTTCCACAAAATCCTCATCCTTGGTGGACATTCCCAGACGCCCTTTACCTCCACGTCTCTGGAGCCGGTAGTCACTGACGGAACTGCGCTTGATGTAACCCGCGTGAGTGATGGTAACGACCATGTTTTCTTCGTTGATCAATTCCTCAATCAGGATGGAATGATCTCCCTCGATGATTTCCGTTCGTCTTTCATCTCCATAACGCTCCCGAATTTCTTCGGATTCTTCGCGAATGATGCTTATCACCCTTTCTGGAGTGGCCAAGATGTCCTGAAAATCTGCAATTGCCTCTCCAACGGTTTTGTGTTCGTCTCGAATCTTTTCCTGCTCGAGCCCGGTCAGCCGTTGCAGGCGCATGTCCAGAATCGCTTTACCCTGTCTGGAAGACAGCCCATAGCGTTCGGTAAGCACACTTTCTGCGGCAGGACCGTTTTCGGCGGCGCGGATGATTTCCAGGACATCATCGAGGTTGGCCAGGGCAATCATTAGGCCTTCCAGGATGTGCATCCTGTTTTCCGCCTGTTGCAGTTCGTAACGGGTACGCCGGGTGACAACTTCGATCCGGTGTTGAAGGAACAGTTCGAGTACTTGCGGAAGGTTCAGAATCTTCGGCTGACGGTCTACAATCGCCAGCATGTTGATCCCGAAACTGTTCTGCATCGAAGTGTGCTTGTAGAGGTTGCTTAGGACCACATCGGGATTGTCTCCACGTTTGATCTGGATGAACACACGCATCCCTTTGCGGTCGGATTCATCACGCAGGTCTGAAATCCCATCGATTTTTTTCTGGCGGACCAGATCGGCGATCTTCTCAAGCAGCATTGCCTTGTTCACCATGAACGGCAGTTCTGTGATGATCAGGGATTCCCGCCCGTCCTTGGACGTCTCAGTGTGGGTTTTGGCACGGACACGGATGATGCCTCGGCCGGTAGTATAGGCTTCATAAATTCCTTGTTTACCGACAATGGTCCCACCGGTTGGAAAATCGGGGCCAGGAATCAACTCCATCAGTTCCGCAATATCGGCCTGATGACGATGTTCGATGTAATACAAAAATGCATTCATCAACTCGGTCAGGTTGTGCGGGGGGATGTTGCTTGCCATCCCGACAGCGATTCCGGTAGAACCATTCAAGAGCAGGTTCGGTACTCGTGTCGGCAGGACTACCGGTTCTTCCTGGGAATCATCATAATTCGATTGGAAATTAACGGTGTCCTTGTCCAGGTCAATCATCAGATCCTGGGCTATGCGTTTCATCCTTACTTCGGTATAACGCATCGCCGCAGGGGAATCCCCGTCAACGGAACCGAAGTTGCCCTGACCATCCACCAGTTGGTAGCGCATCGAAAAGGCCTGGGTCATCCTGACGATGGTGTCATAAACTGCAGAATCACCATGAGGATGGTATTTGCCGATCACATCTCCTACCACACGAGCTGATTTACGAAAGGGTTTGTTGAATTCGTTGCCCTGCTCGCTCATGGAAAAAAGTACCCGCCGATGGACCGGCTTCAGGCCGTCTCGCACATCGGGCAAAGCTCTTCCAACAATCACACTCATCGCATATTCCATATAGGAATCGCGCATTTCATCAACTATGTCGGAGGGAATGATCGTCTCACTCATGAAGCATCTCCTGAATCAGGATTGTTAGAATTTAATGGAAATGCAGACCGTCTCACCAGGATGGGAAAAACCGGAAAGGCATTCTGTATCGGAAATTATGAATGCGGCACTTCCATGTGCATTGTCTGCCATCTAAATTGGGCTGGATGACATTTTATAATTTATTCACCTTGTATTCGTGATCACGTTTGTTCAACACGGTGATGGATTGGATCTCATCTCCCTGACTGATGCTGTCCACTACGTCCTGGCCCTGCATCACGCGTCCAAAGACAGTATGTTTGCCATCCAGATGGGGCTGGGCGGAGTGGGTGATGAAAAACTGCGATCCATTGGTGTTCGGTCCGGCATTGGCCATCGAAAGCATCCCCGGTCCATCATGACGCCGATCCTGATGACATTCATCGGCAAAACGGTATCCCGGCCCACCTGTGCCTGTTCCCTCCGGACATCCTCCCTGGATCATGAAATCACCGATAACCCGGTGAAAGATCAATCCGTTGTAAAATCCCTGTTCACTCAATTCAATCAGGTTTGCCACCGTATTTGGAGCCTCATCTTCAAACAACTCGATGTGTATTTCACCCTGGGAGGTCTGCATCTTGATGCTGGGAAGTGACGGGTTTTCTGTTTCGCTCATGGAATGCCCTTTTTTCTAGGTATTGAGTTGAGGAAGAATGGAGGATGTGGTGATTATTTCAGGTCGAGGTTTTCAAGACCAAGTTCCGAAAGATCCAGGTCCCCGATCTTGTTCATGCTCTCTGCATCGACCCAGGTGTCACCTTCGTAAAGGATTAATTTGGCCACACGATGGAAAGGATTGTAGATCTTGAGGTAGGATTCTTCATCCTCTCCTTCGATGGTGATTTCGTTTTCGGTTTCCTTGATCTGTTTCCCGGAAAATTTAACATCGAGGTCTTTTGAGAATGTGATGCGTTTCTTTTTGACTTTGATCATCGAGAATCCGACCTGGAATGCATTTAGTTTTCAGGAACCAAGGTTTCAAGACTGTCAATGGCATGAACCGGTGCATTACTGCCTGCCATCAGTTCTTTCAAAGCCCCATAGACCATACGCTGTTTTTCCAAGGTTTTCTTTCCGGCAAAGTCAGGCGAGGTCACTCTCAGGCTGAAATGGCTGCCGTTGCCTGTGACTTCTACTGTCGAATCTGGTACTGCCTGTTCGACTGCACTGCGGATCTGGTCTTCAAGACTCATTGGGGTCCATGGATTCATCGTTTGAGATTCTTACATCCAACTCGGCTTGAAATCTTCTTCTTGCTGAGGAGAGTCGAACATGAAAGAGGTTTTACATCCACAGGAGGATTTAGCCATCGGGTTGTTGAATTTCAACCCACGGTCCATAAGGCTGTAACTCCAGTCGATCTCGGTATCCTTGATGTAAAGGTTGCTTTTTTTATCTACGAGGATCCGTAATCCTTCAGATTCATATTCCAAATCGAATTTGGTTTGGTTTGAATCAAAATCAAAGGTATAGGTCAATCCTGAACAACCTCCTCCTTTTACCCCAACTCGCACTGCGACATCATCGCCCAATTCGTTTTCGGCCATGATTTTTCGGATTTCCTTGGCCGCGTTTTCTGTCAGGGTGATCATCGTCAGTGGGATTCGCTGACCAGATTGCGGTTCCATTCTGGAATCTCGACGACGACACTGGCTGAACCATCAGGGACGCACTGGCACGCAAGCCGTGACTGTGGCTGCAGCCCCGGCGCCAAGTCCAACATGTCTTCTTCATCCTCAGTCGCTTCATTACAGGAATCGAGACCAGAACGGACTATGACATGGCAGGTTGAGCAAGCACATACTCCTCCGCAACTATGATCCAGATCGATATCATTAACCTGAGCCAACTGGAGGAGTGACCCTGGTAATCCATCAAGATTTTCGAGCGTTTCTCCCACGTTCACATTCACCGTCTTTCCCACCGGTTGGAAAGTAACCTGGTAAGACTGCTTGGAAACCTTGAATTCAGGTTGTTCGATATAGGGATTGACTCCAGACATGTCACAAGTTTATCTATGAATAATCATATTATAATAGCAGATGTTGTGATCTATGTCCAAGGCATATGAACCAAAAACAACACCGAATCTGCCTTTAAAGAACCCTGATGAAAAAACCTGATGCTCATCGGCTGCTGGATCCGAAGATAGGGGAGAAAATACCCAGGGACCTGGCTCCTATCAACCTGGAATGTTGTTCTTTGGAAGCCCGGAATTATTTCCAAAAATTCCTGGAACGCCTGGAACTTGAAATCGATGGACTTGACCATCTGCTCCAGGAATGGATAGGGCTTGCAGTGCTCGGAGTCTGCCAAGGATTTTCCGAGAGAAATCTTGATCCTGAACTTCCTGAACACCAAGA
>Ga0187833_10004124_pt1 | contig 14340 bp, 14 predicted proteins | sample ETNtaG_37_FD_167968 | JGI IMG/M metagenome (GOLD analysis project Ga0187833, IMG submission 167968) | Marine microbial and viral communities from oxygen minimum zone, Eastern Pacific Ocean - ETNP2014_SV_400_PacBio MetaG (Illumina Assembly) | ecosystem: Environmental > Aquatic > Marine > Hypoxic... | reverse complement strand
GGACGAGGAGGATGGGCGGTATGTCGGCCCAGTTGTACGGTGAGAGCATGTCACCGCCGATGGTAGCCATGTTACGTACGATCGCCGAAGAGAAATGATCGGCCGCCTGTGCAATGATGCCCGATCCTACCTTCCGCAGGATGGGGCTCTCCCGGGCCGCGGAGAAGGTGACGGTTGCACCGATGCGCACTCCTGTATCGTCCTCCGCGATATAGTCCATGCCCGCCTTGGTGATGTCGACGAGCTGGGTGATCCTCGGACTTGAGGACCGTGCAATGACGGTCCCTCCGGCGATGATGCGCGCCCCCTCGTTTCTTGTGAGGAGGAGCACGGCCTCGCGAACGCTCTGCGCAACGGTGTAGTGCTGAAGATTTGGGAGCATTGTATGGACCTCCCGTCCGTTGAAACGGTCAGGGGACTAGCCTTTAAATCTTGAACGGTCGGCCGCGTCGCGGCCAGGACTACCACGCGTAGCCGAAGTCCTCTTCTTCTTCGTTCTTCCGGTGGTACTGGGACTTGATGTCGTAAGCTGTGCCCCCTCCGTCCGGCCTGAAGTGGATGTCGAGCCCGGGCATCTTCCGCTGCATCTCGGGATCGAGCTTGTACCGGAGGAAAGCACACACGACCTGCATGGAGTGGTACTTGCCGCCCTGGCCATCATCCACCCTGAACATACGGCCCCGACTCTCCACGTTCCTTGAGCCGTTGTAAGCACTGAATAGAATGGAGATGTCCTCCCCGGGGAGACCAGATCCTCCCGGGCGGTAGGACTGCCCGGAATTACCGGCGCCCTTGGCGTACTTCGATTCCCGGGTGTCGTGCACGTCGTCCAACGGGAGATTATCATACCTCGCGGAGAAGAAGTGCTCCTCGGGAGGGTCGAACAACTCGTTCCGTTCCCTGTCCCCTTCGGGTTCCATGGATGCGTCAATCATCCAGTCGCGTACAGTGGGCAAAAGATTATTTATACTTTTCGTCAACGCGGCGCTCCCTTTTAATAAGCATTATTCCGGTAGACGACGGCACTTTTATGAATACCTAATCAAGTTATTTTAGACTTAAAAAAATAATATTGAAAGAATAGTAAAAAAGCCGTGCCGCGGCCCTCATCCGTGTTTAGTAGTGACACGATACCTGATCCATCAATCAACCTTCGCATGGTTTAAAAACGTGGCCTTCCTTCCGGATAGCATGCACATCCTAGCCGGTCCCAGCGGTATCGAGGTCGCTAGAAAGGTCGGGCTGGGGCTTGGAGTACCTGTCCAGGAGGTCATGGCACGCACGTTCCCGGACGGCGAGCGCCTGCTCTGGGTACCCCGCGTACCTGAGGGATCCTTGGCACTGGTCCAGTCAACCGCGGCGCCCCAGGAAGTAAGGCTCATGGAGCTCTTCTTCACTTTGGACGTGCTCCGTGAGCAGGGACGGTCCGCGACCCTCGTCATCCCGTACTTCGGGTACGGCCGGCAGGACAAGGCGTTCAAGACCGGTGAGGCGGCCAGCGCCCTGGCCGTGCTCCGCATCCTCGCCACCTATCCCATCGACCGTCTCGTGCTCGTGGACCCGCATTTCCACCGCACTCCCGGGGACTTCTCCTCCCAAGGACTGTCCTGTACGTCATTATGCGCTGCACCGCTCATGGTGGAGCGGATCTCGTCCACGCTCAAGAAACCACTTATCATCTGCCCGGACCAGGGGTCGGCCAATCTTGTCCGGAAAGCCTCCGGAGACGCGATAGCCCTGTCAAAGACGCGTACAGGGGACCGGGATATTTCCATCGATGATGAGAAGCTCGCGGTCGAGGGGCGGGACGTAATCGTGTTCGACGACATGGTGAGCACGGGCGGTACGATGATAGAAGCAGTCCGGATCATGCGCGAGCAGGGGGCACAGCGTATCGTGGCTGCATGCACGCATGGTGTATTCGTGGAGGGTGCCGATGCCCGCATCCTTGCTGCAGGTGCCGACGAACTTGTATGCAGCGACACGATCCCTGGCCCCTATGCGACAGTGTCAGTAGCGTCACTGATAGCGCAGGCACTGCAGGAGTGAGCTGTGCTCACTCGTTCTTAATGGTCTTCAGGGCAAGCGCGAGCTGGTTATGCGCTGAGAGGAGCGTGTCCTTCCAATCAGCGGGCTCTCCAATAGGCGCCTCTTTCCGAGGCGACTCGACCTCAGGGATCCCTTCCATCGTTACAGGCCCCTTGGCCTGGACGATGTCGACGAGCGTGTCCACGAGGGTCTCGAGCTTGCCCATCCGCGCTTCGAGAGGGCTACCCTTCTCGACGACGGCGTTCTCAAGGGCGCTGATCCGACCAGCGATGTCCATGACCCGTGTATCCATCTTCTTCTCCAGTGAAGCGTCGAGCTCGTCGAGGTTCACAGCGGTCGCCCCCTTCACATCGCTGGCCCCAGCCAGGGCCGACAACTCTGTCTCGAACGAGCGCAGGCGCTTGTGCAGGGAGTCCATCTTGTCGAGAATGTCGCGGTTCACCTTGGGTGTCGGGAGCCGGTTGATGATCTTCTCCAGCTTCGCCACGCGTACCTCTAGCACCTTGAGTGACTCCACTGAGTCACGGAGCCGTTCCTCCTCGGCGATGGCCTTTAGAAGGATGTCGCGCTCCTTTTCGCTGAACTTGCCCAAGGCCCGGAAGAGTCGAGCGAACTCCGTGCACTTCCTGTCCAGTTCCTTGACCTTGTTCTCGATAGCAGTGTCCGGCACGTAAGCACCCGGCTCCCACTTGGGTGGAAAACATTAAAAAGACAACCGCACGAGGGAGGGCCTATGCGGGCGATGCTGTGTCCCACATGCGGCGTTGCGGACGTGAAACCCTACGTCGCCTTTGAATGTGGATTCCTTTACAAGTGCGAGAACTGTGACTACATAGGGCCCGTGGTCATCACTGTGGAACCTACGGATGCTGACACGTTCCTCAAGGATCCCGTGTTCGCCACCGAGGACTACGACTTCACGCTTATCGATGTGATGCTCCTCCAGCAGGTGGCAAACGGTCCGGCTACACGGGGGAAGGTGCTTGATGGCCTTAGCCTCGCTAACCGTCACCTCGATGACGCACGTGAGAACCTCACGAAGCTCGTGGGATTCGAGCTTATCGTCGAGGGCAAGAACAGCGCGCTAAACATCACAGATGCAGGAAAAGCAGCCCTCACGGAACTGGAGGACAACTATCGCATCGATGAGATCACTCCGCATGGCCTTGCCGTCACCAAGGAGATCAAATCAAAGCTTGCAGCAGTGTACCCATCCCGGTTCACAGCCGAGGACATCGCAGAGGCATGCTCGATCGACGAGATGGACTCCCAGCTCCTCATCCGTCATCTGGTGGAGCGCGAGCTCGTACGTGAGGTCTCGGACCTGGGGATCTTTGCGTTCACGGACAAGTTCGCCAATGAAATGGACCTCAAGTGACGCCCTGTAACTCTCACCCGTAGTAATGCGTGTCACTATGTCACAATGACAAGTTTTATATAGAAAAAGCGTCTAATTATCTATAGGATAATCGTCGGAACGATCAGGAGGATGAGAGCGATGCAACCGTACTACAGGTATGCCTCGTATGCGCCTTCCTACAACTACCACCCCTATCGGCGCCCGGTCGACAATTCCCTCCGGCGCTCCGTTCTCCTGGCCGCGCTCTTCGTCGTCACGTGTGGGATCGTGCACGTATCGCTCATCTCCTACGCTGTTACTTTATCCTGTATCGTGATCGCATTCACGCAGGACCTTGAGCCTGTGGAGCACCTGCTGTTCGGCGTCCGACAGATACCCTCGCATTACCCCGTTCGCTATCATTGAATGCGCTCGGTCCGCAGGGAATACCTTTTAAAAACAACAGCACGTTCTCAGCGCCAATGGCAACATCTGATGCGACTGACGATTACAATGAGCTTATCAACGCTTGGCTTTATCGATTGGGCCGGTACACGCTCATATTCCTGATCCTTGTGGTCCCGTACCTGTCGATACTACGATACAACGGGTTCTTCGAGAACTACAACGTCAATAATGCTCGCTACATGATCAGCTCGCTCATTCAGAGCGAGGCGGCCATGATCTCCATCATCGTAGCCAGCAGCCTGATCGTCCTGCGACTCTCCCCCCGGTCCATAGTGGCCAGCGAGGTGAGGCGCTTCCGTGAATCCCCCGACCTATGGATCCTCCTGGGTATCTACCTGGTGGCAATGGGATATGGTCTGGTGACGCTGAACACCCTCGGTATGGGGACCACTGAGGAGAACATCGTCTCGAACTTCCAGATCGCATTCGTGCTCTATCTGGGCATTTTCGCCTTTGCATCGATCATCCCGTACGTCTGGAACCTTCTCAGTCTGATGGAGGAGTCCGCTTTGGCCACTTCCGTTCCCATCGAGGACGAAGAAGAGGGGGAAAAGGAAGAGAAGAAGGAGAAGGCCAAGAAGAAGAAATGAGGTCAGATCCCGCTCCCCAAAAGGTTTTTATACATCCTGACCCGCCCAAGATAACTGGGTACGGTATAATATGTTGTGCAGTGAGGCTGAGGAGCCATTTGCATCACCGGTCGTAGGAGCCTACGATGCCTTCGTCGAGGCCTTCGACACAGGCGACGAGTACGAGACCGTCGACGGTATGCGGGAGTCGCTTGCTAAGTCGTACGACCCGGTGCGCAACGGCAACATAGTACTCGTCCTGAACAAGTACGACATCTTCACCGAGAATGACCGCGGAACCAGCCACGGCTCCCCGTGGGACTACGACCGGCATATCCCTCTCATCATGTACGGCAAGGATGTGCGGAAGGGCGTGGAGATCGATGACGACGCCGTACAGCAGGACATCGTCCCCACCCTCGCATACCGCATCGGGACGGATGCCCCGGTCACCGCCGAGGGACGGGTGCTGCATGAGGCCTTCGAGACCCGTGATGGCGAGCGGCCGAAGGTGGCCGTGATGATGGTGCTCGATCAGGTGGCGTTCCGCTATCTCGACGAGTACAAGTGGGCGCTTCGCAACGTGCGGAAGATAGCTCGGGACGGGGTATCGTACACGAACATGCGCGTGCCCCACCTCCCCACTGTCACCACCGTTGGCCACAGCGCTCTGGGAACGGGCGCATACCCGGAGACCACCGGCATCGTCGGTCATAACATCTACGATCCCGACCTCGATGCCATGGTATACGCCATGGAGGGTGGGAGCCCTCAGTACCTGGAGGCCGAGACCTTTGCGGATGTGTACGACCGCTCCGTGGGCAACCGTGCCCGCATCGTGAGCGTTGGCGGTGCTGACCGTACGGCGATAGGTATGGCGGGTCACGGCACCATGTCCCCGGGTGGGGACAGTGACGACGTGTTCTGGTTCGATCCTGACACGGGCCGGTTCGAGACCAACGATGCGTTTTACTCCATGCCCGACTACCTGCTCGGCATGGACATCATGGACTACGCCACTCCCACCTTCAAGGGCCATATCGTAGACGATCCCGAAGTGGCCATGGCCTCACCGGCCCTCCCCCTGATGATGGGGGACGCCCTTGTGAATGTGCTCGATAACGAGGACCTCGGTTCTTCCGACGTCACCGATCTATTGTTCGCGAACTTCAAGTCACCAGACTACGTGGGCCACGAGTACGGCCAGGGGCCTGAACTCTTCCTCACTCTGCTGGCAGTGGACCGTTCCATCGGACGTGTCAAGGAGAAACTGGACGAGCTCTACGGTGACGACTACATGCTCGTCATCACCGCGGACCATGGTGCTGCACCGAACCCGGAGCGCACCGGCGGCCGACGCGTCCACCCCGACCAGTTCGTGGAACGCATTAACGCCGACTTCAACGGCGCCGTGCGGTTCAATGAGCCTGCGGGAGGTATCATGAACCTCTATGTGGACGAGGACGCCCTGGCTCTTCAGGGGAAGACTCTCGAGGACGTCAAGGACACCCTGGAGTCGTACGACGAGGTGTTCCACGCCTTCACGAAGGACGAGATACAGTCCTGAGAAGCTATCTGTTCATAGCCTGGTTGTATGAACCGAAGTTGACACGGTCGTAGTAATAGCAGCGTGAGGCCTCTGGGCCATAGTGCGGTTGCGTCTGGTACTGCTGCTGTTGCTGTCCTTGGCCGTACATCCCCTGGGTCTGGCCATACGCCGCGTATGCGGGCGGCTGGGCAGCTACGGCCGCATGCGCTCGAGAGGCCCGTAGCGTGAGGACCGCGGCCGCCAGCACGAACAGGACCGCGAGCCCGCCCGCGACCATCATCGCGTTCGAGCCGTCCTCGTCGCCACCGTCCCCTGTGGGGCCTGTCGTACCCTGGCCGCAGTCCTTCACCGTGAGCATGCTCGACTCACTGCTCTCCCGTCCCTCGACGCCCATGGAACCCGTGAGCGTGAACTCGTATGAGCCAGCCGGGGTTCCGTCGGCAATGCGGAATGAGACCGCGTTCTTGGCCTGCTTGAACGCCCCCAGGTTGATGGGGAACGTCTCGTCCGTGGCGTACTTACCAGCATCGCCCGAGACCTTCACGGTGAACATGACGTTGTCATCGATGAGGTTGCGGAAGGTCGCCTCCGCCTCCACGATGTCCATCGGGCACCCGGGCGGTGGCTCGGTGATGGTCAGCTCGAGCACATCAATGGCGACCGCGGACGTGAGCAGAATGAGGATGAGGGCAACAGCGCATCGCATAGAGGTCACTTTTCCATGTTCAGGATGATGCGGTTCACCTTACCGATGTGCTCCTTGCGGATGATGTTCCTCGATTCGAGGGCGGTGATGGTGCGGGATATCTTGGATTTCGAGTAGTCGAGCTCACGGGTGAGGTCGGACTGCATCATGGTACTGCCTGCTCGTGCGACCGCCCGGACCACGTCACCTTCCTCCTCGCTGAGAGAGGGGAACAGTTCGAAGATATTGCCTTCCATGGTCTCGGTGCGCGGGGCCATGAAGAAGCGCTTGACCACGTACCCGATGGTGAAACCGAACATGAAGATGACCAACAGGGTCTGAATCGTGTACCCCGTGTCGACCGCGGGCGGGCAGCTACCCCTGATCACGGGCTTCTCGAAGGCCACCGAGAACTCGAGAGTGGTCTGCGGGTCGAGGTTGCGGCGGGTCCAGGCCATGATGAGCGTGCGTCCGTCGGTCTCGACCGATCCCTCGGGGTACATGAGCGATGTCCCCTGACCGGCCCGGTCGAGTGAGGCAGGGAGGACATAGCCCGGGGGCAATCGCACACGGAGACGGAAGTCCTCGATGGGGCGGTGGGGCTTGAGGCGCATGGAGTATGTATAGGTGGAGTTAACGCGCTTCACCGGCCCACCCTTGTTCGCCTCCATGTCGAACTCAAGGCTCAGAGTGCGCCGCTCGGTCGGCTCGATGGGCGTCGTGAGATTGATGGCCGCGACCCACACGCCTGCTTCGCGCACGAGCTTCCAATCAAGCGGTTGCATCGCGTCCCGTACCTCGAAGTTGCGAGCCTCGAATCCGAGAGGGAACGGTACCATGTGGATGGGATCTGTACCCCAGTTCCATATTGTGGCGGTTATGACCTCGTGCACGTTCCCATTGGGCTCCACGTAGAGTTCCATGGCGTACGTCTTGAACTTGAAGTCGTCGGCCGCTCCCGGTCCTATGAGCGCGATGAGGGCGCATAACAGGAGAATGACCGTCCTACCTCTTCTCATTGCTCCTTTTACACACGGCATCCTATAAAAAGCTGGCGTCAGCAGCGTTCGCAGCGTTCCACGTTGTCCACGAGCACTGTGGCCCCGTCCTTCACGACAGGTGTCACAGGTCTCATCACGACCTGATGTTCGTTCTCGCCAGGCCGGACGAGCAGGCGCTCGGTGGAGGGGACCACGCGGTACCCGACGTTCCCGACATCATCCATCGAGGGTACAGCGGCGAGGATGTACCATCCAGATCGGATGTGGGGGAAAGAGTATTCGCCGTTCTCGTCGACGACGGCCGTGTAGCGCAAACCCGGTTCGTCGAGGGATGCCATGTGGAGGGATATGTACCGTTCGGGTGAGCCTCTAACGAACGATAGTCGAGTGCTCCCCCGGTCAAGGATGATGTTCTTGCATCCGGTCGCAGAGTGTGCGTTGCACATCACAGCAGACCGCTTGAGCACCTGGCCCGTGAGGCTTGCCGCTGCCGTGAGGCGCACAGTGACGTTGTTGACCACGTACTCGCGCAGTTCGATGAGACGGGTGGATAGGAAATAGGTTTCCGTGTCGGCCGGTGTGGCCGAGAGCAGTACTTGGCCGCAGGGGACGTTCTCGACCACTGTCTCTTTGAATGAGCTCGGGAACGAATGGATTGTGGACATGTCGCATACGTCCATGTACGCACCGTCGATAATGGGGGTGTCATCGCCTGCGCCCAGGGCCGTGAGCTTCATCGTGCAGGCGCCCAGGCATTCTGTCGTATGATCTGCCGCTGTCGAGCGGTAGATCTGGTTCTCTCTTACCTCTCCCAGGTACAAAACGTTGAAGGTGAGACCCGCGGCCGCCGACACCTCCTGGCCCAGGAGGACCTTGGCGGTCTTGCGAAGATCGACCACCGATACCAGAGTGGGCATGGTGAAGTTGTACCACGCCTGCCAAGTACGGATGCACGGATAGGTACGCCGAGCGACCCATTTATGGATGAGGTCGCGGTTACCGAAATAGTCTACGAAGGTGAGGCCTATCTGTGGGCGGACAGGTGACATGCGCCACAACACCTCCGCCTCGCGTCCGGTAAGGCTCTCGTTCGTACGGAGACGGACGAGGGTCTGGGAGATGGCCAGCTTGAGATCCTCCTCCATGGGGGCGATGAGATTGCGCTTGTGCACGAACTCCTCCCGACAGGTGATCTCCGGGAGACCCTCGGGTATCGGGAACCGGGGGTCCTGACGCATGAAGTAGATGAAATGGCGCTCGACGCTCTCGTTCCGTGCCATGAGACCTATCGCCTGCTCTGTGATGTCCCGAAGGAACTTCAGGCGCAGTTCGAGCACCACCGACGGTGTATAGGTCTGTCTCTGAGGCCCAGTAGTCCCGTCATGGGTGAGAACGATCGTGGCCGAGGCACCGACGTATGAGTCGCCAAGCTCGATCTTTACCTTGATGTCCTTAGTACGGAGGTGGACCGTTGCATATTCTGGACGCTTTTCCAGCTCATCGAGCCGCTCGCGGAGCCGACTGTCGACCTCGTCCTCGAGCATAGATCTCATGAGCTCGGTCGAGGGGACCTGGACCACACGTCCTCCATGGAACCAGTATGGGATCTGCTCGAACGATATGGGCGGTACCAGTTCCCGACGGTATCCACCGTGCGCAGCCACCTCTTCGGTCGCCTCGTACGCTGCCTCTTTCAGGGCGTTGGTCACGATTTCGTTGAGCTTGACCGCGACGAACCGCTGCTCCTCCCCCTGTCGCACATCGGACCGCCGCCGGTCATCAGCGCTCTGTCGTGCGTACGAACTTGCGATGACTACCACGACTATGAGGGAGAACGCCATTAGCGCCAGCATGACGAACGCACCGGTCCCACGATGTCGCATCATGGGCATCCTACTCCTCAATGTTCATCACCACGCTCTTGGATGATAACACCAGCGACCGCCCTTCTACGGGTGCCTCGATGTACACAGCGACGGCGTAGGAACCGGGCGCGAGGGCGTTATCAAGGGTGCAGGTCAAATGCCGCACCTCATCGGGAGCGATTGATGCCACATCGTACCTCTGGACAAGGATAGGTCGTTCAGCGAATCCCTTGGCGATTTTCAGTACCAACTGCGCTTGAGGGGGCCACATGGAATCGCCCGTGTTGCGCACCGATACACGCATGTGGTCGAGCGTCCTCTCCTCGATGATGATATTCCCATAGGAGCCCTCGTCACGCGCAATGTCGCAGGTGTCGAAGAGGTACCCGCCGGGATTCTGGCGGACGAAAAGGTGGGTCTTGGCGGATGAGAACTCCTTACCAACTACGCCGATGCGCACCTTTAGGAGCTTGGGGAGGAAGATGACAGGGTCGCAGAACCGCACGCTGCGCACGAACACCTGGATGCCCTGAGGTGTGTTCACGAGATTCATCTCATCGTAGGGGATGGTGGTCGTCTTGACGCCTTCACCGTAGTCGTTCGTGATCGTGATGTAGAGGTTGCGGAAGTCCTCGTTGGTGAACCCGCGGAGGGCCAGGGTGAGGGTGAAGTCGAACCCTAGAACGCTCTCTGCCTGGAACACGTAGTCGGTGGGCTCCACTGATACGATATCAATGGTCGTGGGCGCCACTTCGTGCAGCTCTACGGGTGGCGCCGTGAGGTTGATGCCCTGGCCGAGATGGGATACGTTCACCTCAAGGGCCGCGTACGGGCCCATCTCCTCGGGATGTGGAGACCGGAAGATGACGAGCAGATCCCATAGGCCTCTGATATCGTCGTACTCGGCGGAGTTGACCATCATCTCCTCGCCACCGAGGTACACACGGAATGCGTTCGATGGGAATGACGTGACCAGGTTCCCCCGGTCCGAGAGACGCAAGAGGATATGCTTACGTATACCGAAGTGGATGTCCGTGTGCTCGAAGGTCGTGGGCGCGGCCACTACTCGTCCATCCAGGTCCCCGGCGTGCCGGGGGTGCCACACTTCGATGGTGCGCGCTATTGACCAGGTCTCCTCGTGATAGAACACCTTGATGTGCACGCGATAGAAGCCAGGTTCTGGATTGGCCTGGACAGGGAACCTGAAGCGCCACCTACCACTACCCAGGTACTCCGCAGGTCGTACCCGGGGAAGGCGCTCCCGCCCAACGGTGAACTGGGCATGGAGGTCCCGTGTGAGCTCGTCGGAGAGGTCAACCTGACGGTAGCCCAGCTTCACCACTAGGTCGAAGGTGACACCGGCGGCGATATCCTCCCGGTGGACCGTGAGCGGGGTTAGTTCCTCGACCTTGGCCGTCAGCGTCGGCTCCTTGCACCCGTTCAGGGTGCACATCTGGCCAAAAACGCAAGTATCCAAGGTGTTGGACGTGTCGTCAAGACATGAGCACGTCCTTTTTGCACACGTCTCCCCATCGAACGCACAGGCATATGATACAAGGCCAGCGCGGATGGAGCAGCCACCCTCGGTGAGGTCGAAGCCCACATCCCTGCCTCCCTGGCAGCCGTTCTCGGTGCAGAGAGCCTCCATCTTGCACACGAACACATCGCGTCGGTTGGCGCACAGGCAGGAAGGGAGCTCATCAGGCCCTGGGCGGCACCGCATGCCCTCGTTCAGGCATGGCATAGCGAGCTCAGGGCCCACGAAGAACTGTCCATTGTGGCAGATGCCGAAGAGACGGTTATCGGGCTCGATGTCGTGGATGATGATCGACTGGCTCCGGGTCGCGACCGTGCGGCCCCCTTGGACCACTCGGATACGGAGCGTGTACTCGCCCCTGCGGGCCCCTGCGGGCACCTCGAGGAAGAACCCTGCACATTGCTGAGGCTCGTTGTGGGCTGCCACCACCGATCCCACCGCATCCAGTAGAGTGGCGTAGCACATGGCGTTCGACAGATGAGAGAGGGTGATGGTGATTGTTTCACCGGCCATGAAGTCCCGCTTGGCGGTGAAGTTTCCCTCCAGCTCCCGTGTCTTGGAGGTCATCACCTGGAACACACGGGAGAGGGAGTTGCGCTCTGGGCCACTCACTCCTTCGGCCTGGAAGACATATGCCCCGTCATCGAGCTGGGTGGTGTCGACGGGCACCTCGGCGTCGCACCCCACCGCGCTGTCGAACACGGCATCACCCCGGGCGTCTACCAGTTTCACCGTGCAGCTCGCGTCCAGCTTATGGCTCTGCAGGCGGGCCGTCGCGGTCTCACCGCGGTACACGATACGCGAGGACCTGCTCACCGTTGTCTGGAAGGACATGAACTGCTGGGGCGGTGTGGTGACGGCAAAGATGAAACCCTTGTGGGCTACATGGAGGGTATCCCCCACGCTCACAGCGAAGGTCTCAATTGTGTAATCGGAGGCGACTGGCCACGATCCAACGTGAACGTAGGTGGGGGCACAGCCAGGCGAGACCTGGGTGAAGTACACGGAACGTCCGCGTCGGACGTAGGTAAGGCACAGGGTCGGTCTGATCTCCGTGGCCTCGTCGATGTTGAATTCCAGTCCTACCGCGGAACGTTGGGTGGCTGCGGGTGCCGAGAGCGCCGGATCGAAGCTGATCCCCTGGATGTCCGCGAACACACCGATGTTCAAGTTGATCCTCTGGCCCGACACGCCGCTCTTCCGGAACCGCTGGGCAGGGGGGACGAGCACATTCTCCTCCCAAGAGATCCCGATGTTATCAAAGAGCTCGAGGTAGAGCGGTGTGTACGAGATCTGGAACGAGACCTCACCTGTCGGGGAAAGGTCCTTGAGCACCACGAAATGCGAGATGTCGTCGATGAACACGTGTACATAGAGCTTTTCATTCTCGAAGGAGACGAAGCAGAAGCTCAATGCATAGTCGTTGAAGAGCGACCGACAGACGTACTCCCGGAGCTTCTCCTCCTCAGTTGAGAACAGGGAGGAGACCTCGTCCGGCTCGAGCTCGATGGTGAAGGAAACATCGGCCCGGCGCATCTCCAAGAGGTTGGTCGTGCCCGACACGGTAGCAGCGGTGACCGCCCTGCTGGTAAGTAAGATGACCAGCAGGATGAGCGGTAGCGCGCGACCGACCGAGCTCAAGCTCATGCTGAAAGCTCAGCCGTGAAAGCTTATATGTTGTTTGGCGGGGGCCTTCTCACGCTTGGAGGTCCACGTTCTCCGGGAGCATGAGGAGCCATGCCCCGTCGAGACCGAGCATCCTACCACCACGGTCGAGGCAGGCCTGCCGCAACCCCTTGAGCGCATTGCCCAGGTTCATCGAGTCGGATGTGATGGGCTCTCCAAGGCGGATCATGCAGATCTTATCCTCGTTGAACGCACGCAGGACATTATGCACGTGTGGGTACTCGCTCAGGTCGCACACTACGATGGAGTGTCGCATCTGGGGATCGGGGTACATCTCGTCCGCGTCGAGCACGGGCATTGCTTCTATGGGTGATTCCTCTCGGCCAAAGAACATATCATCTCAATCCTGGCGGGGGGCCAAAGTATGGATGTGTCATCATCGTATATAAAACTGCCAAGCGCGGCGTACACTCGTCAGCGCACGACGCCAGTGGGCGTCACGCGTTCCAGGCCGTTCTCCGCAGTCCTGATGTACACATAGTTCTCGAACACTCCTGCCACATCACGTGCTATATCCACGAGCTCGTCGCGGCTATAGCTAGGTTCATTTGTATACTTGGGGTCCAGTGTACCCTCAGATCCCCGGAACTGCTGGATGGTGAGGCGGTCGGCACGGATGGTGCGGGCGATGTCCAGGAGGTCCTCCCGGGTGTGGAGCCGTGGTAATACCGTGGTCCGAGCCTCGAGGTACTTACCGCGAGCGATGTCCTTTGAGCGGCGCACGAGCTCAACGATGTCCAGATACTCCCGCCCAATGATCCGCTCGTACCGATCCTGGACCAGAGGTGCCTTCACATCTATGGCCACGTAATCGACGAGGTCGATGAGCGCCTTCAACTTGTCGGGATGCGTGCCGTTCGTATCGATCTTCACCAGGAGGCCCATCTCCTTGATGCCCATAACGAGGGGCAGCATGTCCTGGAGCAGTGGCTCGCCACCTGTGATCGTCACGGCGTCGAGGAAGTCAGCTGATCCGCGGAGCTCGGCCAGCACGTCCTCTTCACTGCGCTCGGTGCAGTCATCCCCACTGATCAGGCTGCGGTTCTGGCAGTAGGGGCAGCGGAGGTTGCATCCTCCAAGGAAGACCACGGCGGAGAGCTTGCCGGGATAGTCCACGGTGCTCATATGGGTGATCGGGGCGAGGAGCACGTCACTGACCTGCGCGCTTGACGATCTCGGCGACGAGCTGTTCCTCGGAGGGGACCTCGCCACGGAACACCGCTTCCTCACCGATGGCGATGGAGGGGGTGGACATGATCTGGTAGAGAAGGCCTGTGACCATGTCCGTGGAGAGGTCGACGTGCTTGACCTCGATCTTGTCCGAGCGACTTGCCACCCTGTCCACGACCTCCTTGGCGGCGGGACAGTTGGCGCACTTCGGCATGGTGAACACGGTCACGGTTACGGACTTCTTGAGCTCAAGGTCCATGGTCTCCGGCGGAAGGGCCAAGCTTTAAGACCCTATCGGCAAGACCTTGGCCCCCCCCAATCCCTTAATAAATCTTGTCGGGGTCCGCGGCCCTATGGAGACATGGGCGCGCCGGGCTTCCCGCAAGGGACACCTGGGGCCCTACGAGCTTGAGCTGGGGCCA
>Ga0187833_10004122_pt1 | contig 14341 bp, 12 predicted proteins | sample ETNtaG_37_FD_167968 | JGI IMG/M metagenome (GOLD analysis project Ga0187833, IMG submission 167968) | Marine microbial and viral communities from oxygen minimum zone, Eastern Pacific Ocean - ETNP2014_SV_400_PacBio MetaG (Illumina Assembly) | ecosystem: Environmental > Aquatic > Marine > Hypoxic... | reverse complement strand
TGTCACCATTTTTGCTTTGGAAAGGTTGTTAACAGTTTGTTTTGTTGAAAATTTATTCATCAAAAAACCAAAGCTTCCTGAATTAATTCCATAAAAAGGTTTTTTATGTCTGTTATATTTTTTCAATGCCGAAAGCATAAATCCATCACCTCCTATAACAATTATTAAATTAGATTTTGAAAGTGAGTATTTGTTTAATTTTTTGTCTAAAAATTTTTTAATTTTATTTGATAGATTGTTTTTATCACTAATAATAAATGGTTTAATCATTTAGTGGTGCCCTCGGCCAGACTCGAACTGGCACTCCCAAAAGGGCAAGGATTTTAAGTCCTTTGTGTCTACCAATTTCACCACGAGGGCATTTGTTGATTTCATTGAGTATTTAGTTCAACTCATTAATATTATCAACTAGGAAGTTAGTCAACGGCAAGTCTACAAGTATTGAAATAGTGGGAACTTTTTTTGCTAAAGAACTTTTCCCGGATCTTGGAAGACCAGTGAACCATAATATTCTTTTTTTAACCATTATTTTTTTTCATATAATTTTTTCTGGAAATGACTGTTTATATCATTTTTTGAATTTTAAATAAAATATATGATCAACCTAAACTTAAATTAATAGGGTAAAACAACAATAATTATATTTTCTTTAAAAATTTTTTTATTTTCTATTTTTTATCAAAAAAAGGTTTTTTTAAACATTAATTTGGCGGAGAAAGTGGGATTCGAAATTGCTAGTATTTATGTTAATCTTTCATCTTATACAAGATAATTGATAATTATATAAATAATTTTTAAATTAAGAAAAATATGAAAATTCAATATAGATCTGACATACAAGCGCTTCGGGCAGTTGCTGTTCTTGCGGTAATTGTTTATCACGCAAATATTTATTTTTTAAATAATAAAGTTTTATCAGGTGGATTTTTAGGTGTTGATATATTTTTTGTAATTTCCGGATATCTAATTAGCAAAATTATTTTAAATGAAATAAACATTTCTGGAAAACTAATAATACTTGTTTTTTTAAAAAACCGCCTACGAAGAATAGTGCCTGCACTTTTTTTTGTTTTATTAGCAACAATAGTATTTGCTCATATATATTTATTTCCGCTGTCTCTACTGGAATTTGGAAAGTCATTAATAGCAAGTATATTTTTTTTATCAAACTATTATTATTTATTAGAAGGCCATCAATATGGTGTAAATGATTTAATTTTTAGACCTTTGCTGCACACATGGTCGTTGGGTATTGAAGTTCAATTTTACATATTTTTTTCTTTTTTATTTTTTTTCTTTTACAAAAAAATAATTTATTTTAATAGATTTATTATCTTTATTTTTTCCATAAGCTTGCTAACAGCAATATATGGTAATTTAAATTTTTCAGAAAATAATTTTTATTTAATAAATGCACGAATATGGGAATTTATAATCGGATATGTCATATGCATATTTGAAAAATTAAATTATGTTAAAAATCAAAATAAAAAAATCAACATATTTTTTGTTACAGGAGTTTTTCTTACCATCTATTCATTATTTTTTTTCAGTATTGAGAATGAACATCCATCAATTAAAACTATAATTCCTATTTTGGGTATATTTTTAATTATAACCTTTAATAAAACAAATTTAGATAAAGTAGAAAAAAATTTTATTTATGTAAGTTTGGTATTTTTAGGTAATTGCTCTTATTCATTATATCTATGGCATTACCCGCTGTTTATTTTCTCTAAATCAATAAATTTTACTGACGGTCAAATATTTAATAAGTTATTAGTATTATTATTATTGGCAACATTATCTTTTCTTTCTTATTATTATGTAGAAAAGCCTTTTAGAAAACCAAAAAACTATTTCTACAACAGATTTATTATTGTCTGTACTGCCGCATTTATAACAATTGGGCTAAGCGGCTTATATACATACAAAAAATTTTATTTTTACAACGATTTAGATTTGAATAGTTCAATAAGTTTAGAAAATAATGCTTTCTATTCTTGGAATAATAAAAAATATTTAGATTTAAGAAATCAATATATAGAAAAATTTAAAAATGAAAATTTTTTAAATAATTATAAAAAAAAAGTATTAATTCTAGGAAACTCTTACGGTGAAGATTTATTTATCTCTCTAAAACAAAATGAAAATTTATACAAAAAAATACAATTCGGTTTAGCAAGTTCACAGTTATATTGTTTTACTAAAAAACATTATAATTTAAATAAATGTAAACAAAACTATATACATAAAATAAATATGTTATTGAAAAGTAGTGATATTATAATAGTTTCGGCTAGATGGAGTGCTCAAGATAAAAAACTCATAAATGAAATTTTTATTTTTTTAAAATCTCTAAATAAAAAAATAATTATAACTTCTTATTCGGAGGAATTTTATTTTGAAAAATATTTTACTATTTTAGATTTTTTTACATATAAAAATAAGCGTTTTCCGCAAAATGAGGAGGTTAATGGTTTAAAAAAAGAATATTTTAAAAAAAGATATAAAACTTCATTAAAAAATAATTTGTTAATAGAAAAATATGCTAAAAAATATAATTTTGATTACCTAAAAAAAATTGATTATCAATGTGCAACAAAGAAGAAAGAATGCGACTATATAACTGATAATCATGAAAAAATATATTATGATAAAGGTCATATTTCATTAGAGGGAGCAAAGTATTTTGGTAAGAAAATTTTTGATAATAAAATGTTAAATTTAGATTAATTAAAATATTTCTAAATATTTATTTATTGAATTATTATTAATCATTGACTCTGATATAACATAATGTCCTTTTGCATTAAGATGATTTGTGTCATAAAGATGGAATAAATTATTTTCTTTTTTTTATTCTTGTGAAAAAAAATTAATTTTAATAATTTATAACTTTATAAAATACATTAAATAAGCAATGTTAAAAATGGATAAAATTAAAGATATTTCACTTGTAATCACAACAATTAACAAACCAAATGATGTGATCAAAAAATATTTAACATTATGTAAAAATTCTAAAATTAACTACATAATTATAGGTGATAAAAAAACTCCTTCTTATTCAAAAAAATATCCTTTAATTAATACTTTAAAACAAAAAAAATTGAATTTTAAAATTATCGATTCTCTACCATACAATTCATATTCAAGAAAAAATATTGGCTATTTAGTAGCTATGAAAAATAAATCAAAAATAATAGTTGAAACAGATGATGATAATTATCCTAAAAATTCCTTTTTTAAAAATTTAGAGATAAAAAAAAGATTAATCGAATTAAGTGGTCCAGAATGGATTAACGTAATTAAATTTTTTTATAAAAAAAATATGTCAATTTGGCAAAGAGGTTATCCTTTAAATTTAATTAATGAAGAAATAAAAATTAAAAAAAAATCTAAAATTATATACTCACCTATTCAACAACGAATGATTGATGGGAATCCTGATGTAGATGCAATTTTTAGACTAACAAATAAATTTAAGTATTATAAATTCAGAAATCAAAACTACGCTATAAGTTCTAAATCTCTTTGTCCTTTTAATTCTCAAAATACAGTTTGGCATAAAATTGCTTTCCCACTTATGTACCTTCCGTCTTATTGTACGATGAGGTCAACTGATATTTGGAGAAGTTTTATAGCTTCAAGAGTTTTAAAAAATTACAACTGGAGCCTTACTTTTTTAAAATCTACTGTAATACAAAATCGAAATATTCATGATTTAATGAATGATTTCCATCAAGAGTATCCAGTGTACAAAAAAACAATTGTTTTTAACAATATATTAAAAAATACAAAACTAAGCAATAAGTATGATGATATGCTGATTAATATTTACAAATGTTATGATGAGCTAACCAAAAACAAAATTTTAGAAAAAAAAGAATTAAATTTATTAAATAAGTGGTTAGTTGATATTAATAAAATTTACCCCTACTTTAAAAAAATATAAATTAGCTAAATTTTATATTTAATAATTTAATGAATAATAAAAAAATTGTCATAATTGGTTCTACAGGACATCTTGGTTATAATGTAGCCAATCGTTTATTAAAGAAAAATAAAAATATATTATTATTAATAAGAAAAAAAAATATCTATACTAGAGAATTGGCAAATAGTGGTGCTAATATTAAACTGGTAAATTTTAATAAATTAAAAGAAATTAATAAAGTAATTAAAAATCAAGATATTTTAATAAATACGGCATCAAGAAATCCCTACAATCCCTCAGGAAATATCTTAAAAGATAATTATGACATTACTAAAAATATTTTTAATTCTACAATTAAAACAAGTATTAAAAAAATAATAAATATAAGTTCTTCTGTAATATTTAAAAGAAAACTACATAAATCAGATAGAATTAACGAAAGGTCTGAACTAAATTTTTTTGAAAATGATTATGTAAAAGGGAAAATCTTAAGTGAAAAATTTATAGATAAATTTGAGCTTAAAGAAGGAAAAACTATAATAAGATTATATCCAGGATGGATAATAGGCAATGATGATATTTTTTTAACACCGCCCTCAAAATTTCTTTATGAAAAAATTTATAAAAAAAAATTGATACCTTGTTTTAAGGGAGGTATTTCAATTAATGGGGTAGAAGAAATTGCAGAAGCAATAATAAGTTCTATTAATATAACTAAAAACCAAAAATTTATATTAGGCGGACACAATGTATCATACTATGATTTAATTAAATCATTTTCTAAAAAATCTAATAATTTTGCATTAATATTAAAATTACCAAATTTTTTTATACCTATAATTAAAAATACATCAATATTTTTTTCAAAGTATTTTAATATTTTAAATAAATTGTCAAATCAAATAATGTATTCAAAACAAGGGCTTAAATCTTATCTATATCTTTCTTCCTCAAAAGCAAAAAAATATTTAAATTATAAGATTAAAAATTATAATTTACTAATTAAAGATATTGAAAAGAATTCAAAGAAACATTCTTATCTTATTCATTATATTGGTAAGAATAATTTCTTTCCAGATTATAAAATAGATATTAAGAATATTAAAAAAAATAAAAAGATTTTAATAACAGGTTGTCCAGGTAAACTTGGAAATAGATTTATTGATTTTATAATTGATTATAATAATAAAAATAAAAATAAAATTTATTGTAATTTATTAATAGAAAAAAAATTTATTAATCTTTTGGATTTACCTCCAGAATTCAATATTTTCTATGGTTCACTTAATAATAAAAGTATTATTAGAAGATCACTTAAAGATGTTTCTAATGTTATACATCTTGCATCAAAAATTTACGATTCATCAAATAAAAGTATTTACGATACAAATTATATAAGTTCTAAAACATTTTGTGAAATTTTAATAAATAAAAAAATTGATAGAATTTTATATATGAGTACAGACTCAGTCTATGGGTATGAAAATAACAATTTACCTTTTAATGATAAAAAAAAATATAAACCTTTTGGAATGTATGGAGTAAGTAAAAAAAAATTTGAAGATTTTTTAATAGAAAAATCAAAAAAAAACAAGATCAACTATACAATCTTGAGAGGTTTTTTATTTTTTGATAAAAATTTATTCAATAAAAATAAATTTGTAAAATCTTTATATAATAAAATTCAACCTTTAATCGGAGATGGTAATAATTATAGAAACGTCACTTTTAAGGAAAATGTTGTTTTAGCTTTCTTTCATTGTTTAAACTCCAATAAAACAATCAATAAAACTTACTGGATTGGTGATAAAAATTTTAAAATTACAATATCTCAATTGTATAAAAAAATTTGCTCAATAAACAAAATTAAATATAGACCAATATTTTTACCAAATATTTTTGGCTCTATTTTGCGTGCTAAGTTTAATTTCTTAAATTTACTAGGTTATAATAGTGGATTATTATTTACATTATCCAAATTAAACTTATCAATAACTGCTAAAATAAATAATATTTATAAAGATACCAAATACAAAGAAATTATTAGTTTTAATGAAATTAAAAAAAATGAAAAATGATATTGCGATATTCACTCCAATGGCAAATGAGGAAAAAAATGCAAAAAAAATTATCTTAGAATTGCTGTCTTATAAAAAATTTTTTAGAAAATTTAAATATTTTATTATTATTGATAAAATTTCTACAGACAATACTTATAAAATTGTTAAACAAATAGAAAAAAAAAATAAATCTTTAAAAGTTATTTGGGCTCCTAATAATAAATCTATTGTAGATGCATACATGCAAGGTTATAAAAATTGTTTAAAAACAAATTACAATTGGATACTTGAAATTGATGCTGGAGGCAGTCATCAACCTAAAGATTTACTAGTTTTTTTAAAGTTTATGAATAATAAATATGACTGTATTTTTGGAAGCAGATTTTGTTCAGGTGGAAAAATGATTAATTCTAATTTTATTAGATATTTTTTTAGTAAAGGCGGATCATTAATTAGTAAAGTTTTTTTCAAAATGAAAACAACTGATACAACTAGTGGATATCAAATGTTTCAAAGAAAAATTGTTAAAAAAATTATTAAGCATAAACTGTTATCAAAAGATCGTTTTTTTCAAACAGAAATTAAAATTTATACTAGAGCAAAAAAAATTAAAGAAGTACCAATAAAATACATTTGTAAAACACATTCTTTAAGTTTTTATTCTATAATAGAATCTATTTATTTACTGATTGTGATTAGATTGTTTAAAAAAAATTATTATTAATATTAATTTATTCTCTATATTCTATATTATAAAAAAAACTGCAATTAATTTTTATTTCCAATTAAAATTAAATTAGATTTAAAAAAAATTAATTTGATATTTTTTATTATGAAATTATTATGATTTAATTTTTTCATGATTAAGATTAAATCATTTTGAGATAATAAATTTAAATTTTCTTCTTTGGATAAATGTTTAAAACCCAAATAAAATAATAAAAATTTATGAATTTTTTTTGGTAACCAATGTAAAAAAGGCAATTTTGAATGAAAATCAATAGGATGTAATCTGTTCGGAGTAATAATAATAAAATATTTTTTACTTAAATTAATCATATTTTGACACATCTTTATTTGGTTCTCATGATTTCCAACATGTTCTATAGTTGCATTAGAAACTACAACATCTGATGTAAATTCAATTAATTCATCTTTTGAAAAAAATTCTGTAATTGATTTTTTAAGTTTTTTATTAAAATAGTTTGAGCTTATTTCTTGATTAGAAATTGATTTGTAAATTTTACAGTTTTTTAAATTTTTTATAATATAATTGCTTGACGAACTTTCTATATCTTCGGTGGTTCCAATGTCTAGTATATCATTTATATCTTTATCTTTTAAATAATTTTCAATTATTTTAAGTATTTGCTTTCTTTTCCGCTTCGTAATTTTATCTATCAGAGAAAAATGTAAATTAGAATATATTGCTGGTTTATTATTTAGACTCATTCTTTTAATTTATCATTAATCAAATAAATTATATTTTAAAATACATCTAATTCCACTAAAACCGTCACGCAAATTCATTTTTTTTTCTTCACTATATTTTCTTCCAAAATAAGAAATTCCAATCTCATTAATTCTTAAAGATCTTTTTTGAAATTTTTGCAGTTATTTCTGGTTCAAACCCAAATCTATATTCTTTATGCTCAATATTTTTTATTATTTCTGTTTTAAAGGCTTTATATTCAACTTCCATATCTGTTAAATTTAAATTTGTAAAAATATTGTTTACATTAAGTTTAATTTTATTAATGAGTTGTAATAACATTAAATAAAATGAAAACAATATTAATATCAGGTGGAGGTGGTTATCTTGGAACACAACTTTCTCAATTCCTTTTAAAAAAACATAAAGTAATTATATTTGATAAATTTTATTTCCCATGGATTTTAAAGAATAAGAAAAAAATTAAAAATAATCATAATTTAACATTTATTAAAAAAAATATATCTAATGCAAAGTTCAGTGATTTTAAAAATATTGATATTGTGTGTGATTTAAATGGAATATCAAATGACGCATCATCAGAACTAAACCCCAAACATACTTGGAAACTTAATTATAATGATAGAGTAAATTTTGCAAAGCTTGCAAAAAAAGCAAAAATAAAAAGATATATTTTTAACTCAACATGCTCTGTTTATGGATTTAGTAAAAAAAAAGTTTTTGAAAATGGAATTAAAAAACCAATAAGCACATATGCTAAAGCAAATTTAAAAGCAGAAAATTTTATTTATAAATTAAGAAATAAAAATTTTAATGTTAACTCTTTAAGAAATTCAACTCTATTTGGATTTTCAAATTCAATGAGACTTGATCTTGTAATTAATATTTTTGTTTTGAATATATTAAAAAAAAAAGAAATAATTATTGATGGTGACGGAAACCAATATAGACCATTTATCTCTATAAATGATGTTTGCAAAATATATGATTTATTAATTTCTAAAAATAAACTACCTTCATTTATATGTAATATTGTGTCTTTTAACTCTAAAATTAGAAATATTGCTTATAGAATTTGCAGTATGCTTCAAGTGAATAAAAAAATTGTACAATTTAAAAAAAAAAGTTCAGATAAAAGAAATTATAATGTTGGCTCAAAAAACTTTAAGAAATATTTCGGCCACAATTTTAAATTTTCAAAATTTGATTTTGAAATTAAAAATTTAAAAAAAAATCTTAAAAAATATAAAATTGATTACAATAAAAATACCATAAGAATTAAATTTTATAAAGATATATTAAATTAATATGTATGAAAATATTTTCATATATAATTTTATACCAAATTTTCTTTTTGGGTTTTTCTTTATAATAATTAATATTTTATTTTCAATTAAAGTTTCAAAAAATAATTTTGTTAAAAAAATATTTTTTTTTAATGAATTTCAACCAATTATAATTTATTTTTTAATTTTTTCTTTCTATGTTTTTATTTTTAATATAACTATTTTTATTAATTATAAATTAATATCGAAAATATTTTTTATAATTTTTTTACTACAAATATTATTCATCATTACTAATTTAAAAAATTATAAATCCTTAATAAATTTTAGATTCAAAATAGATGAAAAATTAATTCTATCTATTTTTTTTATCTTATTTTTAATATCTATATTGCCACTAACAGATGCTGACAGTATTTCTATTTATCAATATTTACCTGCAACAATACTTAATGAAGGTTTAAAAGTAATTAATATTAATCAAAATTTAGAATTTACTTTGCTATCTAACACTGAAGTTTTGCTTTTAATTTCCTCAATTTTAAAATCAGATAATTTTGGTTCGCAACTAAATTTAGTGACATTACTTTTTTTTATAATCATTAATTTTAAAAAACATAAAAATTTTTCCTTGATAATTCTTTCTTCCCCCTTACTTATTTATTTTATTTCCGCTCAAAAATTACAATTATTTTTTGGTATTTTATTTCTTTTGTCATTTGTTTTAATTAATAAAGATTTATTAAAAAAACAAAGAGAATTATTTATATTTATACTGTTATTGACATTTTACTCTTCAGGTAAACTTTCTTATATTTTATTTACAGTTCCTTTATTTATTTATTTTTTTTATGTATATTATAAAAATTGGAAAATTATCTCTTTATATTCAATAATCTCATTTGTAATTGTTTATTTTCCACTTTTAGCTTTAAAGCAAAATTATTTTGGTAATATTCTTGCTCCTTTTTGTGACAATTTATTGGGACAGAACTTAGACTCGTACAATGCTTTTGCTCATTCTATTAGAAGCAGCGAAGGTTGGATGTCCGATCCTGGTAATTTTTCATTATACATAAGACCTTTTCTATCTCTTGATTTATCTAAATTATCAAGTTCACTCGGATTAGTCTTTCTATTGATGTTAATAGATTTTAAATTGCAAAAAAAAACAAAATTTTTATCAATAATTTTAATTATTTTGGTTCTGGCTACTGGACAAATAGTACCAAGATATTATTTTGAAGCATTTCTTATATTGGCGTATTATTATCAACCTAAAAAATTTTTTGTTAAATTATTTGTATATTCTCAAGTCTTAATCATATTTTTTATTTCTGTAGTATATATTTATTTTGCATATATAAAATTTGATGTTGTTAATGATAAATTAAAATATATGAATAAATTTTCATATTCATTTTTTAACGCACAGCAACTTAAAAAAGATAATCTCAATGGAAATGTTTTAGATTTTAGTTTAGATAGACACTCTATTTTTTTTGATAAAAATGTTTATTCACTTAGATACTTGCAAATTTTAAATAAATATAAAAATAATATCAATCAAAATTTAAATGATTTTATTTTAAACAATTCAATTAAATATTTAATTATTGATTCAAATTACCAAATACCTGACTGTCTAATCACTAAAGAAATCAAAGAAACATATAGAAAATTAGCTGTCAGAAATTTTTTAATAAAACCAGAGAAAAATAAGTACAAAATTATAGAAATTAGAGATAATAAGTGTACCTATTAAAATTTAATTAAAGGGAGTAAATATAACTATGTGTGATGATTACAAAAAAGAATATTTAAATGCTGATTTAATTGATTTGAAAGATAAGTTTGGTGATAATAGAGGATTTATACAACCACTATGTGATCTCAATATGAAAAACGCTTCTTTAATTTATACAAAACCAAATCAGTGGAGAGCAAATCACTATCACAAAAAAGATTGGCATTTTATTTATGTAATTAAAGGTGAGTTTGAGTATTATTTTAAAAAAACAAATGTCGATCAGAAAATTGATAAGAAAATAGTTACAGAAGGACAGTTGTTGTTTACTGGACCAATGATAGATCATGCAATGCTATATACTAAGGAAACAGAAATACTTGTTGTAAGTAAAAACCCTAGAGATCAAAAAACTTATGAAGAAGATACAGTAAGGATAGATTTTATGAATGACTCTAAAAGGTTTTAATTTTGAAAAAAGATTATGTAATTAGAAAACATTGCGTTTTATGTGAGAGTAATAATCTAAAAAGAGTATTAAATTTCAACAAAACACCTCTTGCAAATTCTTATGTTAAATCTGCGAAAGTTAAAGAAAGATATTATCCATTAGTTTGTATTTTGTGTTTAGATTGTAAACATCTTCAACTACAACATTTAGTTAAACCTGAAGTTCTTTTTGAAAATTACATGTATGTAAGTGGTACATCGCCTGTACTAGTAAAGCATTTTGAAAATTATTTTAATGAGATAAAAAAAACTTTAAAACTTAATAAATCCAAAGATAAGATTCTAGATATAGCTTGTAATGATGGTACTTTTTTAAATTTTTTTAAAAAAGATAAATTTAAAAATGTTATAGGTATAGAACCTGCTAGAAACTTAAGATACTTAAATAAAAAAAAGAAAATTGACATTAATACAACTTTTTTTAATCATAAAAATAGTTTTTATTTTAAAAAAAAATACAAAGAATTTAAAGTTATTACAGCTAATAATGTTTTTGCACACGTTCCAAACTTAAAAGATTTTGCACTTGGTGTTAAAAATATACTTGCTCAAGATGGTCTTTTTATATTTGAGGTTTCTTACTTAAAAGACGTTTTAAAAAAACTGACATTTGACACAATTTATCATGAACATATGTCTTATCATGCGTTAAAACCACTTATAAATTTTTTTAGATCTATAAATTTAGAAATAATTGATTATGATTTAGTTGAAGCCCAAGGGGGTTCAATTAGAATATATGTAGGTCACAAAGGAAATAAGGTTAAAAAAACAAAAATTAAAAAACAAATCGGCCTTGAGAAAAAATTTAGTTTATTTTCAACAAAAAAATATTTTGATTATTATAAAAGGATAAAATTACAAAAAAATAAAATTCAAAATTTAATTAAAAAAAATATTAAGAAAAATAAGTTATTTATCGGCTACGGTGCACCAGCAAAAGTCACAACCTTTTGTCATGTTTTTGATATTAGTAAAAAAGAAATTAAATTTATTGTTGATGATAACAATTTAAAACAAGGAAAATTTACGCCTGGAAAAAATATTAAGATTATTAAATTCAATGATTTAAAAAATATTACTTTTGACTATATAATTATATTAGCTTGGAATTTTTCTGAACCTATAATTAAAAAAATAAAAAAAAATATTAGATACAAAAAATATAAAATTATTGTCCCATTTCCAAATCTTAAAATAATTTAAATTAAAAACGATCTAGTATTATTCTCTTAAATGCGTGAAGCCCAACATCCCATGTACATTTTTTACCATCTTTATAAGTTCTTGATTCATAAAATACCGAACATTGTCCTATATTTTTTGTTTTTTTTACTGCTTGGCATATAATACTAAAATCATATTCAAATTGATCTGCTCTACCATCAATATTTTTCCATAAATCTGATGTAAATAATCTGTAGCAACAAGCGCAATCTTTAATTGAGGTTCTATAAAGAATATTAAGTAAAAGTGTCAGTGAATTTACTGCAAGTTCTCGAAAAAAAAAATAAGGATGTTTAATTGTTGTTTTCATCAGCCTATGCCCTATTACAAAATCTTTTTTCTCATCAATCGCAATTTTTAAAAGTTTATTAATGTCTTCTGGATCGTATTCGAGATCAGCATCTTGAATGATCACATAATCACCACTAACAAATTGTTTAGCAATTTTTTGGGAATCTCCTTTACCTTTATTTTCTTTTTTAAAGTAAACTTTAACAAAATCATAACTATCTTCATATTTTTTAATAATTTCAGTTGAACCATCTGTTGAAAAATCATCAATAATAATAATTTCTTTAATCACATCATCATAAAGTTTTAAATTTACTAATTTCTTTATAATAATTTCTAGTGTGTTAATTTCGTTATAAACAGGAACAATTATAGATAACTTTTTCATATATGAATTATCATCTTATATTAGGTTACGGCGAATGGTCAAAAAAAAATTTAAAATATCTCAAAAATAGAAAATTTTTTGCTGAGATCATAATAAAAACTAGAAATAAATACTTCTTTCATTCAAATAAAAGAGTGATCAAAAATATAAAAAAAAACGAATTTATCAACAAAATAAAATCTGTTCATATTTGTACACCATTAAATAATCACTTTTTTCATTTAAAAAAATTCAATCATTTTGAAAAAACTATAATTGAAAAACCTTTTTTAAAAAAAATAAGTCAATTAACAAGTATAAAAAAATTGTATAAAAATAAATATTTTTTAGTAAATTATATTGATACTTTTAGTCCTTTGATTGATAAAATCAAAAAGTCACTCAACAAAAAAAATTTTAATCAAATTATTCTCAACTACTCAAAAAAAAATAAGTTTTATAGGAATAAAAATGAATTTGCACTTGAGTGGTTAGACCATCCCCTATCTCTTATATTGTTATTTTTTAAGAAATTCCCTGAAATGAAGATTGAAAAAAAACAATTAAGAAAAAAAAATAATCTTTATAACCAAGAAATAATTATCAATTATTATTTTAAGAATTTTAATTTAAAAATTAGATTAAATTGTTCAATAAAAGTAGAGAGAAATTTTCAAATTTTAAATAACAAAAATATCGAAACATTTCATTTTTATAAAAACTCAATTTATAAAAATAATAAAAAAATTTTTCAATCTAAAAAAAATAGTTTCGATAATTTTTATAATTTATTAACAAAAAAACAAAAAAACTCTACTCAAAATTTTGATTTTCACAAAAAAATAATCTTAGAAAGAAATAAAATCTTAAATCAATTAAAAAATTAAAAACTAAAATTTTTCTTTTAGCACTGAAAGAAGATATTTATTATTAAGTTTACGGTCTTTATATTCTTTTTTAACTATATTTAAGTAACGTTCTGTTGGGATATTTAAATGAATTTTTTTTTACCATTATGTAAGTCATCACTCTTTTTCAATAATAAAAATAATATTTTTTGTAAAGAATAGGATAATCCTCATATATATCTAGTTTTTTTTTATCGCTTTTAAATTTTAAAACTTATTTATTTTTTACTAATTCTACTTTAATAGATTTATTATTTTATTGACAACTTCATTTGATAGTTCTTCCCATGATTGATCTTTTTTAAGTCTAAATATTTCTAGACTATCATACCATTTGGTATTTATTTTACTATCTATCCATCGCCAATCGGAAACAAAAGGGAATAAGGCATAAGTTCTAACGTCTAAACTTGCTGATAAATGCAAGATACTTGTATCACAGGCTATAACAAGATCTAATTTATTAATTTCTTCAGCAAGATTGCTAAATTTTAAATTTCCTAAATTATTAATGTTTAATTGATTAAAATAATCTAGATCAGATTCTCTAAT
>Ga0187833_10004120_pt1 | contig 14344 bp, 14 predicted proteins | sample ETNtaG_37_FD_167968 | JGI IMG/M metagenome (GOLD analysis project Ga0187833, IMG submission 167968) | Marine microbial and viral communities from oxygen minimum zone, Eastern Pacific Ocean - ETNP2014_SV_400_PacBio MetaG (Illumina Assembly) | ecosystem: Environmental > Aquatic > Marine > Hypoxic... | reverse complement strand
AAAGGTTCAAGCCAAATCCACCAGTCACTATAGATGCAACCAATAATATCAATAGAATACCAGAGATCCACATCCATATGTTCTGTTTTTTCTTTCTATGATGATGCTCTTTATGTACTGGATGCTTATGGTGTTTATGATGCCCTTTATGCTCAGTCATTTAAACTACCCTTTAATATCAATCACTTATTTATTTACTTTATAAACTTTATGCATTATCTCTTTTTCTCATAATCTTCTATTGCTTTATGCAGCCCATCAGCACTTAAATTAGAACAATGAACTTTTTCAGAAGGCAACCCATCTAATGCATTTTTTATGTCATCCCTTGTTATTTTCTTAGCCTCTTCAAGGGTTTTCCCTTTAGCTAGCTCAGTAATCATTGAAGAAGTAGCAATAGCTGCAACACAACCAAAAGTTTTAACACCAATATCCTTAAGATACTCTTTTCCTTCCTTATTCTTTCCTACTTTAATATAAATCCACATCAAATCCCCGCAAGTAGGGTTTCCAATCTTGCCAACACCATCTGCACCCTTTATCTCTTTCAGATTATGTGGATTCTTAAAGTGTTCCATGACTTTTTTTGAGTACATCCTTATCATCTCCTTGTTAATGGGCTTATCTCCCTCAAATTCTCAACTATCTCTGCTAAACTATCAATAACATAATCAATATCTTTCGTTGTATTGTCTTTGCCAAGAGTCAGCCTTAATGAGCCGTGAGCCTGAACCTTGCTTAAGCCAATAGCTGTTAACACATAGCTTGGTTCTAATGATTTTGTTGAGCACGCAGAGCCAGTTGAAGCTGCAATCCCTTTCATATCCAGGTGCAAAATCAACGATTCGCCTTCAATATAATCAAAACTAAAGTTGTTTGTTCCAGGCAGCCTTTTTGTTGGATGCCCGTTCAAATGGGATTTATCTATCTTTTTCAGGACACCATCAACTAAGTACTTGCTCAATTTCTTTAGTCTCTCACCCTCTTCTGATAAGTGTTTCTCAGCTAATTCACAAGCCTTTCCAAAACCAACAATTCCTGAAATATTCTCTGTCCCAGCCCTTTTTCCAAATTCATGTGAACCGCCTTGTATCAAAGGCTCTATCTTTGTTCCTTTCCTTATGTATAAAAAGCCAACTCCTTTTGGCCCATATAATTTATGAGCTGAGGCGCTTAGCAAGTCAACATTTAATTTATTCACATCAACATCTATCTTTCCAACGCTCTGCACAGCATCTGTATGAAACACAACATTCTTCTCTTTGCAAATCTTCCCTATCTCTTCAATAGGCTGTACTGTTCCAATCTCATTATTAGCATGCATTACAGAAACAATTGCTGTTTTGTCTGTTATTGCTTTTTTCACATCTTCAGGATTTACTAAACCACCCTTATCAACAGGCAAAAAAGTTACCTTAAAACCCTGCCTCTCTAGCTCTTGACATGTAGTATGAATCGCATGGTGCTCTATAGCGCTTGTCACAATATGATTCTTGTTTTTATTCACAGCCAAAACGCCTTTCAAAGCCATATTATCAGACTCAGAGCCTCCTGAAGTAAAAACAATCTCTTTAGGATCAGCATTAATCAGCTTAGCAGCCTTTTCTCTTGCACTTTCTAAAGCCTCTTTCGCATCCTGTCCCCATTGATGCAAACTAGATGAATTTCCAAACTTTTCTGAGAAATACGGCAGCATAGCTTTAACTACTTCCTTGTCTACAGACGTTGTTGCAGCATGATCCAGATAGACTTTCATTTTTCCCTCACATTACACGAACTTTTACAGTATTTCTCAACATGTTTTTCAACCAATTTCATCAACGGAACTATTGTTTCTTTGTTCAGCGAATAGATTCGTTTTTTCCCTTCCTGCCGGACATCCAAAAAATGACATTCTGTAAGATTCCTTAAGTTATGCGATACCTTGCTCTGCTCTTCCTTTAGAGCATCACATATCTCTGTCACGCTCATAGGCCTTCTTTCCAGCAAGCTTAAAATCTCCCATCTGATTCTGGCAGACACTGTTTCAAAGAACTTAAAGTATGATTCGCATATCATATGAATTATAAATCATATGTTATATATAAACTTTACGGTTTTAGATTGCTAAAATCGCTAAAGGTTTTAAAAAGCAGAGCTTTTTAAACCGTTTAGAAAAAAGTTTTTCTAAAAGTTTGAAAACATTAAGTTTACTTAATGTATTGGGTACAATACTTGTTTTCAAAAGGTTTTGGTTTCAATAATAATCTCTAGCCTGCCTTTCCATTTCAGAAAACAAATACTTGATCATGTAAAGATAATCCCCATTGTCCGCACGCCTTAGAGCAGTATAATATCTTCTTTTGTTCTTGTTCTGTACTATAACAATGGGATAATCATTTTTTGACAATATAAAATTAAGCAATAATCTTCCTACCCTCCCATTTCCGTCAAAAAAAGGATGTACTCTTTCAAATATGCAGTGAAAAACAGCGCCAAGCTCTAAAGCATGCATCCCATTGTTTTTCTTGTACCACAAAAGCAGATTATTTATTTCAGTCTCTATCATATCTGCTTTTACCGGTATCAAATCCCCTACACTAACTGAAGCATCTCTGAATTTGCCAGCATCTTCTGTGACATCCTCTTTAAGTATCCTATGAAGTTCTAATATGAACTCCTTAGTTATGTCTTTTGGAAGGTTATCTTTTATGTAAAGAAAAGCTTTCTTATGGTTTTCAGCTTCTTTTATGTCGCGTATAGGTTTTTCACTTGGAGATATTCCATCCTCTAACAGCATCTTTGTATCTTTATAACTTAATGTAGAGCCCTCTATCCTATTTGTATCATATGTAAATTTAGTGATAACTCCATTCTCAAGATTGATTAACTCGTCTTTTGTCGCTTTATTGATTTTGTTAAGATACGCTTTTTTTATATTCTCCAGTTCTTTTTCTTTTACCAAAAGAAATTCCTTAATGCTGTCAAATTCTTCTTCATATTTTTTTAAATCTTTCTTAGAAGGAGGATTTAGCCCAATATACCTCTCAATCTTCTTCTGCTTCTCACCTACTCTAGTGGATTTGACAATATAATAATATTCATTGCCTTTTATCTTCTTTTTTCTTACAAACAAGTTAGTCACCACAAATTAAATTTTTTCCCTATTTTTCTTCAAGTTAGTCACCCAAAGTATTTAAATGTTTTTAATATCCATGAATTTATGAAAGGTTTACTCTTAATCAGCGCAGGCATTGACTCACCAGTAGCTTGCCATCTAATGCAAAAAAGAAATGTGGATATTGTTGGAATCCATTTCGATAATAGGCCATTAACAGACTTCAGGCCGTTGGAAAAAACAAAACGTCTTCTAAGAAAATTAAACATAAGCAAACTATATATCATAGAGCACGGCAAAAACCAGTTAGGCGTAATCAAAGACTGCAACAGGCGCTATATGTGCGTTATCTGCAGAAGGTTCATGTTCAGGATAGCAGAAAAAATAGCAGAAAAAGAAAAGTGCGATTTCCTGATTACCGGAGAAAACCTGGGCCAGGTTGCTTCACAAACCCTGGATAACTTAGCCGTAACAAACAAAGCAGTAAAAATGACAATACTAAGGCCTTTGCTATGCAACGACAAGCAGGAAACAATGGACCTGGCAAAAGAGATCGGCACCTATGACATTTCAATAGAGCCACCAGGTTGTTGCAAAGCAGTCCCAAGGAATCCTGTTACAAAAGCAAACATGGAAAAACTAGAGCACGAAGAAAAAAGAATAAACATAAAAGAGATGGTAAAGAATTCTGTCGATACAGCTAAGTTGGTTGTTCTTTAATGCTACCTTCCTAAAAATCCAGTCATCTCTTCAGCTTTTAGATCCCTTCCTAGTTTATTTGTCACAGCTGCATAAAATGCAACTATCAGTTCTTCATCAGTTGGCAGTATAAGTACTGGTTTTGAATCTGGAGAATTAATCTCTCTGGAATTATTGGAATTAGCAAACGCATCTACCCTAAAATCATAAATTCCTGCATCATCTAATATTCCTTCTCTAATAGCAGCAGATTTCTCTCCAATACCTCCAGAAAATACTACAGCATCAACTTCATTATGCAAAGCTGCATAAGCATAGGCTCCAAACAAACTCTTCGATCCATAAATAAACGCATTCTTTGCAAAAATCGCCCTTGGATCACCAGCTTCAGCCATTTCTAAGATCTCTTTCATATCCCCTCCTTCAATACCTGATAATGCTTGTAATCCACCTTCTTTTGCAAGTATCTTCCTCATTTCACCTGTATCAATTCCTTTTTCATCCATGTGACTCAAAACCAGGTTTGGATCAACAGCTCCTCCAAAAGCAGTATTATGTATTGTACCACCATTTGCAACATACTGAAGGCTTGTATCAACAGACAAACCATTTCTAACAGCGCTTACTGTACCTGTCCCACCTAGATGCATTATAATCAGATTTAAATCAGCTATGGGCTTGTCTAAAACTCCTGATGCATTATACAATGCACTTCTTAATGAAGCTGAATGAAAACCAATTCCTAATGGCTCTTCATACTCATCAGTAAAACTTGCAGGCACACCTCTCGCTCTGGCTTCTAACGGAATTGAATAGTGAAATGCCCTTTCCATAGGTCCAATTCCAGGAACCTCAGGATATAAAGTCTTAAAAGCAGTTAATGCAGCTAAATAATAGGGATTATGTCTAGGAAAATCTTCTTCAAATTCCCTTGTCCTTTCTACAACTTCAGTTTCTCCTTCTCTTGGCCTATATAAAAAATGTGTTCCATTATTCTCTTCTCCTGCATAGACCCATTTATATCCTACAGCATCTGGCTTAAACCCAGGCATCCTTTCATCTAACCGTTCGGATGAAAACCCTATAGCCCCTGCATGCGACCTTAGCTCTTGGGTTCCTTCTTCTGTTTCACCTTTGAATTCTAAAACAAATGGAGATTCTCCAGCTACATGGACTTTCTGTATATTGCCTTTTGCTATCAATTCAAGTGCTTCAGGTCCATCCTTAAGAACATCACCTTTCTCCTCAAAAACACCATATTTATGTGAAGAACTCCCTTCATTAACAGCCATATAATGTGCCATCATAATCCCCCCAAATCATTTTTAGAACTAAAAAACATCTAATATATTTAAATATTTATATTCGGAGAGAGTAGTAATCTATTTTTTAAAATGATCATACCCATGCTTTGTTAACTTCTTCTCTTTCCCTCTGGAATAGATCCTAACGCCTTTCTTCTTGGTAATCTGCCCAACTAAAAAACCCTTAACCCTAGAAAGATTCTTCTCAGAAACAGTATAAACTACCTCAAAATCCTCTCCACCAAAAAGTGCATAATCCAAAGCATCTTCTTTCAAAACATGGGCAGCATGCTTTGTATCATCAGCCAAAGGAACATTATCCCTGAATATCAAAGCTCCAACATTGCTTTGCTCGCAAATCCTTGTAACCTCAGAAGCGAGGCCATCAGAAACATCAATCATTGAATTAATATACTTCAAAAACCCCTTAACCTTGTGAAACTTTGCTTTTGGCTCAACATGAGCCTTCTTCACCTTAGAATGCCCTCTAACCTTATTCAAAAACAATTTTAAACCAGCAGTTGACTTTCCTAAATCTCCGCTAACCAAAATAAAATCTCCAGCTTTAGCTGTAGACCTTAACTTCAAATTCTCCCTAGCAACCTCACCAATCATATCAATATCAACTACAATCTCTCTGCCGTGCGTTATATTCCCGCCAACTATCTCAATGCCATACTTCTTACAAGCCATCCACATCCCTTTGTACAAACCATCAACAAATGAAACAGACGTATCCTTCTTAAGAACCAAAGAAACCAAAGCATATTTTGGCTTAGCACCCATTGAGCCAACATCAGAAGCATTGATCTCTATAGCCTTCATCCCAACCTGTTCAGCAGTAAACCATTTCATAGAAAAGTGATCATTCTCAACCAAAGTATCTGTTGTAACAACAAAATACTTTCCGCCTAACTTCAAAACAGCAGCATCATCCCCTATACCTACTACCACGCCCTTATCCTTAGCCCTTTTGGTTATCCTCTTAATCAGTCCAAACTCACCAATGTCTTTAACCTTCATTTTTTATCTTACCCTCAATCTTATTAATCCGTTCAAGAATAATATCATCACTAACATTCTCATTTATTGACAGCATATTAGATAAAAGCATCATATCAGCAACCTCTTTTAAAAGATGAGGATCCTTTTTCATCTTCAATTCTTTGACTTCATCGATATGCTTCCCTAACTGGTCCAGGATAAAATAGAACAACTCATCTTCACTGCCCTTTTTTTCCTGATTAAGCTTTACCAATCCTTTCAGCTTATCTTTCATTTTTAACTATCAATACGATTTATTTTACTAACCAATACGATTTTTTCTCTTTTTTAATCATTATCCTTTCGTTTTTAATAATAATTTTTAGTTAATAATATTTTTTCTTATTGATTAGTTTTTATTGATAGTTATTTTTTCATAATGATAATGTTTTTATTTTTTTAATTCTTGATTTATCTTCAAAGAACAGAACTTATCACACATAGAGCATGTCTTAGGATCATTCGGAGCGCACTTCTCCCTCATAGCCCTAGCCTTCTCAGGATCAATTGCTAAATTAATCATCTCTTCCCAATCAAGGTTAGCCCTTGCCAAAGCCATCTTATGGTCATGCTCTTTTATATATTTAATCCCTTTTGCAATATCAGCAGCATGCGCAGCAATCTTAGAAGCAATAACACCTTCCTTAACATCTTCAATACCCGGCAGACCAAGATGTTCAGTAGGCGTAACATAACACAAATAATCTGCTCCATACGCAGCAGCTATCGCTCCGCCAATAGCAGAAGTAATATGGTCATAACCAGGAGCAATGTCAGTAACTATAGGCCCTAAAACATAGAATGGAGCATTATTGCACTCTCTTTTTTGAAGCTCTATATTCATCTTTATCTGGTCCATAGGAATATGGCCTGGACCTTCTATCATTACTTGAACCCCTTCATCATAAGCCCTTTTAGCTAACCCGCCAAGCACCTTTAACTCTGATAGTTGAGCTTTATCTGTCGCATCTTTTATGCAGCCAGGCCTTAAACCATCACCTAAGCTTAAAGTAACATCATATTTGCCAGCCAAATACAAAATCTTATCAAAATTCTCATAAAGTGGATTTTCTTTGTTATTATGCTCCATCCATTTCATAAGAAAAGAACCGCCTCTGCTGACAGCCCCCATCATTCTTTTCTTTACTAAAGGTATAAACTCCTTTTTCACTCCGGAATGTATTGTTATAAAATCAACACCATCTTCTATATGCTTTTTAATCCCTTTAATCATATCATCAGCACTAAGCTCAACCACACTGTCCTTTTCAATAACAGCCTGGTATATCGGAACAGTTCCAACAGGTACGCTGGAGTTCTTTACTATCTCCTGCCTTATATTATCTATATCTCCCCCTGTGCTTAGGTCCATTACAGTATCAGCACCAGCTCCTATAGCAACCTTTAACTTCTCCAACTCATGTTGAACATCTGATTTTGTAGGAGAACTCCCAATATTTGCATTGATCTTTGTTCTTAACCCGCTGCCTATGCCCATTGGCTTTATATCCTTGTGAAGCTTGCTTATTGGAATAACAACATGGCCATCTCCTACTTTCTTTACTAATAGCTTAGGTTTAATCTGCTCATCTTCAGCAACAGCCTCTATCTCAGCTGTCATTTCATTAAACTTAGCCTTACCCAGTATTGTCATTTTTTTATCCTCTCAAAATGGTTTCATACCCTTACAGGTTTAGAACCATTTTGAGGCTTAAAAAATATTTTGCCATTAGGCAATATTTTTTATTGTGGCAATAAATTTCTTACATTCCTCTTCAACATCTTCCTTTGTAACAATCGCTGAAATCGTAACAACTGATTTAGCCCCTGCATCCAAAACAGAGCCAATATTCTCAAAATTAATCCCACCAATAGCAACAAACGGAATCTTGATAATCTCCTTAACCTCTTCTATCAGCCTTATACCAGCAGGCTTCCCTGCATCCTTCTTTGTTGCTGTTGCAAATATTGGACTAATACCCACATAATCTGCACCTAACTGCTCTGCCTCAACAGCTTCCTTAACGTTATGAGCAGTAACACCAATTATCTTGTCATCACCTAATAACTCCCTTGCTTTCTCATAAGGCATATCATCCTGCCCTATATGAACACCATCAGCGTAAACAGCCAAAGCAATATCAACCCTGTCATTCACTATCAATAAAACACCACTTAGTTTTGTTATTTCCCTTATCCTTTTTGCTTCCTCAAATATATCTTTTGTTGATAATTCTTTCTCTCTATACTGTACTATCCTAACTCCTGCCCTGACAGCAGCTTCAACATCCTCAATCACTGTTTTTCTTGATAAACTTCTGTCAGTAATAAAATACAATCCGCTGTCCTCAAGAATCTCTCTGTTCATTATTTCTTCTCAACATTTCCCATATCCTTTATTGTCATCTCATCCAGATTATGGATCTCATCATAAAAGTACTCTTTAAAGGTTCCAGGTCCTGATGCTCTTTTTGAAGCCATTTCTCCTGCTATGCCAAAACATGCCAAAGCAGCAGCAGCAGCTTTTGCATAATCTTCTTCAACAGCAATAAAAGCCCCAATAACAGAAGCAGCCATACATCCTGTTCCTACAATGCTTCCCATCATCTCATGGCCGTTCTTTATAGTATACACTGATTCTTTATTCGCTACAATATCCTCTTTGCCTGTTATCACAACAGTAGCATCCTTCTCATTAGCCAGTTTCTTTGCAACATCAATAAGATTCGCTTCAACCTCTGTAGCTTCAACACCCTTTGTTTTAACATCCTCTCCTGCAAGCTTTGCAATCTCAGAAGCATTACCTTTGATTATACTAATCTTCAGTTCATTAAGAAGTTCAGCAGCCTTATCATCCCTCATCTTGGTAGCTCCAACACCAACAGCATCCAGAACAATTGGAATTCCTTTTTCGTTTGCAGCCTTCCCGGCAATCTTCATTGACTCAATCAATTCATTAGTTAATGTGCCTATATTAAGAACTAAAGCAGAAGCAATCTTTGCCATATCCCCTGATTCCTCTTTTGCATGAGCCATTACAGGCAAAGCACCTACTGCTCTCACTATATTAGCGCAGTCATATATAGTAACCCAGTTAGTTATATGATGAACCAATGGCTTTGTTTCTTTTATCTTATTTAATAGTTCTACAGTTCCTTCCATGAATCTCAACCCCCTTATCGGAAGATTGACTAATTCCAAAGGGTATTAAAAGCTTTTGTTTTGGATTTTTAGTTATTTTTCTATTAGTTTTATTTTTTATTGATATTTTTCTTTTTTATTCTTTTTTTAATAATAATCATTTTTAGTTCTTTACTGATACTTTTTCGTATTGATTTTTTCGTAATGATAGATAGCATCTTTTTCTCGTTAATTCTTTCAATAAATCAATATTATTAAAAATAAGAAACATTTAAATACCCACCTCACTTCCATTCTCTTATGAAACCAACATTCAAGTTTTGTTGCTGTTGTTAGAATTCTTTCATTGTTTTAGTTATCACGGGAGGATGCCCAAATCTGGTTAAGGGGAGCGCCTGCAGAGCGTTTATTTCTGGGTTCAAATCCCAGTCCTCCCTTTTCATCTTTAGAAAACTATTTAAGCACTCTTTTGTTTAATGAATAAAATGACATTAAAATTTTACAACACGCTGGCAAAAAAGAAAGACATATTCAAACCAATAGAGAAAAACAAAGTAGGCCTTTACTCCTGCGGCCCAACTGTTTACGGATTTGCTCATATTGGCAACTTCCGCTCTTACGTCTTTGTTGACATTCTGAAAAGATATCTTGAACACAAAGGCTACAAAGTAAACCACATAATGAACATTACAGACATAGATGACAAGACAATAAGAGACTCTGCTGCTGCTAATCTGGGCCTTAAGGAATTCACAGAAAAATACACAAAATCCTTCTTTGAAGACATGGAACAGCTAAACATAAAGACAGCAACAAAATTCCCAAAAGCAACAGAGCACGTCAAAGAGATGATTGACTTTACAAAAATATTGGTTAAAAAAGGCTTTGCTTATGAAAAGCTAGGATCTATCTATTTTGACATATCAAAACTAAAGGATTATGGCAAACTTTCTAATGTAGACCTTGACCAGATAAAGCACGGCGCAAGAGTAGATTCAGACGAATACGAAAAAGAGCATCCTGGAGATTTCGTACTACTGAAAAAATCAAAGCCAGATGAAATAAGCAGAAACATCTCATATGACTCAGAATACGGCAAAGTAAGGCCTGGCTGGCATCTGGAATGCTCAGTAATGTCAATGAAGTATTTAGGCAAAACATTTGACATACACACAGGCGGTGTTGACTTAGTATTTCCACACCATGAAAACGAGATAGCACAGTCAGAAGCATGCAACGGAAAAAAGTTTGTCAACTACTGGCTTCATTGTGAGCATCTGATTGTAGATGGCAAGAAGATGAGCAAATCCTTGAGCAATTTCTATACTTTAAGAGACGTCATTAAAAAAATCCATGATCCAATATCAGCAAGATACCTTTTAATGAGCACACACTACAGGCAGCAGTTAAACTTCACGTTTGAAGGTTTAGAATCAGCAAAGAATGCTATTGAAAGATTAAATAATTTCATTTATAATTTAAATAATATTACTGATAATAAAAGTAATGGTAAAGTTAGTAAATTGATTACAAAAGCAAAAAACGACTTTGAAAAAAATATGGACAATGATCTTAGCATCTCAGAAGCATTTGCAGTCATCTTTGATTTCATAAAAGACATTAACAAATTAGATAATATCAGCAAAAAGAACGCAAACGACATCCTAAAGCTGATGAAAGGATTTGACAGTGTCCTTGGCATCATGGACTTTAAAAAAGAAGAAAAAACCCCAAAAAACATCCTTGAATTAATTGAAAAGCGAGAATCTGTAAGATTACAAAAAGACTTCGAAACAGCAGACAAACTAAGAGACCAGATAAAAGAAAAAGGCTATATTCTTGAAGATTCTGCTGATGGTCCTAGGGTTAAAAAAATCTAAGTTTAACCAACTAACTTATCTACCCATCTTAATTGTTCTGAATCTGCTTTGTAGTTAAGACCTTGACCCTCAACACATTCTCGAACCATTTCAGCTACAGTTCTGAATGTCCTTTCAAGTACTAAATACACAGGATCTTGGAATGGTCCTCTTTCCTGATTAGGATCTATTGGTAATCCAGAGACATCATTTGTACAAATCTATCAAATTCATCAGGATAAATCTCTAAATTTATCCCAGTTGTAGTCTGTGCACTATCATCAGCAGACCCTCTTCTTAAATTAACAGCTAAATATGGGGCAGTTTCTGCAACCTCATCAAGAGTTCCAGGCATAACAACACAATAGAATGCATGTGTATTAACTCCTCCACCTACTAGCTTTTCAACTGTTTCTCTTATTTGTAATTCAGGAATGAATTCACCACTTACCATTTTAACCCTCCTAACTATTACCAAGAAACCTAAACTATTTTATAAATATTATCCTTTAAACCTCAACAACAACCTCTTCATCAATCTCTGACTTCTCATCTAATTCCTCATATATAATCTTCTTAGCTTTTGTCGTCCCAATAATCTCATCCTTAACACTTTCAAACTCTTTAGACGAAATCTTGCCTTTAACCAATAAACTCTTCAAAGGAGTCTTTAACGATATCTTATTCTCTGATTTTGCTTGCCTTGCTTTCTGAACAGCATAAACAACCAAATCACCAGCTTTCTCTGATTCAGCATTAACCTTAACCTCAATAGGCCATGAGGAGTTATGTATGCTTTTATCCTTCTCCAATTTCTTAAAATAACCCTGATAAAGTTCTTCAGTAATATGCGGCATGATTGGAGCCATCATCTTAAGTATACTCAATAAACTCTGATAAAGACCATACTGCGCACTTACTCTCTCATCCTTCCCCCTTCTGTCTGGATTATACAATCTATCCTTAACAATCTCTAAATAATTGTCACAAAACATGTGCCAGAAGAAATTCTCAGTATCTGCCTTAGTACGGGCATACTCATATTTATCAAATGAGGAAGTAGCAGCTTTGATTATCTTATTCAGTTTTATCAAAACCCATTCATCAATAACCTCTAGTTTCTTTGGCTTTCTACCTTTATAGTCTTTCAGATGCATAAAAGCAAATTTAGAAGCATTCCATAATTTAGTTATAAACTTCTGCCCTGTAACTAAGTCCTTCTCCTGGTAAGGCAAGTCATCTCCTAACTTAGAACCAGCTGCCCAAAAACGCAGCGAATCAGCACCATACTTCTCAACAACTGCTTGAGGTTCAACTACATTCCCCTTGCTCTTGGACATCTTCTTTCCATGAGGATCAAGTGCATGTCCTGAAATAACAACATCTTTCCAGGGATTCTTCCCATAGTGAAGCTGAGACTTAACTAATGTATTAAACAGCCAAAAAGTGATTATGTCATGTGCCTGTGGCCTAAGTGACATTGGAAACAGCTTCTTATAGATTGGCTTATCCTTAAACAGCTCAACAGCCAGCTGCGGAGTTAAAGATGAAGTTGCCCATGTATCTAAGATATCCTTTTCACCTATAAATTCATTACTTCCGCATTTGCACTTCTTGCCTGGCTTATCCTTCAAAGGGTCAACTGGCAAGTCCTTTTCATCAGCTAAAATTATCTCCTTGCATTTCTTGCAATACCAGACTGGGAATGGAACTCCAAAATACCTCTGACGCGAAATACACCAGTCCCATTTTAAACCTCGAATCCAGTTATCATACCTATGCCTCATATGAGAAGGAAACCAGTTAAGTTCAGCCCCATTCCCCAAAAACTGTTTCTTCAGATCAAGATACTTGATAAACCATTGTTCTGTTGCAACATACTCAATATCTGTTCCGCACCTTTCATGGACATTAACAGCGTGTGACAGATGTTCCTGAAAAACCAATGAGCCATCACTCTCTAAATCCTCTAAAACTGCTTTCCTGGCTTCTAATGACATCATGCCCTTGTATTTTCCAGCCTTCTCATTATACTTTCCGGAAATATCCATAACATGGATTGGCTTGATGTTCTTATGCCTGGCAAGATAATCAAGGCATTCCATCCCACCATAAGTACACCAATAAACTATTCCAGAGCCATACTCGGTTTTAGACTCAGGATCATGAAGTACTGTTATCTTAGCATTAGTCAATGGCAATTTAGCCTTCTTCCCAACAAATAAGTTGCCTTCAACCTCATCAATAAGCGTTAAATTCCAATCATCCTTAAACTTCAGAAATGCCTCTTTGCTAATAACCCATGTTTCCTTGCCATGCGCTGCCTTTACATAAATTCCATCCTTGTTAACAGAAATACTTACACAGGCAGGTATCAATTCAGGACGCGTTGTAGCATAAATCAGGAATTCACCATTATCCAGCTTTGCCTTGATATAATTAAGTGAAGACCTCTTATTCTCGTCCCTCATCTCAACCTGGGCAATTGCAGTGCTGCATTGAGGGCAAATCATGATTGGAGCTTTCTTATGATATATCCTTTCAGCATTATAAAGTTCAATAAAACTCCTTTGTGAAATCCTTTGACAATGCTCATTTATAGTTGTGTAAAAAACATCCCAGTCACAGCTCATCCCAATTCTCTTCCAGTCTTCAATATACTTAGGTCTTAGTTCTTTCTTCAATGTATCCAGGCAGAGCTTAACAAATTCTTTCCTGTCCATCTTCGAAGCCTTGACATTCTTGGTCTTCTCAATCAGCCTTTCAGTAGGCAGCCCGTTATCATCAGTGCCAAACGGATAGAATATATTCTTTCCAAGCATCCTTTGGTACCTGACTATAAAGTCCTGCTGAGAATAGCTGAACGCATGGCCCATATGCATCTTTCCTGAAACTGTTGGTGGCGGAGTATCTACAGAGTAAACCTCAGATTTTGAATCAGGGTCAAACCTGTAAACATTCTCTTTCTCCCAAAACTTCTGCCATTTCTTTTCTGCTTCTTTAGCTTCATACCTTTTTGGCAATTCCATAATGAGAAGTGAATAGAATTCTTATTTAAAGGTTTTGAAAGGCACAGTATCTCCGATATTTAAAAATCAATAACTTTTATCAATACCCATCAAACTACTTTTAAATAGGGGGAATACACATTTCCTGCTCTTGACCGTTATACCGATGTTCCCCACCCCCATCTGCTTCTT
>Ga0187833_10004118_pt1 | contig 14350 bp, 16 predicted proteins | sample ETNtaG_37_FD_167968 | JGI IMG/M metagenome (GOLD analysis project Ga0187833, IMG submission 167968) | Marine microbial and viral communities from oxygen minimum zone, Eastern Pacific Ocean - ETNP2014_SV_400_PacBio MetaG (Illumina Assembly) | ecosystem: Environmental > Aquatic > Marine > Hypoxic... | reverse complement strand
GTCTGTTAAATTCTGAAGAAAAATGTTCTGAAGTCTTAGGTCAAATTGAAAAATTACTTGGAAAATAAGATATAACGAATTTTATTCAACTTCATCAATATCATCGTCTGAGAATTCATCATCTAGTAAATCTTTTTTATCATCAGAAATGGTTCTTTGGTGTAATGGTTTTCCAAATTTTCCAAATAAAATTTCCCGATTAAGCATATAATTTATAATGGTTAAAGGTATATAAAATTATTCAAAATGGAAAAAGAAGAAAATGAAATAAATATTTTTTGGAATGTATTGAAAGAAGAATGGATTTACTTAGGGAACCGTAGAAAAATTTTTATTTTGTATTTATTTCTTTTTATAATAGCAGGAGCAATAGCTCTTACAGTTCCTCTTATTATAGGATTAATTTTTAATACAATTCAAGAAAATATAACTTCGGATGCAGATTTAAAAAAATTGTTGTTTATGATTTCCTTGCTTTTAGTTGTTGATGTAGTATTCTGGATATTTCATGGAACTGGAAGAATATTAGAACAAAAAACAGGATTTATTGTCCATAAAAATTTTGTTAATACTAAAATAAGAAGAGTTTTAGAATTACCAACATTATGGCATAAAGATCATCATTCTGGAGATACTATCGATAAAATTAACAGGGCTGATGGAAGTTTAACAGAATTTTCACAACATATAACTTTTGGAATTGTTTATGCTATTCTTAATATATTTGGTTCATTAATTATACTTTTCTTTGTGGACCCACTAATTGCAGGATTCGCTCTTATTTTTTCAATGTTAATTTTATTTATCATTATGAAAATAGACAAAAAACTTATGGGTTATTATAGGGAACTTAACAAATATAGCAATAAACTTTCTTCAGTTATTTTTGATTATATAAGTAATATATTTACAGTAATAACTTTAAAATTAAAGAAAAATGTTTCAGAAGAAATTAATGAAAGAATTATGGTTAGTTATGAAACCGAGAAGAAAGCAATACTTCTAAATGAATTCAAATGGAGTTTTGGAACTATAGCCTTATCTTTGATGGTTGTTTTAGCTCTTTCATACAAAGCATATACTGAATATCATTCAACAGGAATAATTCTAATTGGAACACTGTATATATTGTATAGTTATCTAGATAAGGTGGGAGATACATTTTTTCGTTTTGCACAAATTTATGGAGGTATTGCTAGGACAAGTTCTAGAATTTCAGGAGTAAAACTAATTGATGATGAATTCAAAAAAGTTAAAGAAGAAATAAAAATGAATTTGCCTTATGAATGGAATGAAATTGAATTAAAAAATGTTGAATTTTCGTATGAAAATGAAGGTAAAAAGAAAAATCTTAAAGATATAAATCTCAAAATAAAAAGAGGGCAAAAAATTGCATTTATTGGGGAAAGCGGAAGTGGGAAAAGTACAATTCTTGCTATACTAAGAGGTCTTTATCCTGTAAGTAAAGGATATGTTTATTGTGATGGAAAAAAACTTGATAATGGTTTTACAAGATTAAAACACAATGTAACACTTATTCCTCAAGATCCGGAAATATTCAACAACACAATCGGTTATAATATTACAATGGGTTTAAGGACAAATAAAAACGAAATTGAAAAAGCAATAAATATGGCTCAGTTCGGAAAAGTTGTTGAAAGGTTGGAGAAAGGACTTAAGACAAATGTTCTTGAAAAAGGAGTTTCATTATCTGGTGGAGAAAAACAACGTTTAGCACTTGCTAGAGGTTTACTTGCTGCAAAAAAAAGCGATATTGTTTTGATGGATGAACCTACAAGTAGTGTTGATAGTGTAAATGAATTAAAAATACATGAAAATTTATTTTTGGAATTTAAAGATAAAATAATTATATCTTCAATTCACAGACTTCATTTATTAAAAAATTTTGATTATATCTATATGTTTGATGATGGAAAAATTGTTGGTGAAGGAACAATTAATGAAATAAAAAAACACACAAAATTTATGAGTATTTGGAGAAAATATATGTTAGAAAAAAGGAAAGATAATTCAGCAAGGAAAACATAAAGATTTAATCAGACAAGAAGGTGAATATAAAAAACTTTGGAATTTGCAGAAAGGTGGTTATATTAAATAAAGTAAATTTTATAAATAGCTTTTTCTTATTTAAAATATAAAATGGTGTTTAATATTGAAGCTATAATTTTTTATTTGTTTGTTTTAGATAGTCTTGGAGCAAATATAACTGCATGGTTTTTTGCAGGGTGGTACAAGAAAACTTTTAAGAAATCATGGTTCTTTAAACGTCTGCCTTTAACAAAAGGTTGGTCTGCAATATATTTAGGATTAGTTCTTTGGGTAGGTTTTACCTTGTATAGATTAGGAATTTTGCCTTGGTGATTTAGAAAAATATAAAACAAAAGAAATTCTTTAAATATTTATGGAAAAAATAAACGTTCTTTATCATGGAAGTTCTAAAAAATTGGTAGGGGAAAAATTAAATCCTTCACAAGGTGATGATTCTGATGAAAGACCTGATAATAAATTATTAGGGGTTTATGCTACAGATCGTAAAGATTTTGCAATTGTTATGGGGATTTTTTCTTGCAAAAATGTTATTGGAGGTAGTATTGAAGGATTTACTAAAAATACAATTGATGCAAGAATATATGGGAAATTACCTAAACAAAAATTTATTTATTTACATACTCTTCCAGCTAAAACATTTAATGCTAGTAAAAAAATTAAACATCAATTTGTATCTCTTGTAGCAGTAAAACCAATAAGAACAGAAAAAATAAAAGTAAAAGATTATCATTATTTATTAAGAACTGCTACAAAAGATGAAACTAATAAATGGGTTAAAAAATATGGAAAATAATAAAATAAAATCCTTTTACTTTCACAACCAAAATATTTATAAATATACATTTTCTGTGTATACTTAAGGTATATACTTATACCTCCTTTCAAGCCATGCCTTGTGTATGGTTTATATTAAAATGAACGACGTATTTGACAACAAAATTTTATGTAGAAAATGTGATTCAGAAATGCAGAAAGCAAAAGTTGCTAGAAATGGATTTTTACTGAGGGCTGTTATTTGTGAAAATTGCAATGAGAAAGTTTTGCATCCTGTTGATAAAGAAAACTACAATAAATTTATAAATTTAAGAGATAAAGAATTTACTGTCAAAATGAGACTTGTAGGAAATAGTTATGCTGTATCAATTCCAAAAGAAATTGTCTCTTTTATGAACAATCAAGAAAAAATAATAGATGAAATGGTAAATCTTTGTTTTGAAGAAATGGGAAAACTATCTTTAAATTTTAATAAAATAAAATGAAAAAATCAACAATTCAATTAAAAGTTATGGAAGCATTACAAGATGATGCATACAAAGGAATAGCAAGAATAGATTATGAAATAATGAAAAGCTTAGATATAAAGAGAGGAGATGTTATTCTAATTAAAGGAAACAGAGAAACAGTTGCAATTGCTGATAGGGCTTATCCTGCTGATGTTGGAGAAGGAACCATAAGAATTGATGGAATAATAAGAAGAAATGCAAAATCAGGAATAGGGGATGTTGTTTCAATTTCAAAAGCAGAAGTCAAAGAAGCAAAAAAAGTTATGATTGCTCCTGCTCAAAAAAATATTATGGTTCAAGGAGATTCTGAAAGTTTGAAAAGAGGACTTTTAGGAAGAGCTGTTCTAAAAGGTGATGTCGTTGTTTTAGGAGGGGTTCAAAGAAGAAGAGATTTAATGTCTGAAGAACTTGGGGATTTAAATGATATTTTTGGAGATTTTTTTGGAGGAATGGGTTTTGGAAATTTAGGGGGAGGAATAACTCAAATTAAATTTTTAGTTGTTAATTCTAATCCTAGTCAGCCATGTTATATTTCTGAAAATACAGAAGTTACATTAAATCCAAAAGCAATTGAAGTTAGTGATGAAACAATTCCAGAACTTAATTATGAAGATATCGGTGGTTTAGGCGAAGAAATTACAAAAATAAGGGAAATGGTTGAGATTCCTATGAAACATCCTGAAATTTTTGAAAAGCTTGGGATAGAGCCTCCAAAAGGTGTTTTACTTCATGGTCCACCAGGAACAGGAAAAACACTTTTAGCTAAAGCAGTTGCAAGTGAATCTGATGCTAACTTTATTTTACTTAATGGTCCTGAAGTAATGTCAAAATATTATGGGGAAAGTGAGAAAAAAATTAGAGATATTTTTGAAGAAGCAGAAAAAACAGCCCCTACAATTATTTTCATTGATGAGCTTGATGCAGTTGCTCCAAAAAGAGAAGAAACAATGGGTGAAGTTGAAAGACGTGTAGTAAGTCAAATATTAACAATGATGGATGGTATGAAATCAAGAGGAAAAGTTATTGTTCTTGGAGCAACAAACAGAATTAATTCTATTGATCCTGCATTAAGAAGACCTGGAAGATTTGACAGAGAAATTGCAATTAATGCTCCTGATAAAGAAGGTAGACTTGCCATATTGAAAATTCATACAAGGGGAATGCCTTTAACTAAAGATGTAAATTTAGATGAACTTGCTTCTGTAACACATGGTTTTGTTGGAGCAGATTTAGAATCATTATCAAAAGAGGCTGCTATGAGTGTTTTAAGAAAATATTTGCCTCAAATGAAATTAGATAGTGAAGAACAAATTCCACCAAATATTCTTGAAAAACTTATTGTGAAACAAGAGGATTTTATAGATGCTTTAAGAAATGTGCGTCCAAGTGCTATGAGGGAAGTTTTAGTTGAAACACCAAATGTTGATTGGGATTCTGTTGGTGGACTTGGTGATGTTAAACAAGAATTAGGGGAAGCAGTTGAATGGCCAATGAAATATCCTGAAAGTTTTAAGAGAATGGGTATCAGGCCTTCAAGAGGTGTTTTACTTTATGGTCCGCCAGGAACAGGAAAAACACTTTTAGCAAAAGCAGTTGCAAAAGAATCAGGAGCAAATTTTATACAAGTTAAAGGTCCTTCATTGTTAAGTATGTGGGTTGGAAAATCAGAAGAAGGAATGAGAAAAGTTTTTGAAAGAGCAAGACAGGTTGCACCTTGTATTATTTTCTTTGATGAAATTGATTCCCTTGCAGGAAAACGTGGAATAGAAACAGGAACAAAAGTTACAGAGAGAGTTTTAAATCAATTACTAGCTGAAATGGATGGTTTAGAAGATTTAAAAGATGTTTTAGTTGTAGGAGCAACAAACAGACCTGATATGCTTGATTCTGCTTTATTAAGACCTGGAAGATTTGATAAAATTTTACTTGTAAATGCACCTGAAGAAAAAGGGAGACTTAATGTTTTACAAATCCACACAAAAAATATGCCTTTGACAAAAGATGTTAGTCTTAAAGAACTTGCAAAAAAAACTTCAGGATATACAGGAGCTGATTTAGAGGCTGTTGCTAGAGAAGCTGCAATGCTTTCGTTAAGAGAATCAATAGATTCAAAAGATGTAAATAAAAAACATTTTGAAGAAGCATTAAAAAAAGTTAGGCCAAGTGTAAGCAAACCAATGATTGAAGTTTATAAAAAAATAGAAGAGGATTTAAAATCATCAAAAGCAGCTGTTCCAACAGCAGGAAATAGTTATTTAGGGTAAAATGGGAAATTTAGAAAAATCAACAGATATGGAAGTTGCATTCTTTTTGGCAGGGCATATAATAAATCCTTGCACTGTTAAAGTTAAAGGTGAAGTACATAGTATGAGAGAATCTTATTTAAAAGAAGCAAAAAGGGTTTTAAGTGGCTTAACAGATCCTAATGCTATACAATCATTAGAAAGCGTAATTGAAGTATATAGTTAACTATCTTGTGGTCACAATAACTTCATTATCTTCAATCAAAATTGTATGTTCTGTTTGAGCAACATTTTTATGTGAAGTTTCAACAAGAACAGTATAATGATGCAGATTTTTATTTTCTTCAAGTTGTTTTAATCCAATTAAAGCTTTTGTGCCAAATTTTTTTATAATCCATCTTGAGCAAAAAGGTAAAGTCTGATATTCTTTTTTTATTAATTCAAGAACTTGTCTTGCTATGGGATTTCTTATATTTTTTTCACTAATTAACTGATAGATTCCAGAAGGTTTTCCATCATAAACTTTTCCATTACCAGAAGTTGAAAAAGGTTCTATTGCATAAAGTCCTTTTGGCAAAAGATTTTCATTTCCATTATCAAAATTAGGTATTGAAATTCCTGCATGTAAATCATATTTTTCTACTTGATGTCCTGACAAATTTATTATTGGGGAAAATCCAGAAGACTCAATTGTTTCTTGAACTATTTTTCCAATTTCCTTTATTTCCATATCTTTTTTAATTTTTTTTATAACATTTTCAAGAGCTTTTTCAGAAGATTCTATAAGTTTTTTATTTTCTTCATTATTTTCCAAATCAATAGAAAAAGCAGTATCTGCAATCCATCCATCAACATGAGCTCCAATATCAATTTTTAATAAACCATTAGCAAGTGTTTTATCATCATGGCTTGGAGTATAATGTGCTGCAATATCATTAATACATAAACCGGTTGGAAATGAGGGTTTGCCTCCTAACTCAAATATTTTTTCTTCAATTTTTTCAGCTATTTCTAAAAGAGGCATATCTTTTTTTATAAATTTTTGAGTATATTCTCTAACTTCTGATAAAATTTTTCCTGCCTTTATTATTTTTTCTTTATCCATTAATTTTTCTCCTTTAATCTTCTTATTTTTGGGATAAAATTACTAATTTTTTCTTCAGATGCTTTTCCTGTTCCAAGAAAATCATTTTTATATTTTATAACTACAAATCCTTTTTTCCCTGTTTTTATATTTAATTCTCTTCCTTTCATCCATTGTTCAACAAGTTCTTCAGAAATTTCAAAAACATTTTTCTTTATTTGTTTTTTTAAAATTTGAGAACCTTCAATACTAAGTCTTATGTCTTTTGTTCTTTCATCTATTTTTGCAAAATAAACACCAACTTTTTCAATAATAACTAATTCTTCTAATTTTTTTATTTCTTCATTTGTAAAACTTCCTGAAAAAAGAAATAATTTTTCCTTCCCTTTCATTATAATTTTCTCAGAAATTTCTTTTATTCCAAATTGCTTATTTAGTTTATTTTCTATTTCTTGTTTTTCTTTTTTGTTTAGAATTTTTATGAAGTTCATTTTATTTTATTTAAGAATTTATTAATTTGTTTTTTATTTTCAAGAATTATATATTTTTTTGAAAGCTTTTTAGTTATTTTATTAATGGAGTTTAGTTTTTCATTATATTCTTCTTTTTTAACATATTTAAGAAGTCTTAACATTGTTTTGAAATTTTTATTTATTTTTTTATTTTTCTTGAGGAGAAGTTTACGTTTTAAGAATCTAATAATTACTCTTTTTTTAGCCAATGTTAATTTTATGTTTAAAATTATAATAATATCTCCTTGTTTGTAAATAGGGTATGTCCAAGGTCTTGAATAAAACCCTTCTATAATCCATTTTTTTCTTTTAAGAATCGATTTTAATTTTTTATCTCTTGTTTGTGGTTCTCTTTTTTGGTGAACATCTCTTCTTTTATATGCAATATTATCTAATTCATAACTTTTTATATTTAATTTTTTAGAAAGTTTATTTGCTAAAGTTGTTTTTCCTGAACCTATTCCGCCTACAATAAGTATTTTATTATTTTTCATTTTAATTCCTTTAATCCTGTTAAATTAGATGAGGATTGTATTTTCTTTCCAAGATTATCAACAATTTTTATTCCATGTTCCCTACAAACTTTTGCTTCTGGAATTTCATCAGAGAATCTATCTCCACCTTTTGCAAAAATTATTTCATTTCCTTTATATTTTTCTGCAATCGCTTTTATTGATTCACAAACACTTTTATTTTTATCAATAGAAATTAAAACTTCATCAACATATTTTATTGCTTCTACAATTTTCTTTTTTTCTTTTTGAGGCATAAATGATTTTCCTTTTTTTAAAGAACATTGATAATCATTGTTTAATATGATAACTAATTTATCTCCTAATGGTTTTGAGAGTTCCATACATTCCAAATGCCCTATATGCAAAGGGTCAAAATATCCTGAATTTATTACTATCTTCATTTTACTTTCCTTAGTTTAGCAATAAAGAATCCTTCTGTATTATTATCTTGAGGATAAATTCTAAGGGAATTTTCTACATCTTTAAGATATTCTTTTTCTTGCCATTTAGTTACACCTTCCCTAGTTTTCAAAGGTAAAAAAATCTTTTCTATTTTTATGTTATCAAATTTTTTTAAAATAAAATCAATAACTTCTTCATTCTCTTCTGGTGCATGAGTACAAGTTGAATAAACAATTTCACCATTTGGTTTTAAAAGTTCTACTGCTTTTTCAAGAAGATTTTTTTGAATTTTTGAAAAACTGAAAATTCCCTTAATATTCCACATTTGCAAAGTTTTTGGAGTGCTTTTAATTGTTCCTTCTCCTGAACAAGAAGTATCTACTAATATTTTATCTATTTGAAAATTTTCATTTTTCATTTTTTTACAAAGCGATTCTCCAAGACTTTTTGTAATCATTGTGTTCATTACTCCACATCTTTCAAGATTTGATGAAAGAATTTTTATTCTTCCTAATTTAAAATCATTTGCAATCAATGTTCCTGTATTTTTCATTTTTGTTGCAATTTGAGTTGTTTTACTTCCAGGAGAAGCGCATAAATCTAAAATTGTTTCATTTGGTTTTGGATTTAAAACAAGAACAGGCATCATACTTGAAATTTCCTGAACATAATAATAACCCAATAAATGCTCTAAACTTCTTCCTAATTCGCCAGGTAAAAGAAACCCACTGGTTTCTTTTGAACTTCCCCTAATCTCTGAATGGCGATTTCCAATTGCCTCCGATGAAATCGCATGGTCTTTTTTCCCTTCAATAATCATTATTTCTGGATTTTCTTTAAAAGGCTGTTTTATTTTCCAGCCTTTATCTTCTAATTTTTTCTTTAATTCTTGAGGAGAAATCTTCAAAGTATTTACCCTAATTGATTTTAATGGCTGTTCTTGAATTTTTTTCAAATAATTTTCAAAATCATTTCCAAGAAGTAATTTCATTCTTTCAATAAATAGTGGTTTTGGTTCGTAATTTGTTTTCATAAAATATTAAAAAAGAATTGATTTAATTATTTTTTGTGTAAGAAAATTTATAAATTATTTTTTATTAACCTAATTTATGTTAACATGGTTTTATGCAATTATTAGTGCATTTTTTGTTAGTTTAATATCTTTAATAGGAATTATTTTAGTTCCAATTAAGTTAGAAAAATTAAAAAAAATTTTAATTTATTTTGTTGGTTTTTCAGCAGGAGCCTTGTTTGGTGGAGCTTTTTTTCATTTACTTCCAGAAATTGTTGAGAAAGTTGGTTTTACATTTTTTGTTTCATTTCTTATAATGGTTGGAATAATTTTGTTTTTTATTTTTGAAAAAATAATTCATTGGCATCATAATTTAATACCTTTTGAAAAAGAGCATGCTCATCCCCTCACAATGATGACTTTAATCGGAGGAGGATTTCATAATTTTTTAGATGGTTTAGTTATTGGTGCAAGTTTTTTGGTAAATATTCCTGCAGGAATTGCGATAACAACTGCAATAGCTGTTCATAAAATTCCAAAAGAAATAGGTTGGTTTGGCATTTTGGTTTATGGTGGATTTTCCAAATTCAAGGCAATAATGTTTAATTTTATTTCATCTTTATTAACAATTGTTGGTGTGATAGTTGCTTTAATTGCAGGTAATTATATGGGAAATATTCAATTTTTTATTATTCCTGTTGCTGTTGGGGGATTTATTTATCTTGCTGGAAGTGATTTAATTCCAGAGCTTCATAAAGAACTTAGTCTGAGAAAATCAATTTTACAACTTTTAACAATTATAGCAGGACTTTTAGTAATGGCTATTTTATTATTGGTTAAATAATTAAAACCATTTACTTAATTTATTTTGTTTTTTTCCTTCGATAATTTCTTTTATATTAATATCAAAAACCTGAAAAATATTTTCAACTGCTGGAAGAATCTGATTTTCAAGATAATATTCAATATTATATTCTCCTTTTTCATCTGGGAGCTTTACCTTGTCTCTTACAAGTTTTTTCTTTTCCCGTGTTTCTGCAATATAATATTTTACTAAATTTCCCTGGCTTATTGGAATTTTTTGCTCATGCATTTTTTTTGCAGCGACAACATGGGGTGAAATTGCCTTATATTCTGAAAGAGGTTTTTTTAACTGTGTTTTTATTATCAAATCTTCTTTGTTAATTTTTCTTTCTTTTAATTTTTTAATTATTTCCTTTACAGATTCAAGAGCCTTTTTTTCATTTCCTTTTTCTAAAATAGATCTTATAATTTCATTTTGAAGTTTTCTAGCAAGATTACACCAATCTCTTCTTACTGTTTCAAAACCTCTTATTTTTATTTTTCCTTTTTCATCAATCAATGCATATTTCTTTTTTGCTCCACTTATTCCACTACGAGTAGTCACCCACAAACCCCTCTCAAAGAATCCATCTAATTCAAGTTCCATTACTCCTGGAAGTTCTTTGTTTAATCTTTTTAAGAATTCAATAATTTGTTTTTTTGATTTTCCTTTTGTTGTGAATGCAACACTATCTGTATCACCGAAAATAACTTTATGTTTTGCATCTTCAACTTTTTTTATGATGTCTTGATTAAATTTTCTAACAAATGCTAAAATCGAAGCTGAAGATTCTCTAGAATAATATCTCGCCCCAAAAAAACCAATATATCCATGAGCAGATGCTGATAAAACTTTGAATGCATTACTTCTTGCAAGAGTTATTGCTGAAGGATTTTTTTTGTATTCAGCTTTTGCCTGTTTTCTTTTTTCAAAAATTTCTTTTAAAAGTGTTGGAAAGAAACCTTGTTTTTTTGTAAAATAATATTTTATTTTTTCTTTACCTTCTTCAATTTCAGGAGAAACAAATGAATTTTTGCATTGTTCTGTGTACACTGAAGTGTTAAATTCCGAGTCATCTTTTTTTTGTATTAAAGTTCCTTTTGAAATATTCATTGAGATAATTATACTAGTATGCATTGAAGTAAAATCAAACATTGCAAGATCATTGTAAAGCCCTGGTTTTGGTTCATACACAAATGCTCCTTTTACACTTCCTAATCTTTTTCTTTCAGAAATTTCATTATATCCAGGTCTTCTTTCTGGAATTTCATTGAATTTTTCTAAGTTATGTAAAATATAACTTTCAATTTGTTTTGATAAACCATATCTTGAAACATCAAAAGTTGGTTCTTCAATTATTCTTGTAAATTCCAAAATATCTGGCCAAAATTTTTGAAATAATTGGTATGTTAAAATAGAATCATGAAGATTATATTCATAATATTTTTTCCAGCCATCATCATCAATTTGTGAAGAATGTTTTATTTCAAAATCTTTTTTTCTTTCTCCTAAAAATTCGTTTGCAACTTCATTTAATGAAAGAGTTTCTGATTTCATATATTGAGCATAAGCTGTTCTTATGAATTTTAAAATATCTAAATGCACAATACCTTTAATTTTCCCTGTTAAGTTTATTCCTCTTGAAAATTTTGGTTGAGAGTTATCAAGTCCTAATGTTAATTTTATCTTAAATTTATCAGCCCTTGCTTTTAGATAAGGTAAATCAAAACCATCTGAGAAATATCCTACTAAAAAATCAGGAGAGAATTTTTTTATTTCTTCACAGAATTTTTTTAAAAGTTCTGATTCATTTTCTACATATTCAACATATGAAAGAAACCCACTGGTTTCTTTGCTTAACTTTTTCTTAAGTTTATCCTCATGGCTAATTGATTTTGATTTTTTCCAAGTAATTACTTTTTTGAAATTTTCTCCAACTAAGGAAATCATCAAAATTTCTCCCTCTCCTATTTTTAATTCATCTGTTTCAATATCATAAGCTAAAACTTTTGGAGTAAATTTTTTTTCATTTATTTTTTTTATTGATTCTGATTTTATACAAAAATCAACATCCAATACAGAATCAATTCCACCAAATTCTTGTGAGTTATTTAAAATTTCCCCTGAAATTTCATACCAATGCGATGGAATTAGTTTTTTTTCAATTATGTAATGAGTTATAAATCCTAAATCATATCCCCTTCTTTTTTTTATTTCTTTAATTCCTAATTTACTGGCAATATCATGCAAGTCTTTGTAATTTGTAGCAAAAATTTTCAGTGCTTTTACTTTTTTTCCAATAAAATTTTTTTCATGAATTTCAACATTTTCAACTTTTGTTTTTCTTCCTTTTGTATCAAGTTTTATTTTTTTTATTTTTTCAATTATTTTTTTTATTTTTTCTTTTTTTAAATTGTCTTCTAAAATTGCCCAGAAATAAACAGGGCAAGAATCAATTATACAAATTCTTTTTCCTTTAGAATTTCTTCCAATTATTTTTGCATAATTTCTTCCTTCAAAATCAAAATAATCATAATCAATTGGAATAAAGTCTGTTTTCATAATATTTTTAAGGTTGAGAGATTTTTAAACTTTAGGAACGTAAACTTTAAATACCACTAAATAGTGATTAAAAATATGGAAAGAGAAAAATATGATTGGTATAATCCTGACATAGATATAGAAGAAACAGGGGGAATAAGAGGAATGAATCTAGCTAATGTTATTTTAGAACAAAGAAGAATCGATGACGAAGTAGATAGAATCAATAGATATTTTGAAGCAAAAACAGGCCCTGTAGAACCTATAACTAATAGAAGAAAAAGGAATGCTAGCAATGGAACTTATGTTGCTTTTTTAGGTAGAGCCGAACAAATTCCTTATGAAGATGTTTCTGCTAAAAGAGATGCATTATATACTTATTTTGGAGGGAGATTTGGTTCTAATGGAAGAACACCTGTAGATGATATGGAAGATTGGCAAGTTAATGGGGCCTTTAATGGACTTATTAAGAATGCTAGACAAAGATCTCTAGAATAGATTAATTTTTATATTTCTCTTACATTATATTACAATGGGATTAAATATTAGTGAGATTATTCCAAGAAAGGAAATTGAGATTTCAGATTTAAATGGGGAAATTATTTGTATTGATGCTTTTAATATTTTGTATCAGTTTTTGTCATCTGTAAGGCAAATTGACGGCACACCTTTAATGGATAATAAGAAAAGGATTACAAGTCATCTTTCAGGGATTTTTTATAGAAATGTTAGTTTGCTTTCGGAAGGAATAAAACTTGTTTATGTTTTTGATGGCGAAGCTCCAGAATTAAAAGAGAAAATTCATATAAAAAGGAAAGAGGGAAGAGATTTAGCAAAAGAAAGATATGAACGAGCGAAGAAAGAAGAAAATATTGATTCAATGAGAAAATATAGCAGTCAATTGTTAAGACTTGATGAGGGAATGATTAAGGAAAGTAAAGAGCTTTTGAAAGCAATGGGGATTGTTATTGTTCAAGCTCCAAGTGAAGGAGAGGCAGAAGCAGCTTATCTTTCAAAAATTAAGAAAGAGGTTTTTGCAGCTGTGAGTCAAGATTATGACACTTTGCTTTTTGGAGCTCCTAAATTAATAAGAAATTTGACTTTAGCAAGAAGAAAAAAAACTTATTCTGGTTTTGTAGAAGTTAAGCCAGAATTGATTGAACTTGAAAAAGTTTTAAATTTTCTTGAAATAAATCTTGATCAATTAATTTGTTTAGGGATTTTAGTTGGCACTGATTATAATCCAAAAGGAATTCCTGGAATTGGACAAAAAAAAGCACTTCAAATTGTTAAACAATATAGACAGCCTGTTTTAATTTTTAAAAGTGTTGAAGAACAAATTATGAGTTTAAGTGAAGAGGACAGATTTGAATGGCAGGAAATTTTTGAACTTTTTCATAAGCCGAGAGTTCATGATATTGATTTTGAATTTGGAAAAGTAGATGAAGAAAAAATTAAAAAAATTCTTGTTGAAGAGCATGACTTTTCAGAGGAAAGAGTTGAAAAGCAGTTAGAAAAGTTAAGGAAAATTGAAGAAGAGAGAAAACAAAAAAATCTTGAGAAGTGGTTTTAGTTATTTTATTCTTATTCCTACATTAAATCCTTGTTTTATTATTTGGTTCATAGCTTTTTTTGCAAGTTTTTTCTCATGCTGTAGAGTTGTTGTTTCTAATATGTTTTTATAATAATTATAATTCTTTTGTAGTTTTTGTTTTAATTTTTGTATTTGCCTTGGTTGAATTATTTTTTCCCTTGCATATTCCCCAGCCCATTTACCCACATTGGCAGCTCCACGTCCAATATTACTACTTATTCCAGATTTTTCTTTATTCCACAACCAAATA
>Ga0187833_10004111_pt1 | contig 14361 bp, 7 predicted proteins | sample ETNtaG_37_FD_167968 | JGI IMG/M metagenome (GOLD analysis project Ga0187833, IMG submission 167968) | Marine microbial and viral communities from oxygen minimum zone, Eastern Pacific Ocean - ETNP2014_SV_400_PacBio MetaG (Illumina Assembly) | ecosystem: Environmental > Aquatic > Marine > Hypoxic... | reverse complement strand
ATCCCTCAGGGCTTCAATTGGAGGAAAAAGCGACGTTGGAAGAGGATTAACCAGGGAATGTCAAGAGGCATTACAAAGCGCTATTTCAAGAAATGATCTAAAACTTATATATGAAAAAGACTGGCGTAACAGCATCAAGAAAAGAGTAACATCCTATGGAAATATCACTCCTATTTCACATTACAGAACGTTTATAAATATTGGTGGCGGAATAGCAAATGTAGGTGTTGGTGAATACAATCCAAAAAATGGTGTCCTTTTTCCGGAAGATTTAATGACGTTCCAAAATGAGAGTGTTCTAAAAACTTTTTCCAAAGAAAAAATTCCCGTTATCAATATCAGGAGTATTAGACAATTAATAAAATTATATGGATTGCCATATTTCCCTACTCCACTTCCTCCTATTGGAGAAGGGATCCTATTTATGAAACCAACTTATAATAGAATGGCCAATGTTATTGCGCTCCTTCTTACTGTCCTGGCAACAGCAGGCATAGGGATCTATAGTCACAAACAAATACAAAATCGAATGGAAACCTATGAACCAGAATCGATCTTGTAGAATGAACAGGCCCGGCTTACTTTTGCTTGGAGTTATTATCCTTACCTTTTTACGGGGAGAAACAATTCTCCCTTCTGAAAGAGATAAGAAAGAAATACTCACCATTAATGAGAAAAAAAGGACCTATTATCAGCTACATAATAGTACCCTAACATATAAAATAGCAGGTCCGAAACGTGTCGAAATCATTGCTCGGGGTGTTGTTCCAAAGAAAGATTATAAGGAAGTGCGTTTTGCTTATAATTTGATTATGGATAATGGCGATTCAATCATTATCAGTCACAGTGCAGCAAAGAAAAAAAATATTACTTCCTCCCAACATCCCGGTCATGGGTTCACTCTCCCTGGGAAATATTTTATAAATATCCCGAAGGGAAATCATTGGTTCAAAATTGAACCGATTCCAAAAGTAGATGTACCAGTAGTCATTCGAGTACGAGTAAAAGGATTCGAAAAGGGTGACGAGCACCGGCAGTTTGTACAAGCCGTGGCGGGAACAAAACCGAAAAATCTTATCATTGGAGAAAAATCTGTACGGTACTATGAATTAAAACATGGTGAACGACTTCAATTTGAACCCAAAAAACTCAGCAAACTCACCTTTCTGTCGAGGCTCGGCTTCATAAACGGAATGTCAAATTATGAAAATTATCAAATTCGAGTATGGAAAGATGATACAATTTATGGTACCTACTTTTTCTCCACGGAAAAATCCGAGGACAGTATCATTAAGGAGGATAAAAAAGTAATCCCGGGAAAATGGCGGTCCTGTGAAGTAAATCTTTCAAAGAGTAAACATACATATTCAGTTGAATTGCTGGATAAAGGTAAAAAAGTGTTCGTTCGATGCCTAGGTAATCAATGAAGATTATAAAACTTTCAATATTTTTCTTATTTGCTGTCTCCCTCAATGGTCAATCTGTGGCAAACCGATTTCGTGTTCCGATTTATTTGACACCATCAATTACGCTGGGTTATGATAGCAATTTTCTTAGACTATCAGAAATTGATAAAGCAGACGCTTCCTTGAAACCATCTATGTTAGGGGATTCGAAAACGTTCGACAGTCAAGTCATTCGACCCGAATTGAAATTTCAATACAGCCCGGTATTTTCTACCAAACACAAGACAAATCTAATAATTAATGCAGCATCAGTAGTTTTTAAACAATCTAAAAATAAATCTTATTCGTCTTATGGTGTTCGATTTGAGCAGCATCTTAGTCCTTACCAATGGTTTAAGATCGGGTATTCACTGCTACCTGAACTATTATTAAGGTATTATGAGGATCGTGATATTATTGCTTTTATTCAAGCAGACTCAACTCAACTGCTCCCCTGTACGTTTTCCAATGAAACAATATATATATCTTATTCCTATCCAATAATTAAAAAAACCTGGATTCGATTAAAGGGAAAGAAAAATACACAATATTATAATGAACATTTTACTGAATATGACACGGATATTTACAGTGGTGAACTACGGCTAACCACAAGTTATTTCCGTAAAAATAAATTCATAATTTTCTTTGAGAATGGAATTGGGACAAATATTAGTTATAATACTGGACTCTTAACTACCGAGTTAGATCGATCTCATAAATATATTCAGTTTGGAGGGCTATGGGTATATTATCCCTCAAAGTTTCTGAAGTCGGCTGTCCTTTATTTCACAGATAATCAAAGAACCTATCTTGGTGAGGACATTCATGATCCGCTTCATGGCGGGAGAGAACAAGAGGATATCCAGATTCAACTCAGATTAAAAAAAGAACTAAACTATAATTTTGATGTTGAAGTGCGAAGTAAATTCCGGACGAGAAGAGTGTTTTCTGAATTTGAGTGGGTTGAAGAGTTAAAGAGTTTTAATAGATATGAGTTCTCAATAAAAATAAGTTATTCAAAAACTCTGGATATTTTATATTAAAAATGGAAAAAATAAAAGTAAATATATCATTGATTTCTGGCTTGATTTTTTACTCATGCATGAATCCCTCCGAACCAGTTGCGAGTCGTCTTCAGTTAATTACGACCATTAAAACTGGTGGAAAATGTAGAGATATCGATTTCAATGATTCCCTCATGATTGCTGCAGCCGATACGAATGGTTTTCAAGGCTATACATATAGTTTTTCAAACGAAGGAATATTTGATTACGCTTACGAATTTAGTAATTCAGGTTCAGATTTAAATGAATCCTTTACAGCAAATAAAATAATTATTTCGAAAAATAGAAAATTTTTTTTATTAATGGATAAAAATGATGGTCTATATGCATCAAGTAATCTGTCCAATAATATCCTTTTCGAACATATTTATTCAACATCATCTAATAGAGATTATATTCAAAGTGTAACCCTTAAAGAAAATGAAAATGAAATACATATGGCTACTCTAATCAAACAGGATGCATCGTGTTCTGTTTATTCATACAGATTTCCAAAGGATAATTGGGGGGGAGGATTCGTTGAAGATGATAATGGGATCATCTGGATTACTCCCGAGTCAGATTCAATTGATGGATTTAGTATAGAAGCATCCGATTTATTTTTTGTTGATAGTCTCTTAATTGTCGCTGATTTAACTAGGGTTAAAATAATCAAGGAAAATTCCGATTCTACATTTTCTAATTATTTTTCTTTCGATACTCCCGGAACTGCAGAAACCTTATATGCTGACAGTAATATGATTTTCACCGGATTAGGTGATGATAAAGGATGTCTTATTTCACCAATGGATACTACAGTTTTATTGATGAATCAGATTACAGTTGCTGATGGCTATTCAGTAAAAGGAATTCATAAACAAAATGAATTATTAGCTTTAGCTTGTGGATATGGTGGTGTTTTGCTTTATACATGTTACAGTAATGATAATTTGCCTGTGGTTTCTGAAATTGGTAAGATCAATTCTGGGTATACTTATAATGTGAAAATTTATGATTCAAATACAATTTTTGTAGCTACAATAGCTGGAATACAAATCTATTCAATAGAAAGATAACAAAATGAAAATGATATTTTACGTAATTACGTTTATCTCAGCATTAGCTGCTCAGTTTGATTGGCAGGAAAATGGTGTCCCTGTACGTCAGGGAGCTCATATTGAATGGCAGCGTACTGGAGACGTTGGGAATAACGGTGAAATGATATTTGTCTGGTCGGATACTCGAACAGGTGGACGTGATATCTATGCCCAGAAAGTAGATTCTGATGGAAATTCTTTATGGGGTGTTGATGGAACAGTTGTTGTATCCACCCCCGGGAGACAGGAAGATCCCATCGCTGTATCCGATGGGGCTGGGGGAGTGTATATTATTTGGACAGATTATCAGTTCGAACCGGAGGATGGAGATGTATTTGCCCAGCACGTTCTTTCGGATGGGACACTTGCCTGGAATGAAGATGGGATTCCATTATCAACAGTTGTAGGGATGCAAACATCTCTTAATATGTGTGTGGATGGTTTGGGTGGTGCTTTTGCAATTTGGAATGATTTATCTTCTGGCGAAGGTCAAATTTATGCAACCCATCTTTCAGCCAATGGTGATGTTGTCTCACCCGGTACAGGTGTGCCTATAATTACGAGCCCTGGCGGTCATTTAAAAGTCAGTATTGAGCTCGGGGGAGCAGGTTATGCAACCATGGTATGGGAAGATTCAAGGATTGAAGGCGAAGCAGATATTTATACCCAAAGGATTGATGTGAATTGCAATACCCTCTGGTCAGTACCTGAAGAGGGCGGCATACCTATTTGTAATATCCAAAATGTTGAACAAAAAGCTCCAAAAGTCACCCACGTTTCAGGCGACACAACCGTTGTCGTTTGGGAGGATTACAGGAACAACTTTGCCAATAGCGATATCTATATTCAATATCTTGATGGAAATGGCAACATCTTGTTGGCGGAAAATGGTTTTCCGCTTTGTAATGAAGATTCAAAACAATTATCCCCACGGGTAAAAGCAAATTCAGAGTATGCTTTTGTTGTATGGGAAGACTTCCGCGGTCACCCTGCCTGGGCAGACATCTATGCCCAGGCTTTTTCTCCCTCAAATGGATTGCAATGGGAAGAAGATGGGAAATCAATTTCCATAGCTATACGTCCACAGTCACAACCACCAGAACCACGCTTAACCATAGATAATAACAATGGAGCCTACATTGTATGGATGGATGAACGAAATGCTTCGTTTCCAGAAGTGGAAATCTATCTTCAGCATATTTCAGCGTCAGGGAATATTTCCTTCGAAGACAATGGTCTTGTAATCTGCGATGCACCCAGTCTCCAATTTAGCCCATTAGTTAGAACTAGCGGTAACGATGGCGGTGCGTTGGTCATCTGGGGTGATTCACGAACAGGAAGTCCAGGGTTGTATGTTCAGCATGTAAATTCAACGACCGGTGTTTCCATTACTGACAATGGCTTAGAAAAATATTTTGGAATTGACGGGAATGCGTTTGCACCGCAGTCCCTATACCTTGGAAACAATAAAACACTATTGTATTGGGAAGATTACAGAGGTGGGGGGAGTAATCCACAAACCTATGGGCAAATTATTTCTGGAGAAGTTGGAAGTAATTTCGAAATCAACGGGGTTAGACTATCTGAAAATCCTGTTCAAAAAAATCCAAAAGCAGTAAAAACTGGAGATCATATATTTCTCAGTTTTATAAGCGAGGATGAGTGGGGTGTCAAAACTCAAACATTTCAAGTTTTAGATTTTGATTTAAACCCAATTGGAGAGCCTAATGGGACAGTCATTTATCCAAATCCGTTCGATATGGATCAACCCTACTCCAAACTTGTTACTGGTGAGGATGGTTTTGTATATGTGGCATTTTCTGATACTAGGTTCTGGGATATTGATATATACCTTCAAAAATACGATGAGTTTGGTAATCCACAGTGGGAGGATGGCGGTGTGCTCATTACTGATGCAGCTGGCGATGACAATGTAGAGGCAGTGGAACCCATACCAGGGGGAGGATGCATGGTTTTTTGGTATGGGGGAGTATGGAATGATTTAAATGCTTACTGCCAGGCAATCAATGGAGAAGGTACTACGCCAGAAGGATGGTCAAGCGAATCACTCAATCTATCCACTGGCCTTGGATATCAATTTGATGTGAAAACAGCTGTCTTGCAGAATGGTGTTTTCAGTATCTGGAAAGATACCCGTAATGACACAATGACCATGGCAGATATTTACGGACAGGTTATAAACTTTGACGGCACTATCGCAGGTATAGAAAACGGCTTTGTAATCACTAATGAAGAAAACGACCAAAATAACCCCACCATTAATATGAATAATATTCAAAATGAAGTACTGATATGTTGGGAAGATTTTGCAAACGGAACAGATTTTGACCTTGTGTGCAAGTCCTTTGATCCACTGACTCTTTCCGAAGGAGAGGAAATTGTAATCGCAGGCGAGGCAGGTGACCAAACCGTTCCATTTGTCTCTGTTTCCCAAAGCGGGTCATACTTGATTATATGGGAAGATTCAAGAAGTGGCGGTACTTCAGATATATATATGCAGGAAATGAATGCATCTGGAACCATATTTGAAGATGGAGGCGTTAATGTTTGTAGTGCAGACTTTGATCAACGAGAACCTGGTGTTTCTATATATTCTGAGGCCGACAATTCCTATCTCCTGTTTTGGAAAGACTATCGTAGCTCAGGGAAAGCATTCCTTATGAACAATTATGCACAATCCCTTACCTTGTCAACCATGACAATCGCAGAAGAATCCCTGCCATTATCATTCCATATTTCACAGAATTATCCGAATCCATTCAATCCAATCACAAGAATTACCTATTCAATTCCAAAAGAATCACAGGTAACAATATCGATTTTTAATCTACTTGGACAGAAAATTGTCGATTTGGTTTCCCAAAATATCACTCCCGGAGAATATAGCATGACCTGGAATGGAACAAATCGTTCTGGTGAAGCAGTCCCCAGCGGAATTTATATTTATTCAATTGAAGCAGATGAATTTCAGTCATCGAAAAAAATGGTAATGATAAAGTAAAAAATCTAATTCGCTTGATGATTTATGAAAATTATTTGGAAATATTTTACATTTGTATGGACTCTGCTAACTGTCCTAAATGGGAATAGTCCTCTCCATGAACGATACCACACCTATGAAGAAATTCAAACACAGTTAGAAGCATGGAACACTGAATTTGGAACTAATCAAAATCCATCCGGCGCCTATCCAGAAAGCGGAATAATTTATCATTTGGAGGGATTGGGAACATCGACAGAGGACGGACTCCCCTTCTGGGCTGTGAAATTATCCTATAATGCTAATCTTGATGAGGATGAACCAAGATTCCTTTTCCTTGGTCAATGCCACGCAGAAGAAATTTATGGTGTGGAAATTACAATGGAGCTGATCAATAAATTCCTTCATCCGTCTCCTCAGTATCATCTGCAAAATATGCAGGCTATCCTCCAATCTTCAGAAGTGTGGGTTGTCCCGACATACAATCCTGAGGGATTAACAGTTGTTCATGGAGATAGTGTGGGTGGAAATTGGTTACAGGATATTAGTTACAGGAAAAACAAACGAGACGTCAATTTGAATGGAATATTTGATTTTGACAACACAGTTGAAGCCGGTAACGATTCCGACGGTGTAGATTTAAACCGGAATTATGATTTCAACTGGATATTTGGAGACGGTGCCTGGGAAGAAGATTATGGAAGTGGAAATTACCAATCCCACTTTGATTATTATAGAGGTGAATCACCATTTTCAGAAAATGAGACTCAGGTGATTCGGGATTTTGCCCTGGAAAATAAATTTCTTCTTTCTATTGCATATCACAGTTCCAGATCAGGTAATGTATCAGAACAGATTATTTTCCCCTGGATGTGGAGCGGAGGAAAATCATCCCCAGACTACCCTGTGATTTCATCTCTAGCCACGGGTATCTCCAATTTAATACCAACTGAAAACGGAGTAGAATTTGTTAATTATATTCCGGTTGCAAGTGTATCAAGAAAAGGTAATGCACATGACTGGTTCTATACTGAAACAGGGTGTATTCAATTTCTCATTGAAGCAGGAACTGCAAATATGCAGCCTGACAACCTGGTACTCATCGAAAACACCATCGAACGAAACCTTGAAGGAGCATTGCACCTCATGAATCGGGGAATCGGTTATTTTATTGGTGATTTTGCAGCGGACGCCTATCAGGTAACAGGCATTGTCACTGATGCTTCCAATGGAAATCCAATTGATAGTGCTATTATAAAAATTTCTGAGATGGATGGACCTATGCTGAAACCAAGAGTTACAGACCAATTTGGCCGTTATCGTCGATTGTTAACGAACGGAACTTTTACACTTAATGTGTCTACCAGAGGATATGAAAATCAAAGTATTTTCATAACACCCAGTTCCATTTCTCAAACAGTGCAGGATATAAGTTTGATTCCCCTGGAGATACACTCGCTGGAGTTAAATATTGCTACCCCCTCCGACTATAGTGAATCAGTCCAACTACTCCTTGCCGATCAATATAAAACAGATACCTTACAGGTCAGCAATGGAAGCTTTAGTGCCCAAATCCCTGAAAACCACTATACAATCAAAATTATTGGCGATAATCTGTTCCCCTATTTCAATGAAATTGATTTGACTGAAGATACATCACTGACTATTGATATGAATTTTGCAGGAGAATTGTTTAACGAACCTTTTCCCAATCTCAGTAACTGGAGCTTAGAGAACGGAGAATGGTTTGTTGACAATGGCGTATTAATTTCTCAATCTGATTTAATATATCCAGACTCTTACACCTCCATTATTTCCTCCTGGATCAATAATCCTGATAATCAATCGTTAGCTCTTTCACTTGACTTCCAGTACGAAATGGAATGGGAAAATGACACGGCCTATGTCGCAATATTAGGTAATGAGGATACCACTGTTTTTCATTGGACAGATCAGAATTGGCAGTTTCATGCAGAGCACCTTTTCTTTGAAACAAATTCAGACTCTTTCAAAATACAAATAGGAATTATTCCCGATAATACTGTGGAATATAGAGGAATAAAAATCGATCGCTTAACAATACTAAACCAGTTAGAAGATGAGATATATATGTATCCATCAGTTTACCCTGGTGATACGAATAACGATGGCTTTGTCAACGCATTAGATGTTCTGCCTTTGGGTATTTATTTTTACCTGACTGGACCACAACGTAGTACTATTGGTTATAATTGGCTACAGTCATCCCCTGATTCTTCCTGGAATCCAATTGGGGCCACATATGCCGATGCCAACGGAGATGGAATTATAAATGAGCGCGATTTATTCGGAATCGGGCTTAACTGGGGTAGAACTCACACAAATGGTTCGAACAAGTTTATTATTGATCCAAGTGACAGTACATTATTTAAGATGCATAAACCTGCACTTGAAAAATTATATCAGGCATTAGGTGGAGATGGAGAACCAACAAAACAAATGAAATTACTTTTGGGAGAAATATTAGGAACAGAACACATACCTGATAAGTTCTATCTGTATCAGAACTACCCAAATCCTTTTAATCCTGTGACCTCAATAACCTATGAATTGCCCATAAAAAGCCATGTACAGTTGACAATCTACGATTTAACAGGTAAAGAGGTGATGAAACTTGTGAATGAATTTATGGATTCGGGAAAACACGAGGTTAAATGGACTGGAAATCGGATATCCAGCGGGATTTATTTTTATGTTCTTAAAACTCCACATAAATATATTGTACGAAAACTAGCATTAATTAAATAATATTGAAGGAATTATGAAAAATTCTATCTTTACAATATATTTAATTGGAACATTTCTGTTGGCTGGTGAGATGCCTATAGCACCCCTATCCATGAAATCTCTTTATAAAGAGAACCGTGATTTTGAATATATGAGAGGATCTTATTTAATTATTTTGGCCCATAGCCAGTTATCCACGTACCTATCTGGCAGTATAGGAGGCAGTTTCATAGAGTTTAAGGAGTCACAGGGCTTTGGTGTGGATCTGATGTCACTTGATGTAGAAGAGTTGGAGACTACAGAAGAGATCAGGGATTGGATCGGTACATATTACAGTTCACACCCTTCGCTCGAGTATGTACTTCTAGTTGGTGATGTGAATGGTTCTTTTACTATACCATCCTTTTCTATTCAGTCTATTAATGAACCCGAATTGGATGTTACTGATTATCCTTATACTTATTTTGTTTCAAATGATATCCTAGCTCCCAAATTTTTTATCGGGAGATGGTCAGTTAGAAGTCCAACTGATCTGCTAAATATTAAGATTAGAACAATTCAATACACAACAATGGAAAATCTATCCGAAACTGAAAAACAGTATTTAAATAATGCTCTCCTTGTTGCAGGCAATTACAAACAAACATCTGATGGTGATGAAGTACCACCAGAAACTTGGCCCGTCACACCGGTGTGGACATCTTTCTGGCTAATGGAAGAGCTATATCAATTCGGTTATACTTCTATAGATACAGCATTCTTCCATGCTGGCTATCAAATTTCAAATAATCCAGTAATTGAACAAGCATGGATCGAAGGAGTTAGCATTATTAACTATCGGGGCTGGGGCAATTCACACGGATGGCACAAACCAGAATTTTATATAGAAGATATTAACGATTTGAATCATGGATGGAAATTGCCTGTTGTAATGAGTTTTGTCTGCAATACTGGAGACTTTGGTGCGGACATTCCCCCTCAAACAGGTCCTTCCAAATGTTTTGGGGAAGAACTGCTGACAAGGGGTTCTCCTGCTAATCCAAAGGGTGCTGCAGCTATGATCGGACCTTCGGATCTAGATACTGATACCAGATTCAATAATGTAATGTGCGGGGCAATGTGGGATGAGTTTCTTGAGGGAAGAATCAGTGAAATTGGTCCTGCTCTTTTTGCGGGAAAACAGGCTTTGATTAAGGAATTTCCTGAGCTGGCTGGAGCTGATGATGTTGTAGAATTCTATCATCACATTTATGGAATTCTAGGTGATCCAAGCTTACCTGTCTGGTTGGGAACACCTCAGAATCTTTATGCTGATGTTGAAAGCAATCCTGTTTTACATCAATCATATATTTCTACGGTTGTTACAGATGAAAATGGCTTTCCGCTTATGGATGTTGTAGGTGCCTTAATGCATAATGGAGGATTAATTGCCAAAGGCCTTTCCAACCAGGATGGGTTTTTAGACATAGACTTCGAAGGTCTACCTGATGAAGATGTACTTGATTTATATTTAAACAAAGCTCAATTTTTTCAAAAACGTATTAGCCTGACTTTTTCGGAGGATGACGAAACAGAATTAATTGTACACGACTATTTGATTTCCACCCCAGAACCGAATTATGGTTATGACTTTACAATTTCAGATTACAACTGGCAAGAGATCAGCGATATTGGAGAAAACCTTAATTTAGTTGATGACAGTCATGCTAAAGACGTATCTATTGGATTTGACTTTCAATTTTATGGTGAATCGTACAATAGCCTAACTGTTGGTTCAAACGGTTGGGCATCCTTTTTCCCGTGTTTGGCTGGAAATGGCAATTGTCGTGTCATTAATCATTTTTTCAATAATTCTATTGGTTTTCCCATTGGTCCATACGGTATGTTGGCACCGTTTTTTGATGATTTAGATGACAATGGGGGAACTCTTCCATTCAATGTTTATGCCTGGGAGAATCCAACTAATCAGCGTTTTGTTCTCCAGTGGGATAATGTTTCTAATGGTCAAGATGATGAATTTTGTCCAGACTGTGTTAAGGAGACATTTCAACTGATATTAGACGGAGATGACATGTCAGAATCTGGTGATGGAGCAATCATTTTCCAGTACAAGGAAATCCATGACATTGATGATCACGGGTGTACAATCGGAATAGAAGCACCAGATAAAAATAAAGGAGTGCAATATTTATTCAATTATCAGTACAGTGAAGGAGCAGATACTTTAACCAATGGCTTAGCAATTAAGTTTACAAATCAAATATATATGAATCCATCAGTTTACCCTGGTGATACGAATAACGATGGCTTTGTCAATGAATCAGATGTTCTACCTCTGGGCATTTATTTTTTCATAACTGGACCACAGCGCAGTACGGTTGGTTATAATTGGTCACCGTCGTCTCCTGACTCTTCCTGGAATCCAATTGCTGCAACATATGCTGATGCCAATGGTGACGGAATTATAAATGAGCGCGATTTATTCGGAATCGGGGTTAACTGGGGCATGACACATACAAATGGTTCGAACAAGTTTGTGGTTGATCCAAGTGACAGTGAATTACTTACATTGCATAAGGCTGCACTTGAAAAACTATACCAGGCATTGGGCGGAGATGGTGAACCAACACAGCAAATGAAATTATTTTTGGAAAGAATTTTAGGCATAGAACATATACCTGATAAGTTCTACCTGTATCCGAACTATCCCAACCCCTTCAATCCATCTACAACAATAAAGTTTGATTTACACGATGAAGAATATGTTACGCTTAATATTTTTGATATAGGTGGCAAGTTAGTGGAAACGTTACTGGAAAAAGAGTATTACAAAGGCGGTACTCATACAATTACACTGCAGGCAGATCACTTAAGCAATGGGTTATACTTTTACCAGATTACAGCCGGCAAGTGGCAGTCAACCCAAAAAATGATTATCCTTAAGTAAGGAGGGAAAGATGTTAAAGAGAAATACAATATTCATTATGTTCATCGGAGTCATGCTAATCAGTTGTGAAGATGATGAGCCAACGAACCCGCCTCCAACTTTGTCACTGTCATCCAGTTCTTCTTCAATCACAGTCGGAGGCTCAACAACACTATCAGTAGAGTTAGCAAATATGGAGGCTTCCGTTTTTGGTGTCAGCATGCAGATAAGTTATTATGCCACTGTAGTAGAAGTAGATACCACAAGTGGTTTTGTGCAGGGAGGTTATTTTGGTCCTAATGCAATTTCCCTGTTTGAAACAGTAGATGATACGGTACATTTTTCGATCAGTGCAATTCAGGGTGATGCCATGGTAAATGGCACAGGTACAATATGTGTTTTTGAAGTAACCGGACTTTCTTCAGGAACAAGCCCATTTACAATTGTACCTGAAGAGATATATTTTATAGATGCTAACGGTAGCAAAGTAGATATCATAGGTTTGGAAGTTGGAGATTTAACAATCACCGTAAGTGAATAAACAACAAGAAACTCTTACCCCATCCTCTACCTCATAAGTCCCAAATCAGTACAATGAAATGCTACAGATATGCATGGTAAGCCCGTGAATGCAGGTATTTCCCTCTACCAGATTTATGTAGGGAAGTTTATCCAGATTAGAAAAATGGCTTTACTGAAACAATCAGCCATTTCCCCAAAACCCCGTCAAGAATTCATTTCATATTGATCTTTCAAAGAATAGATATGATTTTGTAGTACTCGCTCCGATCGATCTATATCTTTAACCGGTTTTCGGATCATCCGTTTGCAGAAATACTTCTGAGGTACAGTGGTATTCGTTTTTGAATAAAGATTCAAAGCAAAGCGCGAAAAGTCGCGGATCATAAAATCAAATATTTGCTCCAGGATATCTGTATCAAAATTATCCAATTGAAATTTTTCAATAATCAATTGCCCGTACGCAACAAGGGTAAATAGTTCTCCCAAATTCAGTAAATAATCAAAATCTTTTATTTGTTCTTTATTCGGTCTTGCGAAGAAAAGAAGTTTCTTTAGGGTACCAATCTGTTTTTTAAATATTTGAACATTAGGAAGGGTTACACTGTTATATGCTAAGCGGTAATCATGAAATTTTATTTTCCCTAGACTCTTTGCATGCCCTTGATGAAACAGGAATTCATCATCGACAGGTTCATTGCAGAGTGGAATTTCAGGATATGACCTGGGATGGAAAAAATAATTCGCCATAAATTTTATAATCAAAGCCATGTTTACATGGACAGTCCCTTCTAATTTAGGAAGCGCTCGAATATCCCGGACTGCCATTTCAAAATACATATCTTTTTCAAAACCCTTAGCCGCAATAACATCCCAGAGAAGATCAATGACCTCTTCACCCTGGCTGGTTACTCTCATCTTCACCATGGGGTTGTACAGCAAATAGCGGCGGTCGTCAATAGATGCTGACCGCATATAATCGGAAGCACGCAAAGCAAAGAGTTTCATAGCAGTCAAACGTGTAAATGCATCTATAAACAATTGTTTGATGTGGGTAAAATCTGTGATATAATGATCAAATAATCTGCGATGGGAGGCATGGTTCAGGGCTTCATAGAAAGCATGTGTGCAGATACCGATGGAAGCCCAGCCTAAATTATACTTACCCACATTTACAGTGTTCAGTGACATATCCCAGGCATCCTTACCTTTGGCAAGAATATCTTTTTCCATGATGGGATAGTCATTCAACACATATTCAGCAACATAAGTTTGAGAATTCACCACATTACGAACACAATCAAACTTCTCATGATTTGATTCCACTACAAAAAATACATAATTATCTGTTTCAGGTATTTTCCCAAAAGTAGAAACCAATGCGGCTTCATTCGCATTACCTATATAATATTTATCCCCTTGAGCGAGAAACGTTCCGTCATCCTGAGGTTTTAACAGCATATCAGTAGAATAAATATCTGCACCATGTTCTTTCTCTGACAAACCGAAGGCAAATATTCCACCATTCTGCAACAGATCAGCTGTTTTCTCCTTTATGGAT
>Ga0187833_10004109_pt1 | contig 14362 bp, 11 predicted proteins | sample ETNtaG_37_FD_167968 | JGI IMG/M metagenome (GOLD analysis project Ga0187833, IMG submission 167968) | Marine microbial and viral communities from oxygen minimum zone, Eastern Pacific Ocean - ETNP2014_SV_400_PacBio MetaG (Illumina Assembly) | ecosystem: Environmental > Aquatic > Marine > Hypoxic... | reverse complement strand
ATATGGAATAAATGACCTCAGACCTTTTTTTGAAAATGATATTAGATGGTTAGAATTTTATGGATTTGATCCATTAGACGTTCCAACAAATTATAGAGGCTTAAGCAGATGATAACTTCTTTATCATGGTTAAAAAATCATCTAGCTACTAAAGCAAACTTAAATCAAGTAGCAGAGCGGTTGACAGAAATTGGGTTAGAGGTAGAAAATATAAAATCATCAAATGATAATTTGAATAATTTTATTGTTTGTAAAATTGTAAAATCTCAAAAACATCCTAATGCAGATAAACTAAAGCTTTGTGACGTTGATATAGGTTCTAGAAACTTAGTCAAAGTTGTTTGTGGAGCTCAAAATGCTAGAGATGGACTATTCGCAGTTTATGCTCCTCCTGGCACAGTTATTCCAAAAACCAATATGAAATTGAAAGTAGCAAAAATAAGAGGAATGGAATCTCATGGAATGCTTTGCTCAGGTTACGAACTTGATGAAACTTCAGATAAAGAAGGAATTATTGAATTAAATAAAAAAGAAAAAAATATTGGCGATAGATATTTTAAAAATACTGAAGAAAAAACTATGGATATTGCCATTACTCCTAATAGACCCGATTGTTTGGGCATTCGAGGTATTGCCAGAGATTTGGCATCCTCTGGCTTAGGTCAGTTAAAAAAACAACTTCCAATTAAAATAAATCAAAAATTCAAAAACCCAATTAAAGTTTCAATAAAAAAAGAAAAAGATCAGGGCTGCGGTATTTTTGGAAGCGTGTATATTAGGAATGTTCAAAATAAAGAAAGTCCAGATTGGCTTAAAAAAAGAATTATATCTTTAGGTTTAAAACCTATTTCAGCAATCGTAGACGTTACCAATTATGTAATGTTTGATTTAAACCGACCTTTGCATGCTTACGATGCTGATAAGATTGATCAAGAAATTATTGTTAGAAACTCAAAAAAAGGCGAGTCTTTTAAAGCTTTAGACAATAAAAAATATACACTTCAAAATAATATGTGTGCAATAAGTGACAAATCGGGAGTTTTAGGTCTTGGAGGAATTATTGGGGGAACTAGATCTGGTACAGAATTTTCTACCAAAAATATTTTATTAGAATCTGCGTATTTTTTTCCATCACCAATTAGAAAAACTTCTAAAATATTAAACATTGATACTGATGCAAAATATAGATTTGAAAGAGGTGTAGATCCTAATTCTATAAGATTAGGTTTAGAATTTGGAATGACATTGATACTCGACATATGTGGTGGCGAGGTAAGCAAGTTTTCAATTGTAGGAAAGATAAAAGATGAAAGAAAAATAATCGATTTAGAAACGGAAAAGTTTTCAAAAGTCATTGGATTTTCAATTACAAGCGCAGAAATTAAAAAAATTTTATCTTCGTTAGGATGTTCTTTAAGAATGAGTGGAAAAAAAATGAAGATTTTACCACCTACTTGGAGACCAGATATTAAGGAAGATATAGATCTTATAGAGGAGTTAACAAGAATTAAAGGTTATGACAAAGTACCTATAATAAATCCTGAAAAAGAAAATATTAAAGATACCTTAAATTATAAACAAAAACTTTTTCATTTTGTTCAAAGGTCTGTAGCATCAAAAGGTTATACCGAGGCAGTTACCTGGTCATTTACAGATTCAAAAATAGATAATCTTTTCTCAGAGTTAAAGAATGAGATTAAGTTATCTAATCCAATTTCAAGTGATTTAGATGTTCTAAGATCATCTCTTTATTCTAATTTAATGATTAGTGCTAAAAAAAATATTCATAGAAATTTTGAAGATTTAATGTTGTTTGAAATAGGGCCGGTTTTTAAAGGTAGCAAACCTGGAGAACAATCAACAATGATTGGTGCAATTAAAACAGGAAAGTATTCTAGAAAAAATTGGATAGAAAAAGAACGAAACTTTGATGTTTATGACATTAAAAATGATGCTCTAAGAACTCTAAATGAAGTTGGTATTGACAGCGATAAGATAATTGTGACCAATAAAACAAAAAGATGGTATCATCCAGGAAGATCCGGTTTGCTATCACTGGGTTCATCTAGCGGTCCAGAACTAGCATATTTCGGAGAAATTCACCCATTTATTATTAAAAAGCTGGATTTTAGAGCTGATAATGTTTTAGGTTTTGAAATCACTTTAGACAATATACCCGAGTCAAGAAAAAAAATTAGAGAAGCAAAACCCCGGTTTATTATTTCTGATTATCAAAAAGTAGTTAGAGATTTTGCTTTTGTTATTGATGAAAAATATAGTTCTGGAGAAATTATTAGTTTAGTTAAGAAAATTGATAAAGAATTAATTAAGAATGTAAGAATTTTTGATGTTTATCAAGGAGATAATATTGCCTCAGGAAAGAAATCTATTGCTTTTAATGTAACTTTGGAACCTAAAGATAAAACTTTAAGCGATAATGATATAGACGAAGTAAGCAAAAAAATTATTTCAACAGTTCAAAAAACTACAGGCGCAACATTAAGATCGTAATGTCAACCATCGATCATATTAGAAATTTTGCTATCATTGCACATATCGACCATGGCAAATCAACTATTGCGGATCGAATAATCCATAAATGTGGTGGTCTTACAGATAGAGAAATGAAAGAGCAAGTTTTAGATACTATGGATATTGAGCGTGAAAGAGGGATAACTATTAAAGCTCAAACAGTTAAACTGAATTATAAATCTAAAGATGGTAAAGAATATATTCTGAATATAATAGATACTCCAGGACATGTAGATTTTAGTTACGAAGTAAGTAGATCTTTATATGCATGCGAAGGATCTATTTTGATCGTTGATAGTTCACAGGGTGTAGAAGCACAAACTTTAGCTAACGTTTATCAGGCTTTAGACATTAATCATGAAATTATTCCTGTATTAAATAAAATTGATTTACCAGCTTCTGACGTAGAAAAAACAAAAAAACAAATTGAAGATGTTATTGGTATTGATACTGAAAGAGCTGTGTCATGTTCTGGAAAAACCGGGGAAGGAATCGAAGAAATCTTAGAACAAGTTATTACGACACTACCACCTCCGAAAGGTTTAAAGAACGAAAGTTTGAAATGTTTGTTAGTTGATAGTTGGTACGATTCTTATTTAGGTGTTGTTATTTTAATAAGGGTGATAGATGGTAAAATTTTAAAAAATATGAAAGTAAAAATGATGTCAACAAATCAAGAATACATTGTTGAAAAAGTAGGAATATTCACACCTAAACCTAAAGACGTTCAAGAATTAAATTCAGGAGAAATTGGATTTATAATTACAGGTATTAAAAATTTGTCGGAAACAAAAGTTGGTGATACTATATGTGATTCAAATAAACCTTTAAAAAACGCGCTTCCAGGTTTTAAAGCAAGCAAACCAGTAGTATTTTGTGGATTATTTCCAGTTGACAGTTCTGATTATCAAAAATTGAAAGATGGTTTGGCAAAACTTCAATTAAATGACGCTAGTTTTTCTTATGAAGCAGAATCTTCTTCTGCTTTAGGTTTAGGTTTTAGATGTGGTTTTTTAGGCTTATTACATTTAGAAATAATCACACAAAGACTGGAAAGAGAATTTGATTTGAACTTATTAATAACTACTCCAGGAGTAGTTTATAAAGTTCATCTAAATAATGGTAATGTAATTAATTTACAAAATCCTTCAAGTTTACAAGATCCAACCCATATTAATTTTATTGAGGAACCTTGGATTAAAGCAACAATAATTACTCCTGATAAATATCTTGGACCAATTATTAAAATTTGCCAAGATAAAAGAGGCATTCAAACTAACTTAACTTATTCAGGAAATAAAGCTGTCTTAAACTATGAATTACCCTTAAATGAGGTTATTTTTGATTTTTATGATCGACTAAAATCTATAACCAGTGGATATGGAAGTTTTGATTATGAAATTGCTGACTATAAAGAAGGAGATCTTGTTAAATTAAGTATATTAGTAAACAGTGAGCCAGTTGATGCACTTGCAATGATGATTCACAAAGATTTTGCACAATCTCAAGGAAGGGCAGTATGTGAAAAACTAAAAGTTTTAATTCCTAGACACAATTTTATGATTCCAGTTCAAGCTGCCATTGGCGGAAAGATTATAGCTAGAGAAACTATTAAAGGTTTTAAAAAAGATGTTTTAACAAAAATTCATGGTGGAGGAGCAGCAGATAGAAAAAGGAAATTACTTGAAAAACAAAAAAAAGGCAAAGCAAGATCCAAACAATTTGGTCGAGTTGAAATACCGCAAGAAGCATTTATAGGAGTATTAAAAATCAACAAAGATAAATAATGAAAATTTACGATTGTTTTTCATACTGGGATGAAGATTTACTTTTAGATCTTAGATTAAATGTTTTGAATGATTTTATAGATTACTTTGTAATTGTAGAAGGCAACAAAACTTGGCAAAATAATTTCAAAAAATTAAGATTTGATATTAATAAGTTTTCAAAGTTTAAAGATAAAATAATTTATATACCTGTTGAGGATATGCCAGATGGAGATAATCCATATATAAGAGAAAATTTTCAAAGAAATTGTATTTCAAGAGGACTTGAAAATTCTAATGAGGAAGATTTAATAATTATTTCTGATTTAGACGAAATACCAAATCCAGAAGTATTAACAAAATTTAAAAAAAATATGAAATATGCAGTATTTAGACAGTTTCACTTCTATTATAAAATTAACCTTCAAAGTCAGTTAAATCTATATTGGTATGGTAGTAGAATAAGTGTAAAAAAATATTTAAAATCACCACAATGGTTAAGAGATTTAAAATTTAAAAAAAGACCATTCTGGAGACTAGATAAACTAAGATTAAATAATGTTATTGAGAATGGTGGTTGGCATTTTTGTAATTTAAAAACACCTAAACAACTTTTATACAAATATAGTAATCTTTGTGAAACTAATGATCCTTATATTTTTAAAGAAAAAATAGATAAAAAGTATCTAAAAATTGAAGAAATACAAAAGAGGATTAAAGAAGGCAAAGACATAATTGGTAGAAAAGAAATTTATAAAGCTAGAAAATTAGATAAATTATTTCCTCAATATATTTTAGATAATTTGGAATCTTATGAAGAATGGATTGTGAATTAATTAAAATTTATTAATTCTTTTTTTTCTTCAGGAAAACAAAGCATATTTTCATTAATTGAAAAAAATAAATATTTATTTTTTTCTAAATTCGTCACTAGTTTTTTAAATATTTCATTATTAATATGTACATATTCTAAAATTATAATTGGTCTTATAGTTAAGTTTATAAAAAAATCATTTATAATTTTTCCATCATAACCTTCTGTGTCTAAAAATAATAATTCAAACTCTTTAAAATTGTGTTTTTCAATTAATTCTTTGATTGATATTGAGTTAACTATTTCTCTTATTATATGACTTTTTTTAACACCATGTTTAATCAAATGATTCTTATCAAAAGATGTTATGCCAGGAATATGGTTATCATAATTTTTAATTTTCAATGAATCTACCTTGTATAAATAAGAAATTTCATTATTTACAGAAATAGCCGAATTATCAAAAGTTATAAAATTATAATTTTTATAGCTTTTTTTCAATTGCTCAAAATTTTGTTTTATTGGTTCAACTAGCAAAGATTTAGTTTGATATTTTTTTATATAATAATTCAATATATCAAATCTATCTCCATCATTAGCTCCAATTTGAATTAAATTATTAATTTTTTTTTTCTCAAAAATATTTTTTAGAATTATATTCATCGTTAAAAATGATTTGTCTGACAGTAGCCTATTATTTTTAAATAGATTTTTATCTATTAATTTATATTCAAAAATTCCTAATACTTTTTTTAATAATTTATTTTTCATTTTATTATTTTTAATTGTAGTTTAGAATAAATTATATATATGAAAAATTTTAAAATGTATTGTGTGACTAATAAAGTAGTAAATTTTCTTGATAAAACAAACTATGATATTGGATGGGTTGGGTTAGATGCTCCACCAGCAAACTATATTACATGCAATCATCAAGATAATATATTTTTTAAAGAAAAATTCTATTCAGAACTAACATTTCATTATTGGTATTGGAAAAACAAATTAATATTGAATGATCCAAATTGGATAGGATTTTGTCAAAAAAGAAAATTTTGGATCAAAAAAGAGTCTTTAAATAAAAATGTTGATAATTCAAATTATTTAGAGCATTTTTTAGATGGAGCACCTGAAGAATGGAATAATTATGAATCAATCATATGTAATCCAATTAATGTAAATAAAGTAAAAAAGATAAAAATGTTGAAAAGAGGTTTTAAATCTCTAGCTAGAGATCCATCAATTTTTTTTGACGAAAAAAAACAATCTTTAAAATTTCATTTTGATATGCATCACGGTTATGGAAATTTATCTAAAGCTGCAAATCTTATGGAAAAAGATGATAGAGAAGAATTTTTACATTATATTAATCACTCAACTAATTATAATCCACATATAATGTTCATAGCAAAATCTAATATTACAAATCAATGGTTTAATGCATTATTTCCATGGCTATTTAGATGTGAAAAAATTTTTGGTTTTAAAAATTTAAAGGGCTATGATACTCAAAGGTTATATGCTTATTTAGCAGAAAGATATTTATCTTTTTGGTTTAATAAATATTCAAAAGTTTTGGAATGGCCATGGACGGTAGTTGAAGATTAGATTTTTTTAAAAAAATCTTTTAATTTTTTATAAATTTTATTTATTTCTTTTTTTGTTATTTTTGCATGGAAGGGTAAGCTTAAGGATTGTTCACCCCAAATTTCACTATTTTTACATTTTTTGTTATTATATTTTTTTTTATAATAAGTAAGCTGAGTTATGGATTTAAAATTTACAGTAACAAAAATCTTATTTGACACAAGAAATTCTATTAATTTATTTCTAAACTTTTTTTTAACACCAATTGGAAAAAGATAATAATCTCTATTTTTATTTTTAATATTTTCTGGATAAAATATTTCAGGAATATTTAGTAATTTTTTTTTGTAAAAATTATAAATATTTTTTTTTACTTTAGCAGTTTTAGAGTAATTTAATATTTGTTCCTTTAATAAAGAAGCGTTTATATCACTAAGGTTTGCTTTAAAACCAATTTCTTTAACATCCCAAGGTTTATACTTATTGTTTTCAAATCTTTTAAAAGCTGGTTTAGTCATTCCGCTATTTGAAATTGATCTAATTCGATCAACATACTCGGTTTTACTAGTTAAAATTGCCCCACCTTCACCGCATGTGACGCTCTTTGTTGCATAAAAAGAAAATACTAAAAAATCTGAGTAGTAACCTAATTTTTTATTATTATATTCACCACAAAAAGCATGTGCACTATCTTCAATTATTATTATTTTTTTTTTTAATTTTTTTTTTAATTTATAAGTTGGAAAAAGATTTCCATACAAATGAACAGGCATTATTGCTTTAGTGTTTTTTGTAATTTTTTTTAAGCAATCATCAATATCCATTAATTTTGTATAAGGATTAATATCTGCAAATACAACTTTACCACCAACCATTTCAATTACATTGGCGCATGCCACAAAAGTACATGCAGGAATTATTATTTCATCATTCTTTTCAATATTCATTGCCCTAAGTATAGTTATTAATCCATTTGTCCACGAATTAGTTACAATAGTATGTTTTTTTTTGAAATTTTTAGATAAAATATTTTCTACTTCTTGACATACTGGTCCAGAAGTTAAGTAAGTACTTTTAATAGTTTTTGATAAATAATTTTTATTTTTTAAATTATGTTTATAAAAAGGAATCATTTAAATTTTTTAAGATAATCTTTATATATATTTAATGTAACCTTTTTTTTGTCAAAAGGTTTTTTATCTTTTTTAATGTAATTAAAAGTTTCCTTAAAAGAATTTTTGACCATTTTATTAAAATTAAGTTTGTGGTATATTTTTTTTACCGTTTTTAAAGAAACCTCATAAGATCTTTTATCTATTGTGTTTTTTTCATGAATTATACTTAAATCTTTCAATTTTATAACTTTTAAAATTTTATCAATAAGTTTCAAAATATTTGTATTAAATACACCTATATTTAATGTTTTATTAAAATATCTATTGCTATTATCATTTATTAAATCTTGAATAACATTACACGCAAATTTATTATAACAAAAAAATCTTAATTGAGTTCCACCCAGTACTTCGACTTTTTTTAAAAAAATCATATCTCTAATAATTTTATTAATTGCGATGTCATATCTCATCCTTTTTGACCATCCATATAAAGTGCCAAGTCTTAAAATAGTAAATGGTAACTTTTTTTTTGATTTTAAATATTTTTCATACTTTAGACAAAGTATAGAGTATAAAGAAATTGGTTTTGGTAAACTTTTTTCAGTTATTAAGTTTTTATTATTTCCATAAACTGAACATGAAGACATATATATATATAAATTGAGTTTCTTTGATTTTGATATTTTTTTGTATAGTTTAATTTTGTTATAATAATTAACTTTATATGTAAATTTTTTGTTTAGTTCAGAAGCTGGATCGTTAGATATATTAACAAGATCAATTATATACTCAAATTTAGATAAAAAATTTTCATTTAATAATGAATAATCTTTTTTAATAATTTTAACATTTTTTGAAGATTTATTATTCTTTCCAAAAAAACAACTATCAATGCCTGTGATTTGGTAATTATTTTTTGCAAGCAATGGTGTTAAAGTGGTTCCCAAATAACCTTCAGAACCTAAAATCAAAATATTTTTCATTAGTATAGCTTATTTAAATAATATAATATTTGACCTTGCTTATACTATTATTAAAAATAAAAAAATGAAAAAAAATGTATTTTTTTGGGGTGCAAAATATAAAGCTGGTATTATTTATAATTTGATTGAAAAACAGCTCATAATTAATTGTGCAAAAAACATTTCTGTAAAATATCTATTTGATCCTGGCTTAACTCGTGCACAGTTTGTTACAAAAGCTAAATTTTCCAACAAAAAAAAAGACTTAAAAAACTTTATAAAAAATTCAGATTTTTTTGTAGTATGCGTTGGAAACCATTTTGGTAAAGCCAGATATATGATTTCAAAAAAATTGGAAAAAAATCTGTCTCCAATAAGTATTATAAGTGAGGACTCATATATAAGTGAAAAAAAATTTGTATCAAAAGGAGTTCAAATATTTCCAAAAGCTGTAGTACAAGAAAATACAACTATCGGAGAGTACACGATTTTAAATACTGCATCGATTGTTGAGCATGATTGTGAAGTTGGAAATGGAGTTCATATAATGCCGGGAGCTGTTATTGGAGGTAATGTAAAAATAGGAAATTTTGCAACAATTGGACTTAATGCAACTATATTACCTAATCTAAAAATCGAAGAAGGAGCTTATATTGGTGCGGGTTCAGTAATTGTTAAAGATGTAAAAAAAAATCACGTTATAGCAGGAAATCCAGGAAAATTTCTAAAAAAGATAAATCATAAAGTTAATATTAAATTTCTTTAACAATAATTAAAATATGAAAGTTCATTTAGCTTCATTTTATAGCAAAGATCTTAAAAGGTCTGCTGAAAGATTTAAAAGCCAAGCCAAACTAATGGGTGTTTATGATGAAATTTATTTATGTACATTTGAAGATTTAAATGATGATTTTAAATTGTATGTTAAAGATTTATTAAAACAAGGAAAACATAAAGGATATGGATATTGGGTATGGCAAACTTATATTCACAAACTAATTTTATCTAAAATTGAATATGGTGATATATACCACTGGTGTGATATCGGCTGCCATTTTAATATAAATGGAGTTAATCGTTTAAAAGAGTATATAAAAATTACATCAGAACAAACGAGTGGCTTTTTAGGATTTCAGTATAAAAATTTAGAGATAAAAGAATTTTTGAATTATGAATACCCAAACTATTTAGAATATGAGTATACCAAAGAAGATTTATTTAGATATTTCAAATCTGAAAATGATGAAAAAATAGTTCGAACTCCTCAGGTATGGGGAGGATCTTTTTTTTTAAAAAAAAATGATAATTCTATAGAGATGATGAATAAGCATTATGATATAACTAGGAATAGATTTGATTTAATTGATGATGATGAAACAAAATTTTTAAATAAATGTAGAGATGGTTTTAAACAGCATAGACATTCCCAAAGTGTTCTTTCAATTTTAGTAAAAAAAAAAAATTGTAAATTTTTGTCAGCATATGAGTCAGAATGGGCACTGAATGAAAACAGAGAAAGAACTTTTGAACATTTAAAGTTTTTTCCTATCATCGGGAGAAGAGATAAAAAAAAAAATTTATTTTTAAGATTTGTTGATAGACAAAAAAAAAATTTTAACAGATACAAAAATAGGTTCTTTAACAAAAAATAAATCTTTATTTTTTTATTGCCACTACAATCATTTGATCACCATGAATTAGATCTAAAAAATTTATAACAAATTCTTTTAATCTTGAATGAAAGCTTAATATATCAAGAAATAGTAAATCTTTGATTAATCTTAAAGGTAATTTAAAAAAATTCCTGATTAGTCTGTTGGGCTTAACAAGTGAAAAATCTTTAATAAACATTAAAGTAAAATTCGCCTCATTTAAAGCTATCTTTATTGATTTTTTTGAAAAAAAATTTAAGTGAGCTAGAGGGACGACCATATCCCATTTATTATCCAAAATTTTAGATTTAAAAGATTGAGAATTTGGAAAAGTTAAAAAAAGTTTACCATTTTTTTTTATTTTAATACCTAATTCTTTTAAAAATTTAATTGGATCGATTGTATGTTCTATTACATCTAAGGCTACAGCGACATCTTTTGTATTATCCTTAATCATACTTAAATTATCTACAATACCTGGAGCCTTAATAAATGGTTGTAAGTCTACTCCATTACAAAACCATCCTTTTTCGTAAAAGGTTTTGTACATTTTACATAAACCTGGCCCAATTTCTAAATACCCCCCCTTATCGTTTATATTTAAAAATTTAAAAGCCCAATGATCATTATAGGGTATAACAGATTCAAATCCCTCCAATTTAAACTTTTTTTTGTGATTTTCTTCATCAGTATCGTGACCAAAAACATAATGAGAATTATCTTTATAAAGATCATTTAAATATTTTTCCTCAGGAAAACTCGATAAAAATTTATGTTCACAAACTTTACATTTTCTGAGATTAAAAACATTATTTAAATATTCATGTTTTGATTTAATTTTTTTACCATTTAAAATTTCTCTCGAGTTACAGATAGGACAATTTGAATTATTAATTAAATTTTTTTTATCCATTTAATTTTTCCTTTTTAAAATTTTATTTTCACTAATATTTTTATAGCTCTGATATTTTTCATCTAAATAACCTCGTATCAGAGGAAATCTCAAAAATGCTGAAAATGAATATTTTTTTTCATTTGAATCAACTATGAATATTTTTGGTTTGGAATGTTCCATTTCTTCTATAAATTTAATTTGATCAATCTTGGTAGCAATATTAAAAGTTAAATAATATTTGGTACAACTTTCTTTTTTTAAAATATAATAAATTGTTGGATCATAATTCAAATTTTGAATACAGTAACTGTCTTTTGTAATTATTTTCATTTGATTAATAAATTTTAAATAATTGCTTTTTAAAAAAAAATTATCGTTAAGTGCAATGAAGTTATTAATTCGTGACTTAAAAGATAAGAAATTCTGCCAAGAATGAGCTTTACTGTTTTGATAAAAAGTAAATATCATTAGAATTAATAATGAATTAATTAAATAAAATTTTTTTTCAAAAATTATATCTAGAAGAAACTTTTTTAAATTCATTCTAACTAATTTGTAAGTTAATAAAATTATGAATAAAATTGTACTTATAGATGAGCCAATAACTATATGACCTCCATCCGATCTAGATAGACCTACCTTATAGTAAAAGATACTTAATACAAAAGTGATTACTAAGAAAATTTTTGAATTTATGTTTAAATCATTATTTCTTTTGATTAAATAATTGATAAGAATTATTCCATTAAGAACAAAAATAATTAATACTTTTGTTGCTCTTGTAGAATTTTTCTCATCAGAAAAAGGTTGTGGGTGAATTATACCATTCCACAACTCATTATATCGCAAAATATTAATAGAATTTGAAAAAAACTCATTAAATTCACTTAATCCAACAATTAAAAGAAATAATAACCATAAAGAAATTATTCCTAAAATTATAATCAGTATCTCAAATAATTTTTTCCTCAATAACAAAACAATAATAAAAAAAAATATTGTAGCGTTTAAAAATATCCCTCTATCAAGACTCCAAAGCAAAGAAAGAATACTTAAACTTCCAATTAAAAAATAATTCAACAAATAAAATTTATTTTTAATTTGGGTATTAATTAAACAAATTAAAAAAATTATTGAAAAAAGATCTCTATAGTTTGGAAAATGTAAATATGTTATATTATAAAAAAAAATACAGAATAGACTTAATGTAATAAAAAAAATAATTTCTTTATTTTTTGATAAATTAAATATTTTAGAAATACTATAAGCAAATAAAATAACTAAAAAAACGAATATATGATTTAATAATAAATTAAATATTCTATAAGAACCAATACTCTCATTACCGAAAATATACCAAGCTATTTTAGTATTTAAGATGTCGTAAAATAATCCTGTATTAATATATGAGCCAGTCCAAAGTTTATCTTTTAAACTATAGTTAATTGCACCTGATAATAATTGTCCTTCGTGAAATATATCCAAATTATAATCAGGTAGATTAGAGGAACAAAAATTAAAAATTATAATTAATACAAATATCAGTAGATAAATATTTTTTTCTAAATGATTTTTTGTTTTAGTAATATCAATTTGTTTTTCAAAAATGATATCGTTAATTGATTTTACTTTATCTTTGTTCAGAGTTAGAAAACTGATTAAGTAAACAAGTAAAGTAAAAAATATAAATATTATAAATCGAAGAGTATCATTAAATTGATGATGATTTTTTTTTGAATATTCTCCAATTATGTCATTTATATTTTCGTAAGGCAGAGAAATTTTATGCCAAAATATTGATATAAATAACATCACAAGTAGTGATAAAACTATTGGAATAAAATTTTTTAAAAAAGGCATTTACATATTAATATTACAAAATTTTAATGTTTGATTATATAATTTATTTTTTAAGATATTTTTAATTATATATTTCAGTAAAAGTACTTTAAATTATTGGAGGGATGGCTGAGTGGTTTAAAGCGCACGCTTGGAAAGTGTGTGTACTGTCAAAGGTACCGTGGGTTCGAATCCCACTCTCTCCGCCACAGCTTGAATTCTAAAGCGACAACTTAATCAAACTTTCAAAAACAAACAATATGATCAATTTGTGACCAGTTATTTGTAAATTGCAAATTAGGATTGTGTTATAGGGTTCTTGAACAATGGACAACTGGCTTATGAGTCCCGCGCCATAAAAATTTATGGTAGTTTTATCAAATAAAACCTAAAGAAAAAAATTTTAATTATCTACTTTTCTTTAATCAAATATCTACAAGAAAGGTCTGCTCTGTGCAGCCAAACATTTTGATTTTCAAAGTATTCATTGACAGCTTTTTTAACTCCTGGGCATAAACCATAATCATCGATATGTAAAATGCCTCCTATAGATAACTTTGGATATAATATTTCAAGTTGTTTTTTCGTTGTCTTATAAATATCCGTATCCATTCTCAAAAAAGAAATTTTATTTGGAATATTTTTTTTATCATCAAGAGTCTTGATTATATCGCCTTTTATTAAAAAATATTTGTTTGGATCAAACGCATCCTGTTGATTTATATTTGAGATAACCTCTGAAACTGTGAAGTAATGAGTATTATCATTTTCTAATATAACTTCTTTCTTGTTTTTAAAATCTACATCAAATTTGCTAATGCTGTTTTTTAAAAAACCTTGCTCAAACGTATCATAACCCCAAATTTTTTTATCTAAATTATATTTATTTATAAGTTTGCCTAATAATGAGAGTGTATTTCCATTATAAATACCACATTCCACTATATCTCCAGGAATTTTATTATAACTAATATATTTTATACTTTGTAAAATAGACCATAAATTCAATTTTGATGCTAAACAAATTTCTTTAAATTTTTCAATTTCTTCATTCTCTTCTTTGGTTAATTCAACAATATAATCATGATATCTATCAATAAAATTATTTTTTCTTTTAACTTCGTAGCCAAAATATAAAAAAGCTTTCTTTAAAATTTTTTTTAAAAAATTAGAACTTATTTCTTTTGAGCTTGCCAT
>Ga0187833_10004105_pt1 | contig 14367 bp, 11 predicted proteins | sample ETNtaG_37_FD_167968 | JGI IMG/M metagenome (GOLD analysis project Ga0187833, IMG submission 167968) | Marine microbial and viral communities from oxygen minimum zone, Eastern Pacific Ocean - ETNP2014_SV_400_PacBio MetaG (Illumina Assembly) | ecosystem: Environmental > Aquatic > Marine > Hypoxic... | reverse complement strand
AATTATTTTCATAATTCAATTATACATCTTATTGGTTTGATTTCTTTTGCCTTTTTTTTTAACAAATTGAAATTAAATAAAGATTATATTTTATTAATTATCTTAATATTTTTTTTGGGTTCATCACTATTAATTTTAAAAAATCATGATGATTTTTCCTATTATCACCTAACATATTCTCTGGGCTTAACGGAGAACAAAATTCAACTGGGTTTAGGTAACTTTTGGCACGGTTACAGACATCATTCATCTTTATTTTATTTAAACTCTTTAATTTTCTTACCTTACATCAAATTTTATCTTTTTCATTCAATCGGTTTAGTCACACTAATTTTTGTTAATTTTATATGTTTAAATTTCATATTTAATAAAAAAGAATTTAAAAATATGAATTACTTATATATATTTTATTTATTAGTTTTTGCTTATATCAATGTAAAATTTTATAGGTTAAGCGAATATGGTACGGATATCGCAGCACAATTAATTGTTTTAATTTTAGTTCCTTTAATTTTAATTACGTTAAAAGAAAATTTAAACAAATCTAATTTTAAAAATAATATTCAGTTATTAATTTTATTTATATGTTATCTAATTACGGTTAAGGTATATTATATTGTTTATACACTATTTCTGTTTTTAATTTTAATTCTTTATTATAGGAAGAGTAATTTTATTAAGCTATTCTTCGTCAGCAGAACAACTATCATTGCCGCCATAGCATTTGTTTCATTTTCGTTAGCAAATTTATCTTATACTGGATGCATAGTTTATCCTTTAAAAGAAACTTGTTTTTCAAAACAGCTATCTTGGGCACTTAGCAAACAAGAAGTTAAAAAAATGAAAATTTGGTTTGAGCAGTGGTCAAAAGGTGGAGCAAGCCCACATCACAGAGTTCAAAACCCGAAAGAGTATATAAAAGGATTTAACTGGGTTAAAGGTTGGACTGATATTTACTTTTTCAATAAAGGTCTTGAGAATTTATTATCAATTGTATTTGTATCAGTTTTATTTATTATAATTTTTTATCGAAACAAAAAAAAATTTCCCGAAAATATTGACAAAAATTTATATAAAATTTTATTTATCTTATTCGTATTATTGAGCGAGTGGTTTTACAAGCATCCCACGCTTCGTTATGGAGGTTATAGTTTGCTGGCTTCTGTAATATTTTTACCAACATCGTTGTTCTTGTCTAATACAGCTATTGCAAAAAAAACAAAAAAAAAATTAGTTACTATAATAGTGGTAACTTCTTTATTGATATTTAATGCAAGAAATATAATAAGAGTTAATAAAGAAATGAAACTGTATAATCATGATAGTTTCCCCTTTTTTTATGTTCCAAAAGTTGATTTTAGATCAATTAATCTAAGCAAAGATACAAAAATTTATGTTCCAATAAATGATGCATGTTGGGCAATAAAGACTCCTTGCGCAGGGGGTTCTGAAAATCTTAAAGTAAAAAAAATGTTAGGATATGAAGTTTTTCTTAGTAAAAATTAATAAGAATAATAAAAATTAAAATAATATTTAATATTAAAATTTGCCAAATATGTAAATGAAAAAAAATAAAAAGACTTTTAAAATAGATCAAGTTTCTATGGTGATTCCATTGTATAACGAAGAATCAAGATTAGATCATTGTTTTGATACAATGAAAAAATTTTTAAGAAAGAAGGGGAAACTTATCTTAGAAATTATTTTTGTTGATGATGGAAGTAGTGATACATCAAAACGAAAAATACATAATTTTATAAATAAAAATAAAAAAAAATTTTTTAACACAAAAATAAAGTTAATTTCTTATAGAAAAAATAAGGGTAAAGGTTGGGCTATTAAAAGAGGTATACTTGCCTCCAGATATGAGTGGATTATTACATGTGATTTAGACATGTCAGTTCTGCCAGATCAGTTTTTGATTTGGTTAAAAAAAAAATTTATTAACAATAACAAATATGCTTATTATGGATCTAGAGAAAATAAAAAGTCAGTTGTTCAAGCATTATTTATAAGAAAAATAATTGGATTGCTATTACATTTGCTTGTTTTGGCTTTATTTCATATTAGAATTTCTGATACACAATGTGGTTTTAAAGTTTTTCATTCAAATTACATAAAAAAAATATTCAAAAAAATTCAAATGAGAGGCTATGTATATGACATTGAAGTTGCTCTGGCATTAAAAAAAAGAGGTATACAAATTGTTGAACTTCCACTGACCTGGATTCACAAAGAAGGAAGTAAAGTCAATTTAATAAGCGATTCTATGAAATTTTTTTTTGATTTAATTGTTTTAAAAATAAGACATTGAAATTATAAAGATGATTACATTTTACATTATTTCTTAGATAGATTAAGAAAAAATGAATAAAAAATTTTTTTTATCAATTATCATACCTGTTTTTAATAATTTAAATCATGTTCTAGATTTACTCAAATCTATTGATATGACAAATTTAAAAAATACAGAAGTCATAATAATTGACGATGGATCAAAACCAAAATTAAAAAAAAAATTAAAAAAATTTAAAATAAAATATAAATACATAAAAAACTTAGGACCATCTTATGCAAGAAATTTTGGTGCAAAAGTAAGTTCTGGAAAATTTTTGTTATTTCTCGATAGTGATTTAGTATTGCCGAAGAATTTCTTGAAAAGATTAAATAATTTTTTGAAAAAAAAAAAAATCAAAATTCGTACTATTCCTTATGGCATCATAAGCAATATAGACGATATTTTTTCTCAGTATAAAGCTTTTTTTGATTATTTTAATGTTTGCCTAAAACTAAAGGGATCAAAGGAAACTGGATATATTATAGGATCATCATGTGTTTTTAGCAGAAAAATTTTTTTTAAATCCAAAGGCTGGAATCAAAATATAAAAACTCCAAGCATAGAACATGAGGAATTCACTAAGAGATTAGAAAGAATAAAAATTACGAGATTAAAAAATTTTTATGTGGAACATAAATTTCCAGTTGGAATTTCCCTTTTTAAAAAAATTTTTTTTCGATCCAAAAATTGGGTTTTTTCAAAATTAAGTGGAAGGATTAAATTTTCTGGCTTAACGACAACAAAAACATCAGGTTTTTTCTCTCTCCAACCTCTTTTGTTTTTCATTTTATTGCTAATTTTTTCTATGAATGAAAATTTTTCAACTTTTATTTTATTAATACCTCTGATTTTTTTTGTTTTTGGAAATCTAAACTTTTTTTATTTTTTATATAAAAAAACGAGATTAAATGATCTGATAAAATATATTTTAATTCATTTCTTTTTTTGTTTATTTGTAAGTCTGGGAGCTTTGGCTGGATTATTTAAGTATTCTTTTTACCGCATTTTTAATTAGTTTTGGATAAAACTTTTTATTGTAAATTACATCCATATATTTTACGCATTCAAAAGTACAGTGACATTTGCTTTCTTTAATAAATTTTATAACATCAAGTGCTTTTTTAGATTTTAATAATTTTTCAATATTAAATTCAAAATCTTGTAAATTGCCCATTTTATATTTTTTATCATCATCAACCAATGTTTCTAGTATTTCGCAGGGTATTACATTGCCATCTTGATAAACCTCAATGAATTTTAAACCTGCAATACAATCAAAATCATGTTTGTTGGTTTTGAGTTCTCTCTCCACTTCATTTCTAACCGTGTCGGTAACAATTGAAGTGATCTTTTGAAATGGATGATCTCTTAATTTTCTATTTTTGGCAATTAACTCCTTGGCTTTTGTATAATATTCAATCGGGATCTCTTTTGCATCAGTTTCTTTAGTATTGCCTCTTGTGAATGTGCATCCGTGATTATCTATTGGGTAGTTTGTAATTATATAATTATGAATTTCTTCAAACTTTTCATAATTATATTTTGAAATCGTAGTAGCTATATCAATCCAAAGATTTGGAACTTGTTCGCGTATTTTAAATAACAAGTTTAAAGTTTTTTCAGCATTAGAGAATGAGCCCTCCACTCCTCTTATTTTGTCATGCAGATCTCCAATACCATCCATAGAAATAGATATTCTAAAATCAACATTCTTATTTTCATTTACAAATGTATTTACTTGTTCTCTTATTCTTTCATGTAGCATTCCATTTGTAACCATTGTACATTTCGATAAATTACTATATTTGGAAAAAATTTTAGGAATTTCTGTTATATCTTTTCTTAAAGATGGTTCTCCGCCAGTCAACGTTAGCTGAAGCAAATTGGGAAGTGATTTTGCTAGTTTAGTAATTTCGTGAAGTGATAATTGTTTAGTCTTCTTTTGCATTGCATCCCAATAAAAACACATGTCGCATCTCAATTGACAAATATTATTTACATACAAAATTAGGTAAGAAGGAGATGACTTGTTAAATAGGCCTCTACCTAAATTTTTAATTGTTCTACCTTTTATGCTGTTATTTAACATTTTATTAAAAGAATATACTTTAGCTAAAAGAAAAAATTAACAATATAAATTCCTAATTATTTTCAATTTCTATGCTTTCAATCAAAATTCCTAATTTACGTGCATCAGGAGATTGTAATAATTCCAACGGAGAAGTGGGATTGTCAATCATAAATTTAATGTAATAAATATTATCAGGGATCATTTCTTTATTAATTGTTAATTTGATTAAATTTTCATTTAAATCACCTATGCCCATTAAAGAAAATTTCTTAACGATTATATCATTAATATTAATACTAAAATTAATAGGTTTATTTTTTTTGGTTATTAATGATCCTAATTTAATTTTAATTGTATAATCTGCATTTGTTTTTTCGTCAATTTTAAAAAGTAAAGTGGAAATATTTCCTTCAGTCCATATACCAGGATTGGGTGAAAAATAGCTATGTGACCATCCAAATCCGTGTACTGATTGTTCATCACGAAAGTTTAGAATGATTTTTTTTCCACTAGCCAATATTATTGGATCGTAATCATTCAGTTCATATTTGTCGAAATCTGTCATTTCATTTTTTTTTCCAGGAACAATTATCCAAATATTGTTTTTGAAAAAAAAACCCATGTTTTTGTTTTCATATAGATATTTTAAATTTCTTAAATGATTTTTATTATCAATTACAAATATTGTATCTTTTTCAAGAATAGCTTCATTGAATGCTTTGTATAATTTCGATCTACTAACAGAAGCAGCTTTTCTATTGTATCTTCCATGGGTTGAGATATCCGTACTTTTGAAATTTTGTGATAACAAGACATCTCTTAAGCCCATTAATAAACGTGTTTCGTTGCTCAAGTATGTAGTTTTTAAAATATTATTTTTTTTACTCAATTTGTTCCAAAATAAATTATCCATTTCTATTTTTTCTTTTTTAAAAGCATTTAACTTATAATAATTTTTTAAACCTGAAGAAATATCAATTAATTGAAATAAAAATAAACATAATAGAATATATAAAGATTTTTTTTTTGAAAATTTATTATATATTATGATTATTGATCCTAGAAAAAATAAATAATATACAGGCCAAAATAATCTTCCTGAAGCTCTGACAATACTCAATATTCCATAAATATATTTTGGTAAATCAATTTCAAGTAATAAAATGTTTGCAAAAGAAATCCTATTAGTTAAAGCAATTAATAAAAAAAGAATTATGATAAAGAAGTAGGGCCTGTAATTTTTTTTTTTAAATTCAGTAATATTTGTGAAAATTATAAAAATACCAATTAATAAAAGAATAATACCTCCAATACCCAAGTAACTAAATCCTTCACTTTTTTCAGCCGGTGAAGCAGAAATTTCTGGCAGAAACAAGGACCAATCAACTATACCACTCTGTGATTGCAAAATTGGACTTACAATACCTAACAAATTTAGTTTATAAATTCCGTAGCCGTGTGCAAGGCTATCGGTAAATGGTACCTTAAAGTATCCGAAAATATACATGGTAATTAGTAAAAATATTGTGGGGATTAAAATTCGAATAATTAATTTCTTGGTATTAAAATTTATTAGATATTCATGAAAAATGAATAATAAAAACATGCCGAATAAAATAATTGTAAAATAAAAATGAATTAATGCTGATAACGAGATTAGTGTTGTCCAATAAAATGTTTTTTTAGTTGGTATATTTCTTTTTTCTACATAAAAACCCATTAAAATAAGCCAATGTCCTGCCAATGCTAAATGCAGCATGATTTGGCTGATAAAAATTGGAGATATTAAAAAAAATAGCGATCCAATTATAGAGAAAGTAAGATTTTTTGTATTATCATAAATAATAAGAAATGAAATAAATGATTGCAGAAAAAAGCAAACAAAGATCCACAAACTAAAAAAATGAAAATTATTTGGAAGAAAGTTTCCAAATATTTTAAATAAAATACAAAGAAAAGGAATAGAGCCAGAAAAAACGATACTGGTTGCTATATCAATTCCATAATTTGGATTATTTCCAATTGGAAATCGCCATGCATCGTTTTTAAAATATTGCCAGGATAGTAAATCCGCAGTCATATCACGAGTTGATAGCCAGCTAGAATTTGTGAAAGAAATTAAATCAAATCCAAAAATATATATTGTAGATAAAAGAGCAAATAAAAAGTATAAAAATAAAATTTTTATATTTTTTTTCATTAAATTTTATAACAATTTTTTTTTGTATATTTAGAAACTTTATTCTTCAATTTTACAAAAAATAAAAATTTTTTTTTAATATTTAATAAATTTAATATCAAATTTTAATTCTCAATTTTTGGATAAGGCAGTGGAATAATAAATTTACCTTTAAATCCTTTTTTTTTTAAATTTGACTTTAGTTCAGAAGCTATATGCCAGGAAAATAATATTACAAAATCAGGTGGATCGTTATATAATTTTTTTTCAGACAATATCGGTATTTTTTTACCTGGAATATAATTTCCAATTTTATAAGATCCATCAACTTCCAAAACGCAGTCAATAATGTTTTCATCTAATCCTATATAATTTATAAGGGTGCTAGCACGAGAAGGGGCCCCAATACCATAAATTTTTCTGCCTTTATTTTTAAGTGTTTTTAAAATTGAATAAAGACTTAATTTTGAACTTACTACTTTTTTTTTAAAATTATTAAAAGTTTCCCAATTTAAAAAATTTTTTTCATAATCTAAAATTTTTTTGACACTTTTATTAATTTTAAATTTCCCTTTTCTTGCTGCGTATACTCTAATTGATCCACCGTGAGTAACAATTTTTTTAGCATGAAATATTTTCATACCATATTTTTTAAATAAGTAATTTAAACTGGTTAAAGAATAATACCTTAGGTGCTCATGGTATATAGTGTCGTATTGGTTGGTCTTAATTAATGAAACAAGATAATGTGACTCAGAAATAAATACACCATTTTTATCTAGTATTTTAATAATATTTTTCATCATCTCATCGACATTTTCTATGTGTGCAAAAACATTAGTTGCTGTTAGGATATTTGCCTTTCCATATTTCTTTAGCACTATGTTAGCGGTAGATTTATCGAAATATTTGATTATCGTAGGTATGCCCTTTCGAATTGCTATTTTCCCAATTTTTTCTGGTGTAATTCCTAAAACTCTGTGATTTTTTTTAAAATTATTTAATAAATTTCCATCATTAGAACCTATATCAATTATTAAATCTTCAGATGAAATATCTATAATTTTCCTACAATCTGTGTAAAGTTCTTGAAAATTTTCTCTTAAAATTTTTGTTGTACTGCTTGTATAGGGATAATCCTTTGGGAATAGTATTTCCTTATTAACTAACGTATTTAGTTGTACTAAATTGGAACTTGGAGAGAACATCAGTTCTGTTGGAAAAAATATATCTTCACACAATGAACTGTTAATCTTTCTTAATTTGTTTACTGGGGGCAAATAACCAAGAGACAAAATTGATTTTAGATCTTTAATACCAGATATTTGGCATTTATTTATAGTTTTTGATTTTTTGTTCATAATCTTATATTTCTATTTTTTAAATGATTATTGTATTAACTGTTTTTTATGAATTTTAAAAGAAATATTTCTATAATTGGTGGCGCAGGACACGTTGGATTTCCCTTAGGACTTATTTTTACTTCAAAAGGTTTTAAAGTTTCTCTAATTGATAAAGATAAAATAAATATAAAAAAAATAAATAACGGAAACATTCCTTTTTTAGAAAATAATAGCCAAACATTGCTAACTAAAATGATAAAAAAGAAAAACATTTATGCAACAAATCAACTTAGCGAGGTGATAAAAAGTAAATACATAATTATTTGTATTGGCACGCCCATTACGAAAAAACTTAATCCAAATCTAAAAAATTTTATTAATTTTTTTTATCAGTTAAAAAAATTTTTGAAAAAAAACCACATCGTAATAATTAGAAGCTCGATATACCCAGGAATTTATAATAAAATTTATAAAATAATCAAAAATAAATGTAAAAATTTAAGTTACTGTCCAGAAAGAATTGTACAAGGTAAATCGATTTCTGAATTACCTAAACTACCTCAGTTAGTTTCGGGTAAAAGTAAAAAAGCAATATTAGAATCTGGAAAACTATTTAAAAAGGTGTGTAAAAAAATAATCTATACCAAAGTCATAGAGGCAGAGCTTGTGAAGCTATTTTCTAATGCCTATAGATATATTAATTTTTCAATATCAAACCAATTTTATATGATTTGTCAAAATCAAGGTCTGAATTTTTTTAAAATTAGAAATATTATGAAGGATGGGTATATGAGAAATGCCAATATACCAATATCGGGTTTTACCGCTGGGCCATGTTTGTTAAAAGATACAATGCAACTATCGTCATTTTATAACCACAAGTTTTTGCTAGGTCATTCAGCAATGTCCATTAATGAAGGCATTCCAAAATTTATTGTTAGTAAATTGGAAAATAAATTCAATTTAAAAAAAAAAACGGTGGGTATTTTGGGATTGGCTTTTAAATCAGAAACTGACGATATTAGAGATTCTTTATCTATAAAATTACTCCAACTATTAAAGTTAAAAAAAATCAAAACATTGCAATCTGATGAATTTGTTAAAAATGAACATAATATAGACAAAAAAAATTTGGTAAAAAAATCGGATATAATAATCCTAGCAACTCCTCACAAAGCTTATAAAAAACTGAGAATTGGGAAAAATAAAATTTTGGTCGATATTTGGGGCTTAATTGATAAGAAATAGGAAAGTTTTATTAATTGGCGGTACTGGAAATTTAGGATCATCAATTATTGAATCAAAAGTTTTTAGAAATTTAGACTCACCTAGTAAGAGGAGCTTAAATTTGCTGAAGAGATCAAGCATCAGTAGATTTCTAAAAAATGGATATCATTTAATTATTAATTGTGCGGCTATTTCACGAATGAAAGAATGTGAAAAAAATCCTTACAAAGCTATCAAAGTAAATATTTTTGGAACAATGAACCTAATAAAGGAGATAATAAATTATGAAGTTAATTTTAAAAAACAAGTTAAATTGATACATATTTCAACGGATGGTGTCTATCCATCAACAAAGGGCAATTATTCCGAAAACAGTCCTCTAAAACCTTACAACGTTTATGGTTGGACTAAGTTTGGCTCAGAATTTATAGTTAAAACTTTGAAAAATTACGTTCTTATTAGAACAAGGTTTTTTGATAAATCAAATATAAGATTTGATACTGCAGCCACCGATATTTTCACCTCGATGATAGAAGTTAAAAATTTAGTGAAAGAAATTAAATTCATATCTTTAACTAATTTTAATGGAATAATAAATATTGGTGAAAAAAAAAAATCTGATTTTGCAAACTATAAGAAATTTAAATACAATATAAAACCTTGCAAGAGAAAAGATATAGTTAAAAACCTAACATTTAAAATTGCAACAGATGCTTCTATGAAATTAAATAAATTAAATAAGCTAAAAAAAAAATTATGGAAAAAATTCCGTTAGAAATTGTTATTCCAATTTATAATGAGGGAGATAAGGTTATGAGATTACTCGATCAGTTTCAAATTTTTGTTAAAACTCAATTTAGAGTACTTTTATGTTACGACATAGAAGATGATGATATTTTTATTTATAAAAAAGATTTTCAAAAATTCAGATTTGATGTTTTGCTTGTTAAAAATTCATCATCGGGTCCCTGTGCGGCAGTAAAAGAAGGAATAAATTATGGAAATTCAGATTGTGTAATTGTTTACCCTGCAGATGATTTTTTGAACATAAAAATTATAGATCAAATGTATATTTCATTTAAAAATAATAATGACATAGTTGTCGCAAGTCGTTTTATGAAGGGTGGTTCAATGAAAGGATGTCCATTAATCAAATCAATTTTAGTAAGAGCCGCATCATCTACGTTATATTTTTTCTCTAGCATACCAGTTAGGGATGCTAGTAACGGATTAAGGTTGTTTTCTAGAAAATTGTTAAATACTGTGGATATAGATTCTAATGTAGGCTTTGCATATTCGTTAGAGTTGCTTGCAAAATGCAACAGGTTAAAATTAAAAATATACGAAATACCAGCCCAGTGGGAAGAAAGAAGCGAGGGTTCAAGCAGGTTTAAAATTATTAAATGGCTTCCAGAATATTTAAGATGGTATTTTTATGGGTTAAGTACCACTTGGTTAAAAAAAGATTCTAAAAACGTAAAAAAAAAAATATAAAGATTTTATTTTAATATGAAAAAAAAAACTTTCTTGGTTACAGGTGGCACAGGTTTTCTCGGTTCTAATATTAGCAAACTTTTACTTAACAAAAACTACAATGTAAGGATATTTGATAATAACTCTAGAGGAAGTTTTAACAATATAAAAAATTTTCAAAAAAAAATAAAATTTATTAAAGGGGACATAAGAAACAAAAAAATACTGAATCAAGCATTAAAAAATACTAATGCCGTGATACATTTAGCTTACGTTAATGGTACAGAAAATTTTTACAATGAACCCATAAAAGTTTTGGATATCGCAATAAAAGGTATATTAAATGTTTTAGAATGTTGTATAAAAAATAACATTAAGGAACTTTATTTAGCTTCAAGTTCCGAAGTATATCAAACTCCAGCAAAGATACCAACTGATGAAAAAGAAACTTTAAAAATACCCGATATTTATAATCCTAGATATTCATATGGAGGTGGAAAAATATTAACAGAATTAATGGGAATACATTATGGTGAAAAATTTTTTAAAAAATTGGTTATTTTTAGACCTCATAATGTTTATGGACCAAATATGGGTTATGAACACGTAATTCCACAATTTATTCGTAGACTTAAGAAACTTAGAAATAAAAAATTTGAAATACAAGGAACTGGGAACGAAACTAGGTCATTTATTTTCATAGATGATTTTATAAGTGCATTTGATCTCCTTTTAAGAAAGGGTAAGCATTTAAACATTTATAATGTTGGAACAGAAGAAATTATAAAAATAAGCAAGCTTGCTCATTTAATTTCAAAATTTTTTAATAAAAAAATTATACTTATAAAAAAACAAATTGCTAAAGGAAGTACCAAAAAAAGATGTCCTAGTACTATTAAAATAAAAAAACTAGGTTTTAAAATAAAATATAATCTATATTCTGGTCTTTCAAAGACAATTGATTGGTATGCAAAATAATTTATAAAGTTTTATTTTTTATCACACAAAATAACTTTACAATTATATGAATTAATATAATTAAATTGTAATGTATAAAAAAGATAAATTTAAGAAGTTGGATGCTATATACAGTACTCACTTATACACTGGTTTGCTTGGATTTATTATGAGATATTGTCATAGGCAACTTGAAAATTTTAACAGAAAAAAAAAATATTCCAAAATACTGGAAATTGGAGCTGGTAGTGAACCTCATTTAAATTATTTAAAGCACGATTATGATGAATATTTTATAGCAGAGACCTCAAGTTACGCACTAGAATCATATAAAAAAATGGAAAAAATTAAAGCATGTTACTATAATGGAAAAAATTTACCATTCGAAAATAATTTTTTTGATAGAATAATTATCTCACACTGCTTAGAGCATATTAATGAACCTGAAAAATTTTTGTTTGAAATGATGAGCAAATTAAAAAATGGCGGTGTACTTTCAATATCTTTACCAACAGACCCGGGATTATTGTGGAGATTAGGTAGATTATTTATTAGATATTTCATCGTCAAAAAAACATATATGGTTTCTAGAGCAGAATATGAATATATCAATGCAACTGAACATATAAATTCAATTTTTACTTTGGTTAATTTAATAAGATATAATTTCAAAAATCAAATTGAAGAATGTTGTCTTCCTTTGAGAATTAAATTGTTGGATATAAATTTGTTTTACAATGTACATATTACAAAATTTGGTAATTAGACATATTTAAAGATGGAAGTCGTATAGTAAAATTAACTAAAAATATTATTCATCCAATTTTTTTCAAAATTAAGATTTATTTAAAGTATTTCGAACAAGCTTTAATACGAGTCAAAATTCGGATATACAGCTTTTTATAAGCTTTTAAACTCTTTGTTCTTGTTCTATTATGGGTTGAAAAAAATTATTGACTTTTTCAGGATTTTATTAATCTTCTAGGTATGAAAACTAGTTTTGTGTTAAAAAAAAATAATTTAAAAAAAAAAGACCCTTCTACATCTGAATTAATTGAAAGAGGTTTTGCATCAAAAAATGGCAAAATAGATATTTTATTAATCAACCCACCATCATCTGTTGCCGAAAGGTATGGAAAGGAAAATTTAGGAGAGATCGGCGGAGATTTAATACCGCTTGGTATGGCAAGTCTTACAGCCCACATAAGGGAAAAAGGTTATGGGGTTGGAGTTCTTGATTGTCCTACGCTAAAAATAGATAATAAGAAGGTATATGAAATAATTGTTCAAAAGGATCCTGCCATAATTGGTTTTTCTTCAACAACGTATGCCTTATCTAGAGCAATAGAACTTGCAAAAGAAATCAGAATTAAGTTACCAAATAAATTAACAGTAATTGGAGGATCACATGCAAATGTTGCAGGAATTGAAACTGCAAATAATTATGATGTTTTTGATATTATCGCTTATGGCCTGGATGGTGAATACATTCTTCATGATATTGTTAAAAAATTTTCTGAAAAAAATTATAATAGAAATCAATTTATGACAGATTTTACAATGTTGGAAAATATAAAAGGAATTATTTACAAAAAAAACAATATGACAATTAGAAATTTGCCAAGAGAAAATATTAAAAATTTAGATGAACTGCCATTACCAGCGAGAGATTTATTTCCTATGGAGAGATATAAGCCTTTGCCCAACCAATATAAAAAACTACCATTAACCAACATGGTAGTAATTAGAGGATGTCCATATTTCTGTACTTTTTGTGATCAGTCGGGTACCGGAGCTCGTAGAAGAAGTCCACAAAAAGTTATTGAAGAAATAAAGCAATGTATTGAAAAATTTGGAATTAAAGAAATATCTTTTTGGGATGATACTATGAGTTATCATAAAAAGTGGATGAAAGAATTTCTTGATTTGCTAATCAAAGAAAATTTAGATTTGTGCTGGTCCTGTTATGCAGCAGTTAACACTGTGGATGAAAATTTACTTAAATTAATGCGTAAAGCTGGCTGTTGGAATATTTTTTATGGGTATGAAACAGCTATTGATGATCTAGCAAAAAATATACAAACAAATAAAAAAAATAGAGATTTTGAAAAAATGAAACAAGTGGCACGGTGGACTAAAGAAGCTGGGATAGAGGTTAGAGGTTCTTTTTTAATTGGTTTACCAGGTGAAACTCCAGAATTAGCCAAAAAAACAATTCAAAATGCAATAGACCTTGATCCAGATTATGCTCAATTTACTCTGGTTTGCCCTTATCCCGGAACCAAATTAGCTAAAGAAATAGGAGAAGGCAAATGGGGAAAATTTGTCTCACATAACCTAGAAGAATATCAATGCTGGAATGTTACTTGGTTACCTGATGGCTATAAAAGTGTAGAAGAGTTAAAAAATATGGAACGTTATGCATTTAGAAAGTTTTATTTAAGACCAGGTTATATTATTAAAAGGATTATGAAAATTAGAAGCTTTGAAGATGTCAAAAGATATATTAAAGGGGGCACAGCTTTAGCAAAGGCTTTTTTATAATCTCTTCAATGGATAAAATAAAAAATCGTAGTAAACAATTTTGACAATTGCATGAAAGAGAAGATATTTAGAAGAAGTTTTTTAAAAACTGTTTTTTCGTCTCTGTCAATTTTATCTTTTATAAAATTTGATTTATTCTTTATCTATTCTAAAAAAATAAAATTAAAAAAAAATAAAAATTTTATCTGGTACCTAAATAATGATGACTAATGATTTTAGAAAAATTAGACAGCAT
>Ga0187833_10004101_pt1 | contig 14372 bp, 12 predicted proteins | sample ETNtaG_37_FD_167968 | JGI IMG/M metagenome (GOLD analysis project Ga0187833, IMG submission 167968) | Marine microbial and viral communities from oxygen minimum zone, Eastern Pacific Ocean - ETNP2014_SV_400_PacBio MetaG (Illumina Assembly) | ecosystem: Environmental > Aquatic > Marine > Hypoxic... | reverse complement strand
TAGAACTTTATGGTATTAAAAAAAAAAATAGATTTTAATTGTCAAAAAAAATTTTCATAAAAACTTTTGGATGTCAAATGAACGAATACGATTCTAATCGTATTATAGATTTAGTTAAATTAATTGGTTACGAGAAAACAAACAATCAGATTGATGCAGACTGTTGTATTTTGAACACTTGTCACATAAGAAGTAAATCTACGGAAAAAGTCTATTCTGAAATTGGTCGGATAAAAAAAAATTTCAAAAATGCTAAAAAACCCTTAGTTATAGTTGCCGGATGCGTAGCTCAAGCAGAATCAGAAGAAATGTTAATACGAGAACCATATATTGATATGGTAATAGGCCCTCAATCCTATCATGAAATTAACAATAAAATTTTACATTATTTTAGGGAAAACAAAAAAATTAATTTAACGGAATTTAATGTTATTAAAAAATTTGATGAATTGGAGAAAATAAAAAATACTGATAGTAAAATTTCAAGCTTTTTAACTATTCAAGAAGGCTGTGATAAATTCTGTAATTTTTGTGTTGTACCTTATACTAGGGGACCAGAATATTCGAGACCTTTTGATCAAATAATTAATGAAGCAAAAAACCTGATAAAAAATGGATCTAAAGAAATTATTTTATTGGGACAAAATGTTAATGCGTATCATTTCATATTAGATGGTAAAGAATATAAATTATCAAATTTATTGTTAGAATTAGAAAAAATTAAGGACCTTGTTAGAGTAAGATTTACCACTTCGCATCCCAAAGATATGACAGAGGATTTGATTGCCTGTTTTAATAATTGCTCAAAACTTATGCCCTTTCTACATTTACCTGCGCAAAGTGGATCAAATAAAATTTTAAAACTTATGAATAGAAAGCATGACATAAAATTTTATTATTCAATCATTGAAAAATTAAAAAAAATTAACTCTAGCATAGGTTTTTCTAGTGATTTTATCGTTGGGCATCCTGAAGAAGAAGACGGGGATTTTGAAAAGACTGTGAATCTAGTAAAAAAAATTGAATTTATCAATTCTTATTCATTTATTTTTAATGCAAGGCCAGGCACACCAGCTGCAAAATTGCAAAAAATTAATTGCGATGTTACAAAAAATAGACTCAAAATAATTCAGAACCAACTCTTTAATTTACAACTGAATAAAAACAAGGAACTAGAAGAAAAAAAAATTGAAGTTTTAGTTGAAAATAAATTAATAAATCAAAATAGCTTTTTTGGAAGATCCAGAAAAATGACTCCGGTTATATTTAAGTCAACTTCATGTAAACCTGGTGATCTTATTCAAGTTGAAATTATTTCTTCAAATCAAAATAATTTATTTGGCAAACATATAGAGAACAAATATAAAGCAGCGTGATATTATGGAGAAACATAAATTAAATACAGTTAGAAAAGATTTAAAAATAGTTTACTCTGACAATGGTTCAATTAGTTTAGTTTTTGAAGATAACAATACTTTAAAAGGCGTAGTCGGCGAGCTTGATTCAAATCTAAAAGAGTTAGAGAAACTAAGTAGATCAAACATTTATTTCCGAGGCAATTCTATTACAATAAAGGGAGATCAAAAATCAAATGAACTAATTAAAAAGGCTGTAGAGTTTCTAACTCATCAGTTCAATACTTATGGTATGATAGAAAAAAAAGATATAATTTCTTCTATGGATAAATTTATGGTAAATGAAAAAAGAAATAGAAATTTACATCAGTTAGATTATATAATCAAAACTCCCAAACGGACTGTAATTCCAAGATCAAAGAAGCAAAAAGATTATATTAGAGCTTTAAAAAAAAGTGATGTTGTGATTTCTAATGGTCCGGCGGGGACGGGAAAAACATATTTAGCTGTTGCAGTCGCATTAACCATGCTTCTTGAAAAAACAATTGATAAGATTATATTATCGAGGCCGGCAGTTGAAGCTGGGGAAAGATTAGGATTCTTACCCGGAGACATGAGAGATAAGGTCGACCCATATCTTAGACCTTTGTACGATTCTCTTTATGATTTATTAGATTATGAAAAAATACAAAAAAAAATAGAAACTGGTGATATTGAGATAGCGCCCGTAGCCTTTATGAGAGGAAGAACATTGAAGAATTCATTTGCAATTCTTGATGAAGCACAAAATGCTACTGATATCCAGATCAAAATGTTTTTAACTCGAATAGGTGAAAATTCAAAAATTGTTATAAACGGAGATTCTTCACAAATTGATCTAGTAAATAAAAACAATTCAGGATTGCTTAGATCAATAGATTTATTAAAAAAATTGAATGAGATATCCGTAGTAAATTTTGATCATACTGATGTTGTGAGGCACCCATTAGTTACTAAAATCGTAAAAGCATATGATGATTTTAAAGATGATTAATGCTGATGTGGTGGTAGAAAATAAATTGTGGAACAAAAAGATTAAAAATCCAAATAACTATATTAAAAAAAAAATCAATAAAGTATTTAAATTAAGTTCTTTAAAAAGAAGAATTTTTTCATTAACAATTTTGTTAACTGATAATTCTAAAATGAAACATTTAAATAAAAAATTTAGAAACAAAAACAAAATAACAGATGTTTTATCTTTTCCAAATTTGGCTAGCACTGATTTTAAAAAAAAAACTAATACAGATATTTATTTAGGGGATATTGCTTTAAGCTATGAGATAATAAATCGAAGATCAAAAGATAGTAATTTTAATCTGGAATTTGATAAAATGTGGATCCACGGATATTTGCATTTGCTGGGATATGATCATAAAAAAATTAGAGATTATAAAGTAATGAAAAAAACAGAAGATAAGATTTTAAAAGTACTTTAATAAAACAATTTTGAACCAAATATTTAAAAATAAAAATTTCATATTTTTTATTGTTCCTTTTATTTTAGGTTTTTTTACCTCTTTTAGTCTTTCACCTTACAATTTAATTTTTATAAATTTTTTAACTTTTCCTGCTTTTTTATATTTTTTAAATGTTGGAAAAAGATTTAAATTAAATAATAAATATTTTTTTCTTTTAGGGTGGTTGTTTGGTTTTGGTTATTTTTTAAGCGGCCTATATTGGATTTCAATTTCTCTAACTCACGAAGAAATATTCAGATACCTAATTCCTTTTGCAGTTATTTTAGTTCCTGCTTTTCTTGCAATTTTTTATGGCATAAGTATATTGATACTAAAAAAATTTGTTTCTAAAAAAATAAGTTTTATTTTATTTTTTTCGCTAGTATTCTCAATTTTGGAATTTATACGTGGAAGTATATTAAGTGGATTTCCATGGAATCTAATTGCATACAGTTGGTCATGGTCTTTAGAAATAATCCAAGTTATTTCTATCATTGGAACTTATTCATTGAACTTAATATCTATAACTATTTTTTCTCTACCTTTTATTTTATTTGTTAAAACAAAATATAATAAAAAATATTGGTTTTTTTCCTTTTTATTAATTCTCTTTGCTATTAATTATTTATATGGGTTTAAAGTTTTGTCACAATCTAAAGAAGAAAATATCAATAAACATGATTTTGTAATAAAAATAATATCACCAAATATTGATTTAAAAGAATTTCTTAAAAACGAAAATGATGACATAATAATTAATAAATTGATAGAATTAAGCAATCCAAAAGCTGACCAAAAAACCATCTTTATCTGGCCAGAAGGAATGTTTCCGTCTACATATTTAAGCGAGATAAAAAAATATCATGAAATATTTTCCAAAGCATTTTCAAATTTACATTTAATTATCTTTGGAATTAATAATCTGACATATCAAAATAATGTTGAAAATGTCTATAATTCTTTAGCGATCGTGGACAACAATTTAAATATAATTAGCAGTTATAACAAAAATAAACTTGTACCGTTCGGAGAATTTTTGCCAATGGAAAAATATCTTCAGAAAATAGGATTAAAAAAAATTACATATGGATATAAATCCTTTTCCAAAGGCGAACAAAGAAATACAATAAATATTAATAATAAACTTTATAATTTTAAATTATTACCTCTAATTTGTTATGAAATAATCTATCCGGGTAAAATTAATATTAAAAAGCAAAATGTAGATTTGATCGTGAACATCTCAGAAGATGGCTGGTTTGGCAATTCAATAGGTCCTTATCAACATTTTAACAAGGCAATTCATAGGGCAATTGAAGAAGGTAATTATATCGCAAGATCTGCCAATAATGGAATTTCAGCTTTTATAGACCCCAATGGCAGAATATTGCATGATATAAAATTTAATGAAGCAAGCACAATTATAACTAGTTTACCAAAGTATAAAAGTAAAACGATTTTTTCAAAGTATGGAAATAAAGTTTTTGCTATTATAATTATTTTATATATTTTGTTAATTTTTTACTTTAAAAAAGTTGAAAAAAATGGATAAAAAAAATTATTTTTTTACAAGTGAGTCTGTTTCCGAAGGTCATCCCGATAAAGTTTGTGATCGTATATCTGACGTGGTGGTGGATACTTATTTGGCAAAAGAACCCTTTTCAAGAGTAGCTTGCGAAACTCTAACGACAACCAATAAAGTTGTTTTGGCGGGAGAAACAAGAGGGCCAAAAATAGAAAAAGATGAATTAACGCAAAAAATTAGAGAGTGCATCAAAGATATTGGGTATGAACAAAAGGGATTTCATTGGAAAAATTCTAATATTGAAATTCATCTACATTCTCAATCGTCGGATATAGCAATGGGAGTAGATTCAAAAGAAAATAAAGACGAAGGAGCTGGGGATCAAGGTATAATGTTTGGTTATGCGTGTAATGAAACTAAAAGTTTAATGCCAGCGCCAATTTATTACTCCCATAAAATTTTAGAATTAATGGCGGTTGATAGAAAAAAAGGCATTACCGATAAATTAGAGCCAGATTCAAAAAGTCAAGTTACAATGATGTACGAAAATGGAATGCCAACAAAAGTAAAATCAATTGTAATTTCCACTCAACACTCTCCAGATGTTAATCAATCTCAGGTTAGAGAAATTGTTCGCCCATATTTAGAAAAATTATTTTCAAAAGAATTATTATCAGGATTAAAAGAAGAGGAATTTTACGTAAATCCAACAGGTCAATTTATTATTGGAGGACCCGATGGAGATTCGGGTTTGACGGGAAGAAAAATTATTGTTGATACTTATGGCGGAGCAGCACCCCACGGAGGAGGAGCTTTTTCTGGAAAGGATCCAAGTAAAGTTGATAGGTCAGCCGCGTATGCCGCAAGATATGTTGCAAAAAATATAGTTGCTTCAAAAATCACTAATAAATGTTTAATTCAGCTTGCGTATGCCATTGGAGTGTCCAAACCTTTATCAATCTATGTTGATCTTTTTGATGATAATGAAGAAAAAACTAAGTATGTGGAAAATGTTATAAAAAATAATTTTGATTTAAGTCCAAGAGGAATCAGGGAAATGTTAGGCTTAAATAAACCAATATACGAATGTACAGCAGCCTACGGTCATTTTGGAAGAGAACCTGGAGTTAATGGTTCTTTTTCTTGGGAAAAAACTGATAAAAAGGATCTTTTTAATAAGTAGTTCTTGAAAAATTAATTAATTTTATTATATTCATATTACATTATTGAGATTTCAAAAATGGGCTTAGGCCCATTTTTTTTTGGAGGTAATAAAAATGCTAAATCAAAGATCAGATAAACTTGAACTTATTAGAATTGCTGAAGCAGTTGCTCTAGAAAAAGCCATTGATAAAGATCTAATTTTGTCATCGATGGAATCGGGAATAGAAAAAGCAGCGAAATCTAGATTTGGAATCGAAAATAACATAAGGGTTACAATTGATAGATCAACTGGAAATATTGGTATATACCGAGTCCTGACAATTGTTGAAAGTCCTATTAATCATAATACCGAAATTTCATTAACTGAAGCAAAAAAAATTAGTAAAGAAAATGAAATTAAAAAAATTGGTGATGAAATATTAGAAACTTTACCCACTTTCGATTTTGGAAGAATTGCAGCACAGACAGCTAAGCAGGTTATTACTCAAAATGTTCGCGAAGCTGAAAGAGAACGACAATATAACGATTTCAAAGACAAAAAAGATCAAATTTTAAGTGGAATCGTAAAAAGATTAGAATTTGGAAATGTAATAGTTGATCTTGGAAAAACCGAAGGAATAATGAGAAAAGATGAGATGATACCCAGAGAAAATATTAAAGCAGGAGATAGAGTAAAGACATACTGCTATGATGTTAGAAGAGAAATTAGAGGGCAACAAATTTTTTTATCCAGGAGTCATACCAAATTTATGGAAAAGTTATTTTTGCAAGAAGTTCCAGAAATATATGATAGCTTAATCGAAATTAAATCTTCTGCCAGAGATCCAGGGAGCAGAGCTAAAATTTGCGTAAATGCTAAAGACACCTCTCTTGATCCTGTCGGAGCATGCGTTGGTATGAGAGGAAGCAGAGTTCAGGCTGTTGTAAATGAATTACATGGTGAAAAAATTGACATAGTACACTGGTCAGAGGATCCAGCTGTATTGGTAGCGAATGCATTATCGCCTGCAGAAGTACAAAAAGTTATAATAGACAATAATTATAGAAAACTTGATGTAATCTTAAATGAAGAAAATTTAAGTAAAGCAATAGGTCGTAGGGGACAAAATGTAAGATTAGCATCAAAACTAATAGATTATGAAATAAATATTTTAACTGAAAAAGAAGAATCGGAACGTAGACAAATAGAGTTTAAAGAAAAAACGGATAATTTAGTAAAAAGTTTGGAGCTTGATGAAATCCTGGGACAATTACTTGTTGCCGAGGGATATTCTTCAATAGAAGATATAAAACAATCAACAGTTGATAATATTACCAAGATCGAAGGAATGGATGAAAAAACAGCAGAAGAGCTAATTGGAAGAGCAGCAGAATTTTTAAAAAAAGATGCCGAAGAAATATCAAAAAAAATTAAAGAATTAGGAGTAGCAGAAGATTTAATTAATCTTAAAGGCTTGACACAGGGCATGTTAGTGACACTAGGCGAGCAAAAAATTTTAAACTTAAAAGATTTTGCTGAATTGGCCTCAGACGAACTTATTGGCGCCTATGATATTATTAAGGGTGAAAAAATTAAAATCAAAGGCTATCTAGAGGATTTTGCTTTAACAAAAAAAGAAGCGGATGATTTAATAATGAGTGCAAGGAATATAGTTTATTAGAAAATTTTTATGGAAAAGAAAAATTTTAAGAAAAAATTAACTTTGTCAATATCAAGTTCAACTAAAAAAAGATATGACAAGATTAGATATGCAGAAAGCCAAAATAAAAATTCAGTAATAATCGAAAAAAAAAATATTAGACCAGGATTTGCAAAAAAAAATCAACAATTTAGCAGAGATCAGGTTAGGCCTGTCTCTAAAACTGGTAAAAATTTTAATTATAAATTAGACTTAATTAATAAAGACTCTGAAAAAAGAAAACTTGCAGAACAAAGAGCTACAAGAAGAGTCAAAGGACAAATTGTTGCAGAAAAAGTAATTAAGAGCAAACCAATTGTTAAAAAAGGAAAATATAAACTAACTATTTCAAGAGCTTTAGATGAAGATAACCTTGGATTTAAATCTAGAAGTTTGGCATCAATTAAGAGAGCAAAAAGAAAAGAAAATAATGCAATCTCCAATAATGCATCATTAGAAAATAACAAACCCATAGTCAGGAATGTTGATGTACCAAAAGTAATAACAATACGGGAATTAGCTAATAGAATGGCTGAACAAACTAGTGGTCTTATTAAACATCTTTTAAGTATGGGTGTAACGGCAACAATAAACCATTCTATTGATGCAGATACAGCTGAATACTTAATAAAAGAATTTGGACACAACCCTATAAGAGAAGAAAAAATTGATATAAAAATTGATAAAATATCCCCATCACCTGGGACAGATTTAAAAAAAAGAGCCCCAATTGTAACGATAATGGGTCATGTGGATCATGGAAAAACATCTTTATTAGACTCATTTAGAGATACAGATGTTGTTTCTGGAGAACATGGCGGTATTACTCAGCACATAGGTGCATATCAAGTAAATATTAATAATGAAAAAATTACATTTATTGATACTCCTGGTCACACCGCATTTACTGAAATGAGAGCAAGAGGATCAAAATTAACGGACATTGTAGTTTTAGTTGTTTCCGCAGATGATGGTGTTAAACCTCAAACTGTAGAAGCAATAAGGCATGCAAAAGCAGCAAAAGTACCAATTGTAGTTGCAATAACTAAATGTGACTTGCATGAAGCAAACCCACAAAATGTAAAAAATCAATTGTTAGAATATGAATTAATAGCTGAAGAACTTAGTGGAGACACTTTGTTTTCAGAAGTTTCTTCAAAAACTAAAAAAAATTTAGACAAAATTACAGAAAATATTTTGCTTCAAGCAGAGTTACTTGATTTAAAAGCAGATTATAAAGATAAAGCTTCGGGTGTTATATTGGAGTCAAAGATTGATGTAGGTAGGGGTCCTATTTCGACAGTGATTATAATTAATGGGACTTTAAAGAATGGCGATTATTTTGTTAGTGGGACAACTTGGGGAAAAATTAGAAGTATAATAAATGATAAAGGCTCTACAATTGAACAAGCGATGCCATCTGCTCCAGTAGAAATTTTAGGAATGAATGGTCATGCTAAAGCGGGGGATGATTTTATTGTTGTAGAAAATGAGAGAAAAGCAAAAGAAGTAAACGTATATAGAAAGGAAAATGTACAATCAGGAAAAAGCTCATTGGTTTTTGCTACGCAAGATTCTGCTTTTAAAGATAACAAAACTAAAGAATTAAATATTATCATTAAATCAGATGTTCAAGGATCAAGCGAAGCAATTAAAACTGCTATATTAAACATCAAAAATGAAGAAGTTTTACCGAAAATAATTCACTCCGACATAGGATTAATAACCGAAACTGATGTTTTATTGGCAAAAGCATCAAATGCTGTTCTAATTGCATTTAATGTAAAACCAAGCAAAGAAGCAAAAAAAATGGCAGAACATAATAAAATAGAAATAAAATATTTTAATATAATTTATGAAGTTTTAGATTTTGTAAAATCTAATTTATCAGGCATGTTGAAGCCAAGTGTCGAGGAACAGATTGTTGGTTCGGCAGAAGTTATGGAAATATTTAAGGTTTCAAAATTTGGAAAGGTTGCAGGATCTAAAGTTATGGATGGAGAAATAAATCAAGATTCAAATGCCAGACTAATAAGAGATGGCAATATAGTATATACTGGAAAAATTAGCAGTATTTATAGAGAAAAAAATTCAGCTAAACAAGTTAGCGCAGGATTGGAATGTGGAATTATATTAAAAGATTTTGCAGATTATAAAAAAAAAGACATTATCGAAGCATATAATATAACAACAATCGAGAGAAGAATTCAATGAAAGCATATGAAAATAACCAGCTTTCTCAAAGACAACTAAGAGTTGGGGAGATGATTAAGCAGTCTTTAGGTCAAATATTTTTAAAAGGAGAAGCTAAGGTGCCAACTCTGGAAACAAATAATATTACAGTTACAGAGGTAAGAATGAGTCCGGATTTAAAAAATGCTAGAGTTTATGTTATACCATTAGGTGGAAAAGACCTAGACAAGGTGGTAAATTTATTAACCGATTTTTCATTTCTTGTTAGAAAAGCTTTAGCAAAAAAAATTCATATGAAATATTTACCTAAAATTTCATTTACAAGTGACAAATCTTTTGATTATGCAGAAAAAATAGAAAAATTAATAAAGAAAACGCATGGATATAAATATGGAAAATTATAAGAAAAGTGTAATTAAGTCACTAGCAATAAATGAAAAAGATACGGGATCATCAGAAATTCAAATTGGATTATTAACGCAAAAGATAGACAGGCTTACAAAGTATTTTAAAGAATCCAAAAAAGACAAGCATTCATCTCTTGGATTAATTAAAGCTGTAAATAAAAGAAAAAGATTGCTTGAATATTTAAAGAATCAAAACATTGATTCCTATAACAATATATTGAGCAAATTAAATTTAAGAAAATAAATGTTTAAAATTTACAAAGAAGAAATCGAATTAGACGGTAAAAAAATTATATTAGAAACAGGCAAGATAGCACGTCAAGCCGACGGAGCTATAATTGTTACTTGTGGCGAAACTGTTATTATTTCAACAGTAGTTGGTGCAAAAAAAGTTAATCCAGACACGGACTATTTTCCACTGCAGGTGAATTATCAAGAAAAATACTATGCAGCTGGAAAAATACCAGGAGGTTATTTTAAAAGAGAGGCAAGACCAACCGAATCTGAAACTTTAATTTCAAGATTAATTGATAGACCTATTCGTCCATTATTTCCAGAAGGCTTTAGAAATGAAGTACAAATTTTACCAACAGTACTATCATATGATAATGAAAATGAAACGGACATATTATCTATAATAGCATCATCAGCTGCTTTAGCGATCTCAGGTTTGCCTTTTCAAGGACCTATAGCCGCTTCAAGAGTAGGCTATATAAAAGATGAATATGTTTTGAATCCATCAAAAGATCAATTAAAAGAATCAAAATTAGATCTAGTTGTGGCAGGAACAAAAGATGCTGTTTTAATGGTTGAATCCGAAACATCGGGCCTAACGGAGAAACAAATGTTAGATGCAGTTAAATTTGGTCATGAAAAATTTATTCCAGTAATAAAAGCAATAGAATCGCTTGCTAAGAAATGTGCAAAAGAAGCATGGATAGTAGAAAAAAAGGATTATACTGATTTACAGGGTAAGATTTCAAAAGAATTAACAAAAGATTTAGAAAAAGCTTTTTCTGAAAAAGATAAGAAAAAAAGATCCGAACTTATTAATTTAGCAACTGAGAAATGTAAATTATTGTTTGAAGGAGATGAAACTTATTCAGAATTAGAAATATTCTTGCAGTTAAAAAATTTAGAAAAAAATATAGTAAGAGGGAAAATACTTAAAACTAAAAAAAGAATTGATGGCAGAGGCTTGTCTGATGTTAGACCTATAAAATGTGAAGTCGGTGTTTTGCCAAGAACTCATGGATCTGCTTTATTTACTAGAGGAGAAACGCAAGCATTAGTTACTACAACTTTAGGGACGTCAGAAGATGAACAAAGAATAGAAAGTCTTGAAGGACAAAAAAGAGTAAGTTTTATGTTACACTATAATTTTCCACCTTTTTCAGTTGGTGAAACAGGTAGAATAGGAACGGGAAGAAGAGAAGTAGGACATGGAAAATTAGCCTGGAGAGCCTTAAAATCTTTATTGCCAGAGAAAGAAAAATTTCCCTACACTATAAGGGTGGTATCAGAAATTACTGAATCAAATGGATCTTCGTCAATGGCAACGGTCTGTGGAGCTTCTTTAGCTCTCATGGATGCCGCTGTTCCCATAGCTGATCCAGTTGCTGGAATAGCTATGGGTTTAATAAAAGAAAAAGATGAATTTTCGGTGTTATCGGATATTTTGGGGGATGAAGATCATCTAGGCGATATGGATTTTAAAGTTGCAGGTACAAAAGATGGCATTACATCGCTACAAATGGATATAAAAATTACTGGAATTACTTTTGAAATTATGGAGCAAGCATTAAATCAAGCAAAAGAAGGTAGAGCACATATTTTGCAAGAGATGAATAAAACTATTAAATCATCAAGGAAAGAAGTTTCTAAACATACCCCAAAAATTGAAACTGTTATAGTTGATAAAAAAGATATAGCTGCTGTTATAGGCAAAGGTGGAGCTACAATTAGAGAAATTGTTGAACTATCTGGTGCTAAAGTAGATATTAAGGATACAGGCGAGGTTACAATTGCTGCACCCGATGAAGAATCAAGAAATAAAGCAATGGAAATGGTAAAAAACATAGTTGCAAAACCTGAGATGGGCAAAGTTTATAAAGGCAAAGTTATAAAAATTATGGAATTTGGAGCATTTGTTAATTTTTTGGGGAAACAAGATGGTCTTGTACACATCTCTCAACTAGCGTCTAAACGAGTTAAAGAAGTAAGGGATGTAGTGAAAGAAGGCGATGAAGTTTCAGTTAAAGTTATTGGATTTGATAGAGGAAAAGTTAAACTTTCAATGAAAGAAGCCATCCAGAATTAAGTCATATTTTGTGGATCAGGCATGCCAACTTTATTGTATCCGGCATCAACGTAGTGAATTTCACCAGTAACGGCAGCAGCCAAGTCGCTCAATAAATACAAGGCTGAACTGCCAACATCATTGATATCTACGTTTCTTTTCAACAGAGAGTGATCTTCATTCCATTTATACAAAAATTTAGCATCACCAATTGCAGAAGCGGCCAATGTTTTAATTGGACCAGCACTAATTGCGTTTACCCTTATTCCTTTTGTTCCGAGATCTCTTGCAAGATATTTTACACTAGTTTCTAACGCTGCTTTACAAACTCCCATAACATTATAATTAGGAATTACTTTTGAAGATTCATACGTTAATGTTAACATGCTCGAACCTTTATTCATGATTTTCGATGCTTCCTTTGCCACTTCTGTAAATGAAAAACATGAAATTAACATACTTTTTAAAAAATTATCTCTAGACGTATTAAGATATTCTCCTGATAGTTCTGATCTGTCAGAGAAAGCAATTGCATGAACAATAAAATCTAAATTTTTCCATTTGCTTTTAATATCATTAAATGTTTTTATTACATCTTCTCTTTTTTCTACATCACAGTTTAAGGTAAAATTTGACTTTAAAGATTCAGCCAAAGGAACAACTCTTTTTTTTAAGGCATCACCTAAATAAGTAAAAGCAAGTTCAGCACCATGTTCGGCTAATTTTTTTGATATTCCCCAGGCAATAGATCGATCATTAGCGACACCCATTATTAGCCCTTTTTTGTTTTTTAATAACGACATTCTATTACTCAATTTAATCTAATTTTTCAAAAACTAATGTTGCGTTGGTTCCGCCAAAACCAAAACTATTAGACATTACGCTATTTAGTTCCTTATCTTTTTCAATCTTTGTTACAATTGGAAAATTTATTGCTTTTTCATCCATATTTTCTATATTCGCGGATGCTGATATAAATTTATTTTTCATCATAAGCAAACAATATATTGCCTCTTGAACTCCTACCGCTCCCAAAGAATGACCTGTTAATGATTTTGTTGAGCTAATTTTGGGAATATTTTCTTTAAATGTATCCTTAATAGCTTCAAGCTCTTTTATATCTCCAACTGGTGTTGAGGTACCATGAGTATTAATATAATCGGGTTTATTTCTGGTAGTTTTTAATGCCATATTCATACATCTAGTAGCCCCTTCGCCAGATGGTTGAACCATGTCATATCCATCTGAGGTAGCTCCATAACCGGTTAATTCTGCATAAATTTTTGCTCCTCTCGTTTTTGCATGCTCGTATTCTTCTAGAACAATAGCCCCACCGCCACCTGAAATTACAAATCCATCTCTATTTGCGTCATAGGGTCTCGAAGCTTTTTGAGGCGTACTATTATATTTTGATGACAGTGCTGGCATTGCATCAAACATAGAAGATAAAGCCCAATCCAATTCCTCGCCACCACCAGCAAATATTATATCTTGTTTTCCAAATTGAATAAGCTCCATTCCATTTCCAATACAATGTGCGCTTGTTGAACAAGCTGAACTTATTGAATAGTTTACTCCTTTTATTTTAAATGGAACAGCAAGTGTTGCAGAGCATGTACTAGCCATTGTTCTTGGAACTATATAAGGGCCCATTCTTTTGGGCGCAGATTTTCTTGTAGTGTCTACTGCATAAACCACGTTTTTTATTGAAGGACCACCTGATCCCATTACAATTCCTGTTTTTTCATTGCTAATATCTTTTTCTTCTAAACCAGATTCTTTTATTGCCTCTTTTAATGCAATAAAGTTAAATGCGGAGCCTTCACCCATAAATCTTTTTTGTCTTCTATCAATATGTTCATCCAAATTTAAATTTTTTATTGTTCCAGCAACTTGACTTCTAAAATTATATTTTTTTTGTTCTTCAGAAAATACGATTCCTGATTTTGTATTAAGCAAAGATTCCAACGCCTCATCTTTGTTGTTTCCAATACAAGAAACTATACCCAAACCAGTTACAACTACTTTTCTCATAATTATTTAAACAACCCAACTTTTAAGTTTTCAGCTTCATATATTTTACTATCATCTGCAAACAAATTTCCATTGGCTAAACCGACTACTGTACCTTCTTTTTTTATAATTCTTTTTATATTAATTTCATAAATTGCTTTATTGACCTTTTTCAATACTTCACCAGAAAATTTGACACTATTAACCCCAAGCGCTCTTCCTTTTCCAGGTTCACCTA
>Ga0187833_10004099_pt1 | contig 14375 bp, 14 predicted proteins | sample ETNtaG_37_FD_167968 | JGI IMG/M metagenome (GOLD analysis project Ga0187833, IMG submission 167968) | Marine microbial and viral communities from oxygen minimum zone, Eastern Pacific Ocean - ETNP2014_SV_400_PacBio MetaG (Illumina Assembly) | ecosystem: Environmental > Aquatic > Marine > Hypoxic... | reverse complement strand
AAAATTTTAGTTATTTTTACGATAAAAATAGTTCTGAATTTATAAGGAATTTAATTACAGAAATTGATCAATTTATTATTTTCTTAGTTAACATTTTAAGACTAGCTCTTGAAATTGTAGTCGTTATTGGAATTTTTTGCTTACTGGCGTATTTTAATTTTTATTTTACTGTTCTCATAACATTAACTTTTTTATTTTTTTCCCTTTTATATTTTGCATTATTTAAAAAAAAATTAGATACCTGGGGAACACAAAGACAAATACATATGAAAAAGAAGATTCAATTCATGCAAGAAGGTTTTGATGGAATAAAAATAATTAAACTTTTAGGAAGAGAAAACTTTTTTTTTAATAAATTTAGATTACATAATATTAATTTATCAAGAATATCTGGCTTAACAAATTTCTTTCAAGGTTTGCCAAAACTTTTGTTTGAATTCGTTGGGATATTTTTAGTAATTTTTTCAATTTTTATTTTTCACTATTCTGGGAAGGACTTAATTGCAATCGTTCAAATATTAAGTATATACGTTGCTGCAAGTTTTAGAATACTTCCTTCCGTAAATAGAATAGTTACTGGTTTACAACTTATAAAATTAAGTTATCCTGCAATGAACGTTCTTTATCATGAACTAAAAAATTTTAAAAAAGAAGTTAAACCATCTTATGAAAATTTTTTTTTTAATAAAAATATTGAAGTAGATATTGAAAAATTTAAATATCCAAATTCAAAAAATTTTGAAATTTCAAACATAAAGTTGACAATATTAAAAGGGCAAAAAGTTGGAATAATTGGATCAAGTGGTTCAGGAAAAAGTACAGTAATTGAAATTTTAACTGGAATTTCAGATCAACCAAAGGGAAACATAACTGTTGATGGAAAATCTATTTTTTCCAATATAAAAGGTTGGCAAAAATTGATTGGATTTGTTCCCCAAAAAATATTTATACTAGACGAAAGTTTGAGAAATAATATTTTATTTGGTTTAGATAATAAAAAGTATACAGACGATCAAATTTTATCACTGATAAAAAAGTTAAGTTTAGAAAAATTGCTTAAAAGACTACCCAAAGGATTAGATGGTAATCTTGGAGAAGAAGGAATTAGTTTATCCGGAGGTGAAATCCAAAGAATTGGTTTATGTAGGGCCTTAATTTACGATCCTGAAATTTTATTTTTAGACGAAGCTACTAGCTCTCTCGATGTTAATACAGAGTCACAAATCCTTGATGAACTTAAGCTATTTAAAAATAGAACTATAATTTCGATAGCTCATAGGATAAATACATTAAAAGATTGCGATAAAATTTACCGATTTGATAATGGGAAAGTCGTAGATCATGGGAATTATGATAAATTTAAAATGCAAAACTAATTTGGAATTAAAAATATGAAATTTTTAAAAAATAAAACAGTTATGATAACCGGAGGAACTGGTTCCTTTGGGCAAATGTGCACTAAATTATTACTTAAACAAAGTACTAAAAAAATAATTATATATTCGCGAGATGAATTAAAGCAATTTGACATGTCGAACAAATTTAATAGTCCTAAATTAAGATTTTTCTTGGGAGATGTTCGAGATCGACATAGATTAGAATTAGCAACTAAAGAAGTAGATATAATAATTCATGCAGCTGCGCTCAAACAAGTACCGGCGGCAGAATATAATCCCATGGAGTCTATAAAAACAAATATTTATGGTGCTGAAAATGTAATTAGTGCAAGTATACAAAACAATGTAAAAAGAGTAATTTCACTTTCAACGGATAAAGCCGCTAATCCTGCAAATTTATATGGTGCTACAAAGTTATGTTCAGATAAACTTTTTGTAAATGCAAATTATTTATCAGGACGTGGAATTACAAAGTTTTCTGTTGTCAGGTACGGTAATGTAGTAGGCTCAAGAGGTTCTGTATTACCTTATTTTCAATCCCTCATTCAGAAAAATGCAAAATCATTACCAGTTACTGATGAAAGAATGACAAGATTTTGGATAATGTTAGATTATGGAGTGAAGTTTGTTTTAAATTCAATAGATCTTATGGTGGGTGGTGAACTATTTATTCCCAAATCACCTTCTATTAAAATAGTCGATTTAGTAAAAGCTTTAGATCAAAATATTAAATATCATATTATTGGAATAAGACCTGGAGAAAAATTACATGAAATTTTGTGTCCAGAAGACTCTGCTAGAGACACCTTAGAATTTAAAGATTACTACTTAATTAGGCCTTCGCCCCATCATATTGATTCTTCAAAAGGTAAAAATAATAGTTACAAAATAAACAAAAATCGTGAAAAAGGAAAATTTGTTAAAAGCACTTTTGTTTATAGTTCCATCAGCAACTCTCATTTTCTTAGTGTAAAAGAACTAAAAAAATTAATCTAAATGCTTCTAAAGAAAGAGTTGAAAGTAACGTCAAAAAGATAATTAGAAAAAAGTAATAAATCTTTATAGATCATATTATGGAAAATTTTAAATACAGCACTCAAACGATTAATAAAAAAGACATTTCAAATGTAAGCAATGTTCTAAAATCTGAATTTTTAACACAAGGTCCAAAAACAATTAAATTTGAAAATAAAATAAAACTTTTGATTAAAAGTAAATATGCATTGGTAGTTAACAGTGGTAGTTCAGCTTTGCTTTTAGCTTGCAAGGCATTATCATTAAAATCAGGAGATTTGTTTTGGACAACACCTAACTCTTTTGTGGCAACTGCAAACTGTGGAGTTTTATGTGGTTTAAAAATTGATTTTATAGATATTGATCCTGAAACGTGGAATATCTCAATAGAAAAGTTAGAAAGTAAGCTTAAAATTGCAAAAAAAAAGAAAAAACTTCCAAAATTAATTATTGTCGTACACTTAGGAGGTCTTCCCGTTAATCCGATAAAATTAAAAAATTTATCAAGAAAATATAAATTCAAAATTGTTGAAGATGCTTCACATTCATTAGGAGCAAAATATTATTCAAGAAAAGTTGGGTGTTCAAAATGGTCAGATATAACTGTTTTTAGTTTTCATCCTGTCAAAATTATTACTACTGGTGAAGGAGGGTGCTGTACAACAAATCAAAAAAAATACTATGAAAAATTAACATCTCTAAGAAACAATGGCATAATTAAAGAAAAGAAAAATTTTAAATTTAAAAATCTTGGACCGTGGTATTATGAGCAACATTCAATAGGTTATAATTTCAGAATGAATGATATTCAATCTGCATTAGGTATTAGTCAATTAAAAAATTTAAATATTTTTCTTAAAAAAAGAAATAAAATTGCAAAAATTTATCATGACTATTTAAAAAATTTACCAATAAAATTCCAAAAAATTGAAAAAAATTATTATTCTTCCTATCATCTTTTTATAATTAAATTAGATACAAAATATAAATATCTACACAGGAAATTTTTTAATTATCTAAGATCAAAAAACATATTTGTTAATCTGCATTACTTACCTATACATTTACAACCTTTTTATAGAAAATTTGACTTTAAAAAAAAACAATTTCCTATAGCAGAAGAGTATAGCGAAACTGCTATTTCAATTCCTATATACCCAAATTTAAAGAAAAAAGAACAAATTAAAATTGTTAATTTTATAAAATCATTTTTTAACAAATATGTTTGAATTCAAAAATGTTTTAGTTGTTGCTTCACACCCAGATGATGAAGTTCTAGGTTGCGGTGGAACACTATATAACCTAAAAAAAAATGGTGCAAAAATTTCTGGACTTTTTTTATCTGATGGGGAAAGCTCCAGAAAGCATCTAAAAATTAACAAACTTATTTTGAATAGAAAAAAACAAGCTATAAAAGCTGGAAAGATAATAGGTATCAAAAAATCAATCTTTGGTAATTTTCCAGATAATTCAATGGATAGTGTTCCATTATTAAAAATAATTCAATTTATAGAAAAACAAATTAAGATAATCAAACCTGATGCTATATTTACGCATTTTGAAAGCGATTTAAATATTGATCACCAGATTACAAATAAAGCAGTAGTAACAGCTTGTAGACCTACCAAAAATCAAACTGTAAAAAGTATTCTTTTTTTTGAAATATTGTCTAGTTCGGAATGGAATATTTCTAGCAAAAACAAAAGTTTTAAACCAAATTATTTTGTAGATATTACAAATTCAATAAGATTTAAAATAAAAGCTTTAAAATATTACAAACGAGAATTAAAAAAATGGCCACATCCAAGATCAGTAGAAGGGGTAAAATTATTAAGCAAAACGAGAGGTAGTAGTGTTGGACTTTCAAATGCGGAAGCTTTTATTCTAGGAAGACATATTGAAAAAAAAGTTTAATCTAAATGAATATAGTTATAAGAGTTAATGCTACCAGAGCGTCCGGAACAGGACATTTTTTTAGAACTCTAAATTTAGCAAAGAATTTAAAAAGTAATAAAACAAAAATTTTTTTTATTTGTGATAAATTAAATAAAATATTAATTAATAAATTAAAAAAAAAAAAAAAAAATTATTACGTCTTAAAAAAAAAAAATATAAAAAAAAATTATCAACAAAAGGATATTTTTCAAACAGCAGGAGTATTAAGAAAAATAGACGGCGAAATCGATCTTATGATTATTGATAGCTATCAAATCGGGAAATATTGGGAAGACAGAATCAGAAAATATGTAAAAAAAATTATGGTGATTGATGATTTATATAGAAAACATAATTGTGATATATTTTTAAATCAAAATCTATCAGCAAATTTAAATATAAAGAGATTATTACCAAATAATTGTGAAGTCTTAGTGGGTCCCCAATATTGTTTGTTCAACAACAATTATAGCACTAAGAAACCTAACAAAAAGAGCTCATATATTAAAAATGTCTTAATTTTTATGGGTGGCTCAGACACAGCAAATTTGACGACAAAAATTTTGAAAATTTTAAGCTTAAAGAAATTTTTATATTTAAAATTAAATCTTGTGGTAGGTATAAATAATACAAAATATTTATTAATCAAAAAATTGGCTAAGTTAAGATCAAAAACCAAAACTTATTATAATTTACCTAATTTGATTAGTATAATTAGAAAATCAGATATAGTTATTTCTAGTGGTGGGACAACTATATGGGAATTTATTTTTTTTAAAGTTCCTAATCTAGTTATTAATCAGGCCAATAATCAAAAATATAATTCTAAATATCTAGATAGATTAGGAGCAATAAAATTATTTAAAGCAAAAAGAGTTAATCCATCTACTTTAAAAAAATTTTTTGAAAATAATTTACTTAAAAAGAAATTTAAAATTTCTAGTAAGGTCGCAAAGTTATTTGATGGCCAAGGAATTTTTAGAGTAAAAAAAATAATTACTTATAATTTAAAATGAAAACTAAAAATATTGTAGTGGTTGGAGCGGGAAATACAATTGATGAATTATTTCCTATTATAAAAAATATATCAGCAAATAATACAAATTATAAGATTGTCGGAATTTTAGATGATGACAAAAAGTATTATAAAAAAAATTATAAAGGAATACCGATTCATGTTGGTATAGAAAACGCAAAAAATTTTAATAATTGCAGTTATGTATTTGGAATAGGTTCTTATAAGAATAAAAACGCAAGAGAAAAAATCTTTAAGAAAATGAATTTAAGCAAAGAACATTTTCTAAACATTATAGATCCTTCAGCTAAAATTGAAGATAATGTAAGTTTAGGTTTTGGAAATATTATTTATCCTTTTTCTGTTGTTTGTTCAGGAACAGCTATAAAAGATTTTTCTATACTGACTTATTCTGTAATCTTAGCTCACGACGTAAAGATTGGATCATTTACCATTCTTGGATCTAGAACTTCCATTTTAAATAATGCAGATATTGGTAAGGAGGTTTTTTTTGGAGCCAATGTTTTAGTAGCAGAGAATATAAAAATTAAGAATTATTCAAAAATTATTATGGGATCAGTTGTATTAAATAACGTTTTAGAGAAACAAACAGTTTTTGGCTTTCCTGCAAAGGTAATTAAAAATGGTTAACGGAAATTTTGATTTTGATAAATTAGTTGAAAATATTAATTTAGATAAAAATATTTTTCAGCCTAATTTAACTTCTCAATTAAGCATAGAGACTGCATTTTCAGAAATACAAAATAATTCAAAAGTTTTAGATTTAGGTTGTGGCTGCGGAATTATTGGAATTGCAGTGATGAAAAATTTTTTGAATATAAATATGAGTTGTTCAGATCTCCATAAAAAATCTGTTGAAATTACTAAAAATAATTTTTCCCGACATAATCTTCAGGCCGATATCAGATTAGGTAATTTATTTGAGCCTTGGAAAGAAAGTAAGTTTGACTATATAATTAATGATGTATCTGGAATATCAAATTTAATAGCTAAAAAATCTCCTTGGTTCGGCGATAAAGTCCCTTGTGATAGTGGTGAAGATGGATCAGATTTAGCAATGTCAATTATAACTAAGGCTTCAGTTTTTTTAAATAAGAATGGATCAATTCAAATTCCATTAATTAGTTTATCAAATATAAAAAAAATAATTGAATCAGCTGAAGAAAACTTTTTCGAAGTTAAAATTATAAAATCAAAAGACTGGTTTTTGCCACAAGAAATGGAAAATATCAAAGATATCATGTATAAGTTAAAGTCTCAAAATCATATAAATTTTGAAGAAAAATTTGGAAAGATTATTTGTACAACTTCTATTGCAGTCTGTAAAAAACCAAAAAATTAAAAATGAATAAAAAAGATTTAATAAAATTAATAAAAAATTTAGTTGATTCTGAAAAAATAAAAAATGTAGAGGAGCAAGAATGGGATTCACTAGCTCATTTATCTATTCTTATAGAATTAGAAAAAATTTTTCCTAACAAAATTACTTCAATCGCAGAAATCGCAGAAGCCAATAATTACAAAAAATTAGAAAAAATTTTATTATCAAAGAAATTGTTAAAAAATGATTAACGGTTCTTATTTTTTTGGATCAAATAAAATTAATTTAGAAAATGAAACGAAATCATTTAAAAATTTTAATTTTACAGAATTATTTAAAAAAACAGGAATTAGATACGTTTATAGAACAAATGAAAATGAAACTAGTTTGTCACTAGCTGTTAACGCAGTAAAGGAATTACAAAAAAATATTAACAGCAAAGAAATAGACAGTTTAATATTTGTTTCGCAATCGCCGGTCTCCACAATTCCATCAGCAGGGTCTTTGCTTCATAAACAATTAGAGTTAAAAAATGAATGTTTTGTTCTTGATGTTGTTCAAGGATGTTCAGGATTTCCTTACGCATTATCAATTGCAGTAAATTTTTTAAAAAACAAACAATTTAAAAATTGTTTAATTGTATGTTCTGAAACTTATACTAAATATATTGATAAAAGTGACAAAGTATCCATGCCAATTTTTAGTGATGCTGCCTCTGCCATTTTTGTTGATCAAGACTCAGCACCTAAAATGTTATCCTCTTACTTCTTAACAGATGGAAATGGGGCAAAAAATTTATGTCTTAATGAAGATAAAAATCTGTTTATGCATGGAGCAAATGTTTTTACTTTTACAGCAGATAAAGTTCCATTAGCAACAAACCGCTTATTAGAAAAGGCAAAGCTAAATATTGATGACGTAAAATTTTTTATTTTCCATCAAGCAAGTGCTGTTGTATTGGATACAATAAAAAAAAAATTAAATATTCCTGATCAAAAATTTTATTATAATATAGAGTCTATTGGAAATACTGTTTCTTCGACTATTCCAATTGCTTTAATCATGGCCGAAAAAGAAGAGAGAATTCCAAAAAAAGAACCCATACTAATAATGGGTTTTGGAGTTGGGTATTCTTTAAGCGGAGGTATTTTTATCTTTGATTAAAAATTTAAACATCATAATAACGGGTACCAGTTCTGGAATAGGTTTAAAATTAGCTGAAAAATTTTTAAAATCTGAAAATAAAGTTTGGGGCTGCTCAAGGAGACAAAGCGCATTAGATCATCAAAATTATTTTCATAGTCAAGTAGACTTATCAGATGTTAAACAAATAGAGAATTGGATTAGTAAAGTTGAAGAACAAACACAAAAAAAAATAGATATCTTTATATCTAATGCTTCAATTTTTCAGCGCAAATTAAATTCTTTAGATTCCCATAGCTCAATTATTAAAACGATTAAAGTCAATTTAATTTCTTCAATGCTACTTACAAATATGATTTCAAAACCTATGATTCAAAACAAAAAAGGTTTAATTGTTTTCTTTTCCTCAGTAGCCTCAGTCGTAAATGAAATTGGAAGCACTTCATATGCTGCATCAAAATCAGGTTTAGAAACATTTAGTCAAATTATACAAAAGGAATTAGAAAAGTTTAAAATAAAAGTAGCTACATTTAGAATTTTATATGTTCCTATAGGGCTTTCAGCAGGTCTAAATGATAAAGAAATAAATTTACTAAAAAATAAGTTTAAAAGTAACAAATTTGGATCAGTTGAAGAAATATTTCAAGAAGTAAATAATTTGTACAATCAAAAAAACATTTCTACAAACAGTTTGTTTTATGATCAATTAGAAAATGAAAAATAATTCTTTTAAAATCGGTAACAAATATATAGGTGAGAATAAAAAAGTATTTATTATTGCCGAAATAGGCATTAATCACAGCGGTGATTTTAAAAAATGCAAAAAGATGATAACTGCCGCATCAAAAAGTGGTGCTGATGCAGTTAAAATTCAAACAATAGATGTAGATGAAAGTTATATGAAAAATACTCAGTCATATAAAGAATTCAAAAATAAAAATTTTTCAAATAAAGAGCTTATTCAATTAAAGAGATATTCAAGTAGTCTTGGAGTAATATTTTTTTCGACACCTGGTGATATTAAAAGTTTAATAAGATTAGCAAAAGTTAAAGTGCCAGCAATCAAAATTTCTTCAGGTTTAGCTACAAATTTACCTTTAATTGGAGAAACTATAAAAAAAAAAATACCAACAATTATTTCAACCGGTTTTTCAAACATTAAAGATCTTGAAGATTTGAATAATTTTATTAAAAAGTCTAAATACAAAAAAATAGCAATTTTAAAATGTACATCCCATTATCCAGCCCATGCAAATAATTTAGATTTATATACAATTAACTTTCTTAAATTTTTTTTTAAATTACCTATTGGATATTCGGATCATACCATGGATGATCTTGCGCCAGTAGTTGCAGTAGCGAACGGAGCAAAAATAATAGAAAAGCATTTTACATTGAATAAATTTCAAAAAGGTGCTGATCATAATATATCGCTTGAACCAAAAGAATTCAAAATTATGGTAGAAAAAATAAGAACTACTGAAAAGATGTTAGGTAATAAAACTTTTAAGACAAGTGCGATTACCAATAAAAGAAGAAAAATGTATTCAAGATATCTAGCATCAAAAAAGGAAATAAAAAAAGGTGACTTTTTTTCTTTAGATAATATTGGTTTTTTTAGATATAATAAAATTTATTCAGGACTAGAACCAAAATTCTTTTTTAGGCTGAAAAATAAAAAATCAAAAATTAACATAAAAAAAAATAAAATTCTTACAAAAAAAATTTTTCGCTATACTTAGAAAAACTATTCTAAATTACTTCTATAAATATCCTTATAATAAAAAATTTATTATGACTTTAAATATTTTGTTTACAAGTACAGGAGGGGCAAGGGCAGCAGATTTATTTTATCAAATAAAAAAAAAATCTATTTATCAACCTCTTAAAATTCATGCCACTGACACAAAAAAAAATATTAAAATTAAACGATTAGTTGATAGTTTCAATCAAGTACCTTACCCAACAAACAAAAGTTATACTAAAAAGATAATTAATATAGTTAAAAAAAATTCTATTGAATTAGTTATACCTGGATCTGATGAAGAAGCCATCAAGCTATCAAAAGTTAAAAAAAAATTAAGCAGATTGGGGACTGATTTAGCATGCGTAGATTATAAAAATTTGAAATTTTTTAAGGACAAATCAAGTACGTATAAAAAATTAGATAAAATAAAAATTAGAAAGCCATCATGGAAAAAAGTATTAAATCTAAAACAATTATATTTTGTTGTGACTAAACTTGCCAAAAAGCAAAAAGAAATGGTTATAAAACCAGTTTTTTCTAGGGGAGGCAGAAACATTACGGTTATAAGAAATGATTTAAACAAAAAAATTATATCAAAAAATTTTGGTAGAGAGAGACATATGTCAAAATATTTTTTTCTTAAACATGAATACAAGAAATACTTTAAAAAATTTCCTGTCATTGTGATGGAAAGGTTATTTGAACCTAATTACGATATAGATATTTTGGCTTGGAAAGGAAGATTAATAAAATATGTTATCCGAAGAAGAATTGGACCCCAAGGCATAAATGGAAATGTAATAGAAAAAAATAGAAAAGATTTTCAAATTTATGTACAAAAAATAGCAAAAATTTTCCATCTCTCATGGCTATATGATTGTGATATGATGCTAGATAAAAATTCTAGACCAGTATTAATGGAATTAAATCCAAGAATTAGTGGCAGTTTATATGCGAGTTTAGCAGCAGGAATTCCATTGGTTGATGATTTAATATCACTTTCAAAAAAAAGATTTAAAAAAATAAAGAAAACAAATATTAAAAAAAAAATTATTATTAAACCAGGTAATGAACCTAAAGATTTAAGAGTAACTAATTTTTAGTTCATTAAGTTAATTTATGAAAAAAATAACAATTATTGAATATGGATGTGGGAATATTTTAAATCTAATTAGAGCTATAAAATCTCTAGGTTACGAAGCTGAAATAACGCATGACAAAAAAAAAATATTAAATTCTTCTCATTTAATTTTGCCAGGTGTAGGAGCATTTGGTAATGCTATGAAGCAATTAGAAAAATATAATTTGCAAAATACTATTCTAGAATATGTTAAATTAAATAAACCTTTATTTGGTATATGTCTTGGAATGCAAATTTTACTTACAGTAAGTTACGAATTTGGTGTTCACAAAGGTTTGGGCCTTATAGATGGTGAAGTTGTTAAAATTTCAAATAAAAAAAACAAAGAAATAAAAATTCCTCATATGGGATGGAATGAGATATATCCAAACAATGATAAAAAAGAATGGAAAAACAAAATTTTGAAAAATTCTTTGATAGGAAAAAGTTTTTACTTTGTCCATTCATATGCTTGTTCAATAAAAAGTTCTGATTCAGTTATTGCTGTATGCAAATATTCTGATCTCTCTATTCCTGCGGTTATATCGATGGGTAATATTTTTGGATGCCAGTTTCATCCCGAAAAAAGTGCAGATAATGGATTAGCTATCTTAAAAAATTTTTGCGAAATCTAAATTAAGAAATTTTTAAATTTTAAGGGTAAACACAAATACATTTATTGCATAACAAATTAATTTAAATGAAAAATAAAATTATATTAGGATCTGCAAACTTTGATCAAAAGTATGGAATTAAAAAAAATATTATAAAAAAAAGTGAGATTAAAAAATTATTTAACCTTGCATTAAAAAATAAAATAAAAACAATTGATACTTCGCCTCTTTATAATGAATCCGAAAAAATAATTGGATTACTAAATAAAGGAAGATTTAAAATTATATCTAAAATTCCAAAGGTACCCAAAGATATTAGAAAAAAAAACATTAAAAAATGGATAAAAAAAAGCACTAAAAATTCGTTAAAAAATTTAAAAGTAAAAAAATTTGAATGTTTGTTAATACATAATGCAAATACTTTATTAAGTAAAAACGGGGATGAAATTTATAAAAGCATAAAAAGTATGAAGACAAAAAAATTAACAAATAAAATTGGTGTATCTATTTATGATTTTAATTTATTAGACAAGATATTAAAAAAGTTTCGATTTGATTTGATTCAAGCACCATTAAACATTTTAGATCAAAGATTAGTAAATAGAGGATGGTTAAAAAAACTGAAAAAAAGAAAAATCGAAGTTCATGTAAGATCAATCTTTTTACAAGGAATATTGCTTGTAAGATACAATCGACTTCCTAAAAAATTAAAAAAACTAAATAAATATTGGATAACATGGTATAACTGGTTAAAAAAAAATAAATTTAATCCACTGCAAATTTGTCTCTCTTATATTTTTAATCAACGACAATTAGATGGTATTATTCTGGGATGTAATAGCAAAAATCAACTAAGTCAAATTTTAAAATTTAAACAAATGAAAAACAATTTTTCACTGCCCAACTTAAATATAAAAAATGAAAAATTAATCGATCCTAGAGAATGGATTAATTAAAAAAATTTACACGATGTACTTCTAAAATACATTATGTTACTAATTTTATAAAAATGAGCAGAAAAACACGAGTACTATTTGTTTATCCAAACGAACGAGAAATGAGCACTGTACCTCCTGCAATTGCTCTATTATCGGAATTATTAAAACAAAACGGACACATCACAGATATTTTTGATACTACCTTTTATGAATTTGCAGACGATATATCAATAGGTACACCTGATTTTCAAAGAGAAGAAGCTCTTCAAGTACGACCAATAACTAACAAAGATGATGATGATTTACATTTCGAGAAAGTTAAAACTGAACCAGCTGACGATTTAAGAAAAAAAATTACTGAATTTAGTCCTGATCTATTAGCAGTTTCGTGTTCGGAAACCACCTTTCTTCGTGGATTACGACTTATTTCTAAAACACGAGACATGGGCATTAGAAATCTTTTTGGGGGTGTATTTCCTACCTTTGCTCCTCAATTAGTGATGAATTATGATGTAGTTGACATGTTGTGTGTGGGAGAAGGTGAAAATGTTATTGTAGATCTTGCGGATCGCTTAGCTAGAGGACAAGATTATTTTGATATAACAAATTTATGGGTTCGAAAAAAAAATGGAACAATTAAAAAGAATCGAATTACAAAACCAGTTGATATAAATCAATTGCCATCAGTAACAGACATAGGATTGTTTGGTGAAAAACGTTTTTATCGTCCAATGGGAGGAAAAATTAGAAGGTTGTTGCCAGTAGAAACTCATCGGGGATGTCCATACACCTGTTCTTTTTGCAATTCTCCTTCTCAAAACCGATTGTATTCTGGAAATGGAAATTTTTTTAGAAAAAAAAGCATGGATTTAGTTAAACAGGAAATAGAAAATCATATAAAAACCTGGAAAGTTGAATATATATATTTTTGGGCTGATACTTTTTTAGCATGGTCGCCAAAAGAATTTGATGAATTTTGTGAAATGTACCAAGATATTAAATTGCCATTTTGGTGCCAAACAAGAACGGAAACTATTAATGAATATAAATTCAAAAAACTTAAAGATGTTGGTTTAAACCGAATTACTTTTGGTATGGAGCATGGTAACGAAAAATTTAGGAGAGACGTTGTTAAAAGAAATTATTTAAATAAAGATACTATTGAATTAATGAAAATACCTGCTGAACTCGATATTACATTTTCTGTTAACAATATAGTTGGTTTTCCGGGAGAGACTCGTGAATTAGCATTTGACACAATTGAAATTAACCGAAATTTTAAATCGGATGATTGTAGCGCTTCAACTTTAATACCTTTTGCAGGAACCGAAATTAGAGAAATGGCAGAAGCACAAGGTTTAATTAAACCGGAAACAATTTGTACAATAACCAACTCAGGTGACGAGGGCATATTAGACATGCCACAATGGGGAAAAAAGGATGTTGCTAAATTACGTAAGACATTCGCTATGTATGTTAAATTTCCAAAAAGCAGATGGTCTGAAATTAAAAAATCGGAAGATGATCCAGAACTTCATTCTAAATTAAGTGCGGAATTTATTGATACATTTTGGACCGAACCTGACGAAGGCTTACGCGAAGCTGCAAAAGGACTTTTTTAAAATCTTTAAAAATCAAAGGATTAATTAAAGTTTCAAAAAATTAAAAAAAATAAAAATACTCTCTTTATTTCTCAATGAAAAAATTGACTGTTGTTTTGAAATTATTTTTAAGAGCAAAATTTATTTTTAAAACACCAAAAGAAAATGATTTGGTAATTTTTGATAAAAACTCAGTTCGAGATTTAGGTAATTGTCTTTCAATATTCGACTTTTTTGTATTACAAACTGCATTAGAAAATATGGATGAAATATATTTTTCTTATAAAATTTTGAAAAAAATTTTTAACAATTATTTTAAAGGAAATTTATTCACTGTATATTTAGTTTCTTTAATTGAATTGATAAGACCAAGAGTTGTGATTACTAATAATGATAATTCATTTAAATTTTCCGATATAGCAAAAATACTTGAGAAAAAAACTAATTTTATTGCTATCCAAAATGCTGTAAGGCAAGATTTTTTAGAGTTTGATTATTTGTATAATACC
>Ga0187833_10004097_pt1 | contig 14383 bp, 15 predicted proteins | sample ETNtaG_37_FD_167968 | JGI IMG/M metagenome (GOLD analysis project Ga0187833, IMG submission 167968) | Marine microbial and viral communities from oxygen minimum zone, Eastern Pacific Ocean - ETNP2014_SV_400_PacBio MetaG (Illumina Assembly) | ecosystem: Environmental > Aquatic > Marine > Hypoxic... | reverse complement strand
ACGTCTTCATTGTCCAAAGGAGCTTGTCATGCTGCTCAACCGTCGTGTCGAGCTTGACGATGATCGTCTGCTCCATCAGTCCATGTTCTATCATTTAGCTCATTTATCAATTTGGGGGGCAGCGTGCCGGTATTTCTCCCAGGGAGGGTTCACGGCGAAGGTGTCACGACGTACTACTCTCCAATTCATCCCCCCAATGAATTGGGGGGCTTCCTTGGAGGGAGGATGGTGAAAAAAAGCACCCTCATGGCCGGTGGCAAGCATGTCGGGAGCGACGGAACGCTGGGCGAGCGTGTGCTCCGCTCGTTCCTCGACCACCACCCGCACACGTTCATGGTAATAGACGCCCGTACGCACCAAGTGGTCGCCGCCAACACCGCTGGCCCGAGCGGTGAGTTCAGAGAGGGTATCACGTGCCACGAGCTCACCCACGAGCGGGACATCCCGTGCACGGGCGATGACGAGCCCTGCCCGCTCGACGAGGTGGTGCGGACGGGCAATGCCGTAACGGTCGACCACGTACACAAGGACGCCGAGGGACAACCGCTGACAACGGAGATTCACGTCTATCCCGTCCACGACCAGAAGGGCGCGGTCACCCACGTGATCGAGTTCATGGTCGATGTCACCGCGCGTCGCCAGCTCGAGCAGGCCGAGCAGCAGCTCCAGGAATTCGCGGTGAACATCGTCGAGACAGTCCCCGTACCGCTCGTGGTGCTGGACGACGGGCTCAAGGTGCTCTCGGCCAACCGAGCGTTCTATCGTACCTTCCGTACCACGGGAAAGCGCACCGAGGGACGCCCGCTCTACGGGCTGGGCGGCGGGCAGTGGGACGTGTGGCGACTGCGGCGCCTGCTCGAGGACGTCCTGCAGAAGGGCCAGCCGGTCGACGGGGCCGAGATGGGGTGCGAGCTCCCTGGGGCCGGGACGCGGACGATGCTGCTGAGCGCACGCCGGCTCCAGCGACGGCCCGGCCATGGTGAGCGTGTCCTGCTGTCGCTCGAGGACGTCACCGAGCGACGTGAGGCCGAGCGCTTACTGCGCCGCAGGCTGATGCGCTATCTCCTCGATGAGGGGCAGGTCTATCTTATGAAAGGCCGCACCCACCGCCACTACGTCGAAGCGTTCAAGGACCTCCTTACCACGGGCTACGACGGGACGGTCATCTCGTGCACGACCGAGGAGGCGTTCCGCAAGGACCTCGAAGGCGAGTACGATTATGTCTGGCTGGCCGAGCATGGTGGCGAGCGGGGAGTGCCGCCGCGGCTGACCGCGCTCGAGCGCCGCATAGGCGGTTTGCCACGGCACAGCGCCGTCCTCATCGACCGGCTCGACTACATCCTGTTCAAGAACGGGCTGGAGGCCACGCTTTCCTTCGTGCAGCACCTGCGGGAGATGGCCTATGTGGGCGGTCATGTCATCGTCCTTGGCGTCGATCCGTCGGACCTGGACGAGCGCGCGCTACGCCGCTTGGAGAAGGAATGCGAGCAGGTGGACGCACGCGAGCTCGGCGGGATCTCGGAGGAGCTGCTGGCCATCGTGCGGTACGTGTACCGTACCGGGCTCGACGGGGAGCGACCCTCCTACTCGGACGTGGACCGGGAGCTTGCCATCAGCAAGCCCACGGCACGAAAGCGCATCCGCGAGCTCATCAGGCTCGGCTATCTCGTGGAGGTCGAGGACGGCGCCACCAAGCGCCTCGAGGCCACGGAGAAGTGCTGGCAGCTGCTGGCGGGGTGAGGGTGTGAAATAAATATAACGAAATAAACAGAAATTAGATTTCGTTATATAGATAATTATAACCTGCGGTATATACATATAACAGAAAAGTTAATATTCTAATTCTGTCTTATCAATAACTATGCGTGTGGACATGCACCGTCAGAAGATCGAGCGCATGCTCAGAACCCTCGACAAGCTCGATGATGAAGAGGACCACGAGACGGTCATCGAGGTGTGCGTGCTCGTCTGTTCCCACGCAGCTAACCTCGGGATGCACGTGCGCGGTACGTTGAAGGTCAGCCAGGACATCAAGCATAACCGGCTCCCCGGTGAGCTCCGTCGTTGGGAGCGGCTCGGGGAGAAGAGCGCCGAGGTCGCGGACCTCCTCGACCGGATCGAGCGCATGAGACCGCTCCATGTCTATGGGACAGGCAGGAACGGCGGGTCCGCCAAGGTCGCCCGGGAGATCGCACATCTGATCATCGGGCTCTGCACGGAGGGTGAGACCTCGTGAGAGGGAACCTACGGCGGGCCATCTCGTTCGCACATCGAGCTCGCGACTTTCCAGACGTGCTTCAGGTCGTGCTCTTCGGGTCGGTCGCTCGGGGGGAGGACACACCTACTTCCGATGTAGACGTAGCGGTCGTGTACGCAAAAAGGAATCCGGGGACCGAGGCCGAGCTCGAGTCGATCAAGGACGAGAAGGTCCAGCTCACACATCTGACGCTCTCCCGGCTCACCGAGGAGCCGACCCTGGCCGGTGCGCTGGCAAGCGAGGGCCTTCTTCTTCATGGGAGGCCCGTAAACGTCACCTCGGACGATGTCGCTCTGGCCCCGAAGGTACTCATCGCGTACGACATGAGCGGTCTTGCACAATCCGACAAGATGAGGATACGCAGAGCGCTCTATGGAGGAGTGTCACGTTCCACCCGGAAAGGCAAAGAATACGTCTCAAGGGCACGCGGTGTAGCCGAAGAGGAGGGCGTGGAGAAGGTCGCGGACAGCGTCCTTCTGGTGGATACCGAGAAGGCGCCACGGATCATTGGCGTGTTGAAGCAGCAGGGGGCACGCTGGCAGGAGATTAACGTGTGGACCTGGCCGCGATGAACGGTCGATGAGGCCCATCAATCAGTAATGGCAGCTGCTGGCGGGGTAGGACATGAAGTCCTCGCCGTCAGATCAGATGATGGTCGGCCGGAAGTCGTTGACGCCCTCGTCGCTCCACAGGTCGGCGATGGCATGCTCCTTGGAGTGGTCCCACCGCTCGCTTCCCGACATCCCGCTCGCTCCGATCTCGGGCCCATAAGCGCCACGGTAGTCGAGGAACGTGTCTATGAGGGCCTCGTCAGCTTCATGGAGCGATGTGGGTGCTGTAAGCAGTGTTTCTTCGTCAGGATGCGGCATCATTCTACTCGTCCTCCTTTCTTGACGACGCGTCGGGCGTGCTGTCCTTCTGCACGTAGATGGACACACCCAGGAACAGCGCGAAAACCGCCTCGAAGGGCTCCACGAAGGGGAGCACCGACGGTCCGGCTAGACGCAGTCCCGAGGCGACGGCCAGGGCGATGAGAGCGATGAAATAGTATCGCTGGGACTTGTCCATCTCCTCGTCCTTGTGGAAGATGAGCAGGGAGGCGGCACCCAGGCCCGCGAGGGCCATGAGCGCGTAGGATGCCTCAGACAGACCCTCCATCGGACCCCACCCCCGCAAGTACCTTGTTATGGAATATCAGCGACGCGCACACCGTCAATGCCAGGAGCACTTCCACGATCTGGGTGGGTGCATCACCCACGACCTGACCTCCTTTGAGGATTACGTAGAGCACGGACACCATGACAGAGCTCTTCCATGCCGTACCGATGATGTCGGGCTTGAGCTTGAAGGCGAGCTTGGCGCTCATGATGAGGGCAAGCACGCCCAGCCCCAGATTGAGCAGGAGGGCCGGGTCCGTGTCCATACCCGGAAGTAGGTTTGTCATCGCTTATAAAGGTGCACGGGCCGCGGAGGACGGCCTGCTGAGCGTAAAAAGAAAAGAAAGGAGGAAAGGGGGTCAGTAACTACACGTGCGTTGTTCGTTTATAAAACCGTGCGGCCCGCGAGCTCCCGGGAGACGAGCCATTCCCCCTTCTCGTCCCGGGCGGTGCCCACGATCAGGACAGGTCCCTCGAAACCCGCAGCCGTCGTACCGTACCGTTCAAGGACGCCCGAGGCACGAACATGCTCCCCCGGGAAGGCTTGGGCAGCATACGTGTGGGTGAAGCAGACGACGGCCTCCACCGTGGACTCGCGACCGTCCTTGAGGTCGGCCAGACCGTCCTCCAGCAGATAGATGGCAGGATGTCCGTAGGGTGCCGAACCATCGGCCACCTTACCAGAGACCCTTGCATGGCCCAGCCTGTACACGGCTAGGTCCTCGGGACCGACGGTCCGTGAGAGGGGCGTGGGCAGAAGATCGATACGTCGGGGTCCGGCCATCCAACGGTCGCCCTTCCGTCGCTCATGAGCGAGGAAGAGCTTGAACGGGTAGTGGTCCGCATAGATCCCGCGCTTGTCGTACACAGAACGCCAGTCGGTGTCCGTCAGTGGACTGAGCACGTCCCCCCGCTCTGCCAGGATGCGGGCGGTTGCGAGCAGACGGGGATGGTCACACGCAGCCGCGGTGAGGTCGAGGTCCGAGCCCGATCGTGCGGTCCCGAGGAGCGAGGAGCCGGTGACGCCTATACGTACTCCTGCCTCCCTTGCGAGCGTGTCGATGAGCGATCGCTCGTCCTCGTCCAGGTCCCCGACACCGGCGAACTGGTCGAGCGTCCGTACCACTCGGTCGTGGGGGACGATGGTGTGGACAGTGTCGCCCGCCGGCAGCCGGTACGCTGGCTCGCATTCGTGGAGTCGTGCGATGTCGGCAGGTCCCGCCTTCACGAGCCGATCGCCGCAGGTGACGTACCGCAGAGAGGCCACCGATGCGTCCTCGAGGTGGAACTGTCCCACCACTGCGAACGCACGCCCTGCCCGGTCCATGAGCATGTTGCGCGGGGTGCACAGGTCGGCGTCAGATGCCACTGATGCTCACCTCTCGAGCTGGAGCCTACCCTGCTCCATGATGATTCGACCATCCACGTCGATGGTCGGTTCTGGGATCACCAGGTCCTGATGCAGGTCTGCCTCCACGGAGCCGCCGAAATGCGAGTTGTCACCGAAGGCCACGTGCACCGTGCCCAGTATCTTCTCGGACTCTAGCACGTTGTCCGGGCGGTGTGCGTTCGGATTGGTCCCGATACCCAGCTCGGCGATGTTGCGCCGGGCAGCGGCCTTCGCGGGATCGAGGCAGACCGAACCGACGCCAAGTAACGAGCGTATCTCATCCACGGCATGGCCGGTCCCGTCGACCTCCTTCACGAGGCCGTCGGCGATGACGAGCGTGAGGGGTCCGTCAAGGCCCTCGTGCCAGCCGACCGGGATGACCAACCTACCGCGGGCGGTACCCTCCACGGGCGCGCAGAACACCTCGCCGCCGGGGAGATTGCCCATCTCGCCGGGAGCGGTGATGGAGCCCGTGTCCAGGAGGAACTCCCTGCCCTCGACACTCATCACCAGGTCGGTGCCGGCCGGTGCTGTGATGCGAATCTCCTTCGCGCTTTCAAGGGCCTCGGCCAGGCGTTCGCTCCGCTCGCCCACAGCACGATAGTCGGCGGACATAGCACCCCCGGGCTCGAACATCCCGCGCTCGAACCTGGGCATCGATGCCACCCTGGTTCCCGCATCGCACGCCTCCTCACGACCGCGCGTGTGGGTGATGGAGAATGTGGTGATGGCGATGACAACGTCGGCGGCGGCCATGGCACGTACCGCTTCTGCGGAGGGTTCGGAGCCGTGGGAGCGCGGGGCCGGGTACGCGAGGAAGGACACCCTCCCAGGCCCGAGCACGACCTTGGCGCACCGCGCCACCTCTTTGGCAAGCTCGCGGCGAGCGGCGATGTCCCGGACGAGCTCCGCGGATCGGTCCGCCCCCACTCCCGGGACGAGCTCGTCGGTGACCACGAGCACTGACTCGCCCTCACGCACGCCCAGGTTCACGTCCAGCAGGGCGCGCACGGCGTCGAGGATGTCGCTCTCTTCCTCGTCCGAACCCATGATTGTCGATGACCGTGGAGGATTTATAAGGTTTGACGGGCGCGTTCCCGTAAGCCCAATGGACCTCGGAGTGTTCATCCTCAACCTCGGCCTGTGCGCGGGCACCCTGTCGGTGCTGGAGTACAAGCCTCCGGCCATCACGGTCCGAGTCATCATCAACCTGTGCGAGAAGATGCTCCTCACCGATCTCGCCCAGGGCCACCGGACCGCGCTCATCAACGAGATGGTGGCCGCAGGCCTGGACCCGCATGCAGCAGAGGCCGTAGCCGGCGCCGCTATATCACGCGCCAAGAAGGACCTATTGTTGTCCCCGCAGTCGCGAGTGGGGCTCACAAACCATATGCGGAACCGTCACGAGTATCTCAGCTCCCGTCTGGAGGAGGACCTGCGGATGAAGGTGGGCGTCCTCTACAAGGAATCGATGCGGACACTGGGCGATGTCTCTGACGACGAGGCACAGCTGCTCATCAGCGGCACCAGCGTGAAGCTGGACGGGCTGGCCGTGGAGGAGTCGCAGTCGCGCTCCATGGAAAGCTCCATCATGCGACTGCGCGTCCCCGTCTTGGTATCGGCCACGGACCGGGTGGAGCTCTCGCCCGAGGACCGGCGGACGGTCAAGGCCGCTGAGAAGATGCTGGACACCCTCAACCTGAAACCGGCCGCCCTCCTAAGGCTGGGCAACGTGCGGTACCTCCAGGGCGACCTCTCCGGTGCCCGGTCGCTCTACACCAGGGCGCTGGAGCGGGATCCGCGGCTCGCCGAGGCGGCGGTGATGCTGGCCGACGTGCTCCTCAACCTGACGGGCAACCACATGGCCGCCATCGAGTGCGCCTCCCAGGCCCTGTCCGTCAACGCCGGCCTCCCGCAGGCCTGGACCGTGCTCGGGACCGCCTACGAGCGGGCGGGCATCGCGGCCAAGGCCGAGCACTGCTTCCAGCGGGCCCTGGCCATGGACCCCCGGGACGCACTGGCATGGAACAACCTCGGTGTGCTGTACAAGGACCGCATGGACCTCTCGAAGGCGCAGAAGTGCTTCGAGCGGACCATCGAGATAGCTCATCACTTCCCGCCGGCCTGGAACAACCTCGGCTCTGTATACGCCCTCTCGGGTGTAGCCGCCAAGGCCATGGAGTGCTACCGCAAGGCAATAGAGCTCGATCCCGGGTACGCTGCCGCCTGGAACAACCTCGGCGCCGCTTGGGGCGACGCTGGCGACCATGCAAAGGAGATCGAATGCTACAAGAAGGCGCTGGAAGCCGATCCGAACGCCTCCATGATCTGGAACAACCTCGGCGCTGTCTACCAGGTCTCAGGTGACACTGCCCGGGCCCGTGAGTGCTTCCAGAAGGCCATCACCATAGATCCGAAGAACGAGGCGGCCAGCGGGAACCTGAAGGCGCTCGGCTAGACCTTCGCGACATCATCGAAGAACGCTTCGAAGCTCGGATCGTTACCGATGTCCGATTCTGCGTCCATGGTGAGGAACACCAGGTCGACGCCCCTCATCTTCGCGCCCATGGTCGTGGAGTGGACGAACCGCTGTAGGATGTCCTTTGAGTGGTACACAGACAACACCGAGAGCGAATCGACGATGACGACCATGTCCTCTCCGGAGTTGCGCGTGAACAGCACGGACAGAGTGGTGAGGTTCTTGGGGTCCAACATTATTCCGCTCGTCGATGTGACCGGATCGATGAAGGACACGTCGTCGACCTCGGCCCCGCGCTTCTTTAGAATGCGCTTGAGTTTGGAGGCTGGCTTGTTCACCGACACGTACCGGACAGGTCTGTCCTGACGTCTGAAGTACGTGATGAGCGCCTGGCATGTCCGGGGGTAGTTCTCGAGACTTGTCTGGACGAGGAGCGTGAGCGGGCTATCAAGGTCCTCAGTGGCCTCCTCGATGGCGGTCATAGCCTCACCCGCCCCTTCGACGTCCGCTGTGGCCTCGCCCGCAGGGAGCGACTTGGCCAGCTTGATGAGCTCTCCTGCGATGGACTCGTGATGAAGCTCTTCCTGGGCGATGTCGGACACGACCCCCCTGAGCTTCTTGTCCTTGATCAGGTCGAGGTGGTCTGTGTAGTAGTCGTGGGCCTGGCGCTCGATGTCCTTGAGCGCCGTGAACTCCTTGATGAGATGGTCACGAAGGTCGTCCGCCATCAGCTCAACACCTCCTTCAGGGCCTTGGAGAAGATCAGGGAGTGGGCGTGCGTCTCGTACAGGAGGGAGTTGAGCCGGGTGAGCATCTCCATCTTCGATCCTTTCTCGATAGGGGAGAGCGTGACACGCTCGATGAGGTTGCTGATCTTGACGGCCAGCTCCAGGTCCTCCACGAGAAGGGCATCGTTGAGGAACATGGCGAGTTCTTGATCGCACTTGGCCATGCAGTATGCTAAAGGAACAATCGATAAATATCCTACTTTACGGCCCGGGGGCATTCCATCAGTTCACACGCATCGGCACTCCGATACACCGAGGATCGACTACCGACGACGCACGGGAGCGGGCACCTGCAGAGCCTGTGAAGATGTGTCCGCAGGATGGATGCGCCGGTCGGGATTTGAGCGCACATTTGAGGGCAAATGAGCGGGAAAACGGCAGCAGGGGGGCGCTATAGTCATGATGCCTGCATAACGAGGATTGCTACTAAGAAAGACGACTTGCTTGCTCTCTCAGAGTCGTGAAGTTTCCGTCTGATACGCTCCGACGCAGCTGCTGATACTTGAGGAAGGTTTTTGCCTTCTCTTTTTCTGTCGGCGGAGAGAGAAGCTCTCCTTTCTCGAGATACATCTTGATCCGCTCGAAGATCTGTGGGTCTCCGAGCGCGGCCCGTCCGACCATCACCGCGTCGCACCCGGTCTCGTCGAGCATCCTCTTCGCGTCCTCGGGAGACCGGACGTCACCGTTACCAATCACCGGGATCGACAACGACTCTTTGAGCTTGTGTATCGCGTCCCAGTCAGCCTTGCCCGCGTATCCCTGAGCTGTCGTCCTCGCGTGAAGGGTCACGGCAGAGGCGCCCGCCTCTTCAAGGTGCCTTGCGATCTTTACCGGGTCCGCTTTTGAATACGTAAGTCCCGTCCTCATCTTTACCGTGACCGGTCTGCTGGAAGACTCGGCAAGAGACTTGACGATTGAAGCCAAGTGTTTCGGCCGCTTGAGGAGAGCCGAACCGGCTCCTTGGGACATGATCTTTCTCACCGGGCAGCCAGCGTTGACGTCTATGATGTCGCATTGATTTTGGATGAGTTTGGCGGACTTGACGAAGGCTTCAGTCCTCGAGCCGAAGAGCTGGATCGCCACCGGCCTTTCTTCGTCCGTCGTTTCCGCAAGCTTCAGCATCGCCGCATTGTTCCTTTCAAGAGCGTTTGTGCTGATCATCTCCGTGACGACCAGACCTGCCCCGTACTCCTTGCACATCAGGCGGAAGGCCATATCGGAAACTCCCGCCATCGGAGCAAAGATGACAGGGGGATCGATCTTGACGCGGCCGATCTTGAACACACAAACGACTTTTTTTCAAACCATTAAAAGGTGAGCTTGTGTACCTGCAACCGGTGCTGTTTCTTAGGTCAATATGGACTATGAGCGAAAAGCAACACAATTGGCCCTGACGGCTGGCTCTGACCGCATCCATCGGATCGGACATGTCTGCGAGTCGGGTGAGACGAGGATGCACCGAACACGCTCATCCATCCCTGAGCACGGTGCTTGCGCGGGGCACCATTAATAGGTTTAATCCCATCTTCTCCAGTCTAAACTCGAAAAGGTGGTACGGAGACGAACCCCCTCTCAAATATCGGGACTGAAACCACGTTCTCACCGCTCAGTCGGTCTGTATCGACCGAAGATACGTCTTCTTCAGCAAGTGTTCACAACCGAATGATCTCAGCACGTCCTTTTCGATCGGTCTCGGGGTGACGATCCTTCTCACCGTTCGATCCATGCCCCGAAGTTTCAGCTCTCCCAATCTGATCCGCTCCAGGAGCTTGTACACCTTCCTCACACTGGTCATGCCCTCTATCGGGCCCTCGCGCAGCCTGTTGGTGACCGTCACGTCCAAGAGATACGCGAGTATGCAGATGGTGTAATGGGCCCTGACGTGCTCCATTGTGTAGACGAACGTCGGCTTGAACTTGATGAACGACTTCAGCTCCCTGAACGCCTCCTCCACGCGGTTCTTGTCGCGGTAGGCCCTGATGATCTCCTCCGGCCCGAGCCTGAACTCCCTCGGCTGCGTATCCGCGGTTATGCTGGTGACGAGTACCCAGAGGCCGTCGGTCAACTTGGCCTTCTCGATCGCCTTTGTCTTCTTCCGGTAGCTGAGCTCGAAGGTCCGCACCCCGCTCTCCAGCTCAATTTCCTTGAGCTCGTAGCCGATGAAGCGCGTCACGTTCAGTTTCTTGAGCTTGCGGTCGATCCGTTGCTCAGTCGGCTTCTTCTGTCTGCTCTTCTTCGCCTTCAGCAGCGCCGCCCCTTCCTCCTTCAGGCAGTCCAGTGCCTTCTTGATCTGCTCCTCGCGCTGCTTCCTCTGGTCCTTGAAGAGCTCGGGGTTGAACCCCAGGATGTGACGCCTGACCGATCCTTCGGCCGTACCAAGATCCTCGTAGTACGCACAGTCGTCGTACTTGGTGAGGAACCGTGAGCGGCCGACCTTCTTCTCGACATTCTCCACAGTGAGGTCCTTGAACCGGTCCAGACGGACGCCGGGCACGCCGGCGACCTGGTCCTTGTCGAGGGCGGTGATGTACAGGTAGGTTTCGCTCTCCTCCAGGTGCTTGAGGTTCTCGTCGGACACCATCCCGCGATCGAACACCGAGATGATCTTTGGGAGATCGAACCGTTGCTTCCACCGGTCAGCGTTGGCCGTGAGCGTCTTGACGTCCGAGGTGTAGTCTTGGAGGATCTCCCACGAGAAGGGGTAGCCCATCGAGTTGACGAGGAGGGAGAGGACGATCTTCCTGCTCTTGAAGCCGTTGGCCTTGGTGATCCCCGGTTTCGCGAGCTTGCACTTGGTCCCCTCGAAGTACGAGTCGGAAAGGTCGTAGAAGATTACCTTGAAGCTCTCCTCGTCCCTGTCCCTCAGCGTGGTGTAGAGGTACGTCTCCAGCTTCTCCTTGAGCCCGTCGATCACCGTCAGCTCCCGGTACACCCTGGAGTCGTTGAAGTGTGAGCCGTCTATGCCGAGGATGCGGTCGCATGCCGTCCCCTCGAACCACCCCGCCGACGAGAGGTAGCTCCCCGGCTCCAGGCACCGGTAGAAGGTCAGTGCCTTCGCGACGTCGGCGGTCGCGATGTCCTTCCCCCTCCTGCTGCTCGTTTCCTCGGGCGACGGGAACACCTTCGATAGCCCCCACTCGTCCCAGAGGTGGTTGAGGAAGGCGACGTCCAGATACCTCCAGTGGTCCTCGAAAAGTATGTCCTTGATGTTCAGACAGAGCACGTCATCCCCGGATTTCGCAGCATTGAGCAGGCTCCTGACGAGAAGTGCCTGCTGAGGCATCAATCGCCCGAGCCGGAATACTACCCTGTGCTTATTCTTCCCGTCCTCGTAGTATGGCTCGACGATGCTGTAGTAGTCGTATCGCGTGTCGCCCTTCTTCGTTCGGGTCTGCTTCTTGAGAAACCAGTTGAGCTTCGATCTTGGTCGGGACGTTCTGAGCACCCAATGAATGTTATCTAGTTATCTTATTTAAGTGTTCTCTTTTTGAAAAAGTCGGGACGGAAACTATTGGGGGGGATTCCACAAACTCCAGAGGGAAATCAGTAGCGGGGGAGCTATTACACGATCAGTTACGTGGCGCGAGCAAGGTCGTCAGGAGTTAGATTGGAGAAGGTGGGTTTAATATAAAAATGATCCCCTGGTCGGGATTTGAACCCGAGTCATATGGCGGAGTTCCGTCCGGACTTTGCACGTGCGTGGAAGCGAGGGCACAGGCTTTTATCAGTTCCCATCCATCGGCAGATCGATGCCCCCGAGGATAGATTACCGGCGATGCACGGGAGCGGGTACCTGCGTTTCCGTGTGTCCTGCTAATGTGTTCGACTTCATTGACGGTAAGGGTGTCGTCATGCGGCCCGCGGACTGCACTGAGTGCGAGGAATGCGTCCGGGCGTGCCTGAAGTACGCTGTCACCCTGGAGCATTCGCGGACAGGAAAACCACGTGTACTGGTCATGTACGACAGCGTGAGCGGGCGAACGGCCACGCTGGCCAAGGCCATCGCTGAGGGTGTCCGTCAGGCAGAGTGCTCGGTGGCGGTGCTGGAGGCCTCTGGAGAGGCGATTCCCGAGGTGCTCCTCGCCGATGCCGTGCTCCTGGGCTCGCCCAGCCAGTTCGAGAACGTCTCCGAGGCGATCAAGGGGCTGCTCGAGAGTTTGCGCATCATCGCCCTGGCAAATCGGCCTGCCGGTGGATTCGGGACCTTCGGCTGGGAGCTGAAGGGCGAGGACGGCATCATCACCCGCAAGCTCGGAGACGCCCGTCTGGCCACGTTCGACCGTGAGCTATGGGTGAAGGACGATGAGGTCGAGGCGCGGCGGGATGATGCCGTGGCGTTCGGGCGATCTTTCGGTGAGTGGGTAAAAGGACAGCTCTCCGGTGCCGGTCCGGCCTGAGGGCGGAGGCCTTTTCCAGCAGAGCCACTACCGCCGGTACACCAGTGCCGTCTTGATCCGGTCATCCATGACCGTCACGTCCTTGATGCTCCCCATCCCCTGGAGGGTGAGCACCTCCTCGTCGGACACGAGCTCGACCGCAGGACCTCCCATGCGCTTGACCTTCCGTACCTCCTCGATGGCGTTGGTGGCGACGGTCCTCGTGCGGATGGGGACATAGAGACGCGTAGTGAGGCTCACCGCCCGTGGCGACACCTCCAGCACCTGCTCGCCGGCGAACATGAGCAGGGCCATGCCCAGCACGAGCAGGCCCGCGGCGAGGAACGGGAGCATGAACACGGCGAAGAACGCTGCGAACACCGTACCTGCATTCAGCGCGATCGCGATCCCGGCACCCGGGCCGGAGACGATACCGCCCAGCCAGAAGATCGCGAAGATCAGCAGGAACGCACCGATCGCTGGATTCCGCATGGACCACGTGAACACGACGGCCTCGGCCAGGTGCGTCTCGGCCACGGGGTGGCCCTGGGGGAGCTGGTACACCCGCTCGAAGTCCTCCCGTCTGAGGCTATCTGACGCGGGGATGTCCAGTTCATTGGGCTGGCGGATAGTGGGCGGGCTCGTGCAGTTATCTATAATAGGCCGATGGGTGGCCTTGGCCAGCGCCTCGGACCGGCCCCGGACCTCGACCTCGCTGGAGGACTCGGACAGCTTCTTCTTCTCACCTGAGGCGAGCTGGAGATAGAGCACCCATACTTCGTATCGGCTGCTGCTACCCTTGTTCGAGTGGTGGACTCGGATCTCCCGCTGGATGGTGATGCCCTGGATGAGGCCGAACCGTACCCGCTCGTCGCTGAGTGTGTAGAGCGGGATCCGGGAGACTATATGTACCTCGCTCCGACCACGATCGACGATGACCTCGTCGGTCGAGAGCAGGAGGTAGAGCCCGATGAGCATGAACAGCCCGGGGACGGCGAGGAAGGGTATGAGGAAGAAGACCGGAGGTCCGTCCTCGGCGAACAGCGCGGCGCCGATGCCCACGATGAAGAAGATCGAGGAGAACCCCACGAGGAACAGCCCAACGAGCCGCTGGCCGAAGGACGAGGATGTGAGGGTTGTGGTCGACGAGCTGTCATCCATGGGACGTCCATGGCACGCCAAGCATTAAAAGGCTGGTGGCCCGGCGGATTCCTCGACCTCGATGCAGTCGCCCACGACGTAGTGCTCGGTGACGTGCCACACCTCCATGCCCTCTCCGGGCCACAGCTCGGGCGGGAGCACGAAGGCGGCGATACCCTCGGCATGAGCGTAGTCACAGTGCTCCCAGGGATCCTCGAGCACCCGGTCATAGAGCTTCATGCGCTCGCTCCAGACGAGCCCCCACGTGCGTGCCAGATGCTCGTTCCCCGCCCAGGCCGGGAATCCGCACAGGGCGGTCACGAGTTCGTGACCCCGGGCATGTTCCTCGTTCGCGACGAGCACGGTGGCACCTGGCTCCAGCCTACCGGTGAGCAGCCCGCACATCTCGTCCACGGGTGGATGGGCCGCGTGCATCACCGACAGCACGTGGGCGATCTTGAGGAGCACCAGCGCGTTGAGGACCAGCACCAGGGGGACGGCCGTTCGCGCCGCCCGTTTGTGTCGTGAGGACCAGTCGTAGAGGGAGAACGAGGCGAAGAATCCGATGGGAATGCACAGGAGGGTCATCACCCGGTCGATGTCGTGGGTGTGCGTGAGGGTGAAGGCGTTGATGAAGACGAGCGAGCCCAGCATCCAGAGTAGGAACGTCCCCCCGGACAGCGCAGGTGCCACCATGGTGCCATCGGGGCGGAGATGGGCCTGCTCCTCGAGAGCGCGGCGGTGCCGCCACCAGCCGGGTAGGCCCAGGATGGCCAGCACACCCGCGATACCGTAC
>Ga0187833_10004094_pt1 | contig 14386 bp, 12 predicted proteins | sample ETNtaG_37_FD_167968 | JGI IMG/M metagenome (GOLD analysis project Ga0187833, IMG submission 167968) | Marine microbial and viral communities from oxygen minimum zone, Eastern Pacific Ocean - ETNP2014_SV_400_PacBio MetaG (Illumina Assembly) | ecosystem: Environmental > Aquatic > Marine > Hypoxic... | reverse complement strand
CCTATTATACTCTCTAATGATGGGTGAGTCATACTATCATCTGTACATTATATTTCGTGTGATTGGATTTTATTTAGAAAGGTGAAAATCGTTGCCGTATGAACTCAATTATGTCTAACATTTTCAAATCTCAAACAAATATTCTAACAGATAGAGGAATTCAATTGCTGATACGTGGTTAGCCCGCTGGAACTACCCATTTTAAAAGGGCATTATTGATTAAAAAGGAACTCGATAAATACATTCATATAATCTGGTAAAGTGTCTGCTGCACATACCTAAAAATAGGTTATACCATATCTAAGCGGTTAGTTTTAGTTGACTGATATCGTTTCAATAGTTGAATCAAGTGAGAACATTGAAAGTATGTTAAGGTACGGTCTTGATTTGATAGGGGGTTTTGTTTTAGATAGTTTACCTATTGTAATCAAACCGAATTTGTGTACAGAGAAAGATAAGTTGAAAAGTGGGAATACAAATATCAAGACAGTAAAAGCTGTACTGAATATTATACTAAAAAAAGATCAAGATGCTAAAATCCAAATTGTTGAATCAGATAGTGCTGATAAATGGTTAGATAAAGCCTTTCAGATTAATGGATACACCGACATGCTTGAAGAATATCATGAAAATGGATACGATGTTGAACTTGTTAACTTAAGTAAGGAAACAGACGTTACCTCTATTCATCAATCAGAGTCTATTCCAGGTATTAAAATACCAAAATTACTTCTTAACAAAATTTTTTTATTTCAATAGCGAGAGCCAAAACACATAGCTTTACTGATATAACTGGAGTCCTAAAAAACCAGTTTGGTTGTATACCTCGAAAAGATAAGGAAGTTTACCATAAGTTTATCGATAAGACTATCTTAGAAATTAACAAAAACATAAAGCCCGATTTATGTATAGTAAATGCAACCACCGGAACAGAGGGTGTAATAGGAAAAACACGACATATTGGTATATTATTATTGGGACATAAGCCTGTTTCTGTGGACTCGGTATTGGCTAAAGTAATGGGGTTTACTCCTGATCGTATAAATCATATCGCATTGGCAAGTAGTTATGGATTGGGAAGTATTCACCCCCAAATAGTTGGGTTACCTATAGATAAGATATCAGTAAAGTTTCCCAAACCTAATAAAATAGTTAAAATTGTTAACCTAAAAATTCCTGGTGGATTACGTCCAATAGCTAGACGAATTTATGAGAATTTGTATAATTAGAGTAAATCACGCACAATTAATTTTGTGGGTACATAAATAATATCACAAATTTTTTATTGAAGCCCCTTGTATCATTGAGTGTAGTTACTTTCCAAATATCATTAATTATAGTTAATTATCATAATTATTCCAACAATTCGTTCAAAGTTATTTGGAGAATTAAAGAGAAAACAGATGATTTCCATATCGTCTATTTTATGATATTTGTGTGCTCTGACTTTTAACCTTATAGTTTTGGCTTCTCTCTTGTTACTTTATATTGAATTTAGATGTATCTAATCCTCTCTTTCTGATGAGGGTATAAACCGGTAGCTCTTGTAACCCATAAACATCAATACAAAACCAACGAATCCTATAGAGGCATGATATGTTCGATAGGCCAACACATCAAAGTAACTTGTCCACCATTGATTCCTAAGCGTAGCGACACCTACAAGGGGAAAGACTGGAATTTCATGCTCAAGTGGGTTAAAAGTGTAAATAAAATGGATAGACGGCATTATAAAGAGTGGATAGAATAGTGTTATCCCCAGTATCACCAACGTTACACCCATGACTCTGAGAACCACGCGTAGGTGAGAAAATTTCATAATTCCTATGCCACCACAAGTCGAATTACATTCAAAGCTTATTTAAATTTCTAATAGAATGAATAAGTTAGTTGTAGTTAAATAAAACCAAACACAAAATAATTAATGGACTCGCTGGGATTAGCCTCCAAACAGATTCAAATCCACATTCAATATGCCATAATTGTTGTTAAATACAACCCAACATACTTATCAACTTTAGAGATTGAGGAAAAAAGGAATCAAATTTCCGATTAGAATTTTATTAATAAGTGTCTTAATCTTCATTTTAAGTGTTAACCTCATTTCTTCACTCGTATTTGCCCAAATCAATAATTTTGATGAAGGACCCACTTTTCCATTATCGAATCTTCTGGATAAAGTTGGTCAAAGCGATAATAAGATTAGTTATCAACTTTCTCAAATGTTGATTGAACCAAATAATGATGAAATTATGATAACTCTTGATGTAGAAGGAAATTATACTTCTTTTTCTAGGATACTTGAACAAAATGGTTTTAGAACACATCGATTCTACCAAAATCGGGTCCAAGGACTAATTAATCCTGACGACATTGAGATAATTGCAAGTTTTTCTTTTATTAAATCAATTCAAAAGCCAGCTCAACCTGTTTTTTTTGCTATAGAGAGCCAAGGAGTAGGTGTTTTGAAGGCAGATATTGCACACGGAATTGATCAAACAGGAAATGGTGCAAAAGTTGCAATAATAGATGGGGGATTTGATCTCTCCAACATAGAAATATCAGCTAATATAATCGAATCTTTATCATTTAGATATGATGGAAAAATTGAAGGGGATAATTCTGATCATGGTACAGCTTGCGCTGAAATTGTTATAGATGTGGCACCTGATGCAGGATTATATCTTTACACTATTCAAACTAATCTTGATTTTATCAGTGCCGTAAATTATGCAGTTTCTGTAGGTGTTGATATTATTTCGATTTCTGTAGGTTTCTATAATTTGGGTCCATATGATGGAACAAGTTATGTATCAGAAATTCTTGAGAATGCCAGGAATGCTGGTGTTTTACCAATTGTGGCTGTAGGTAATGATGCTGAACGCCATTGGAAGGGTACTTTCCAAGACCCAGACTCTAATGGTTGGTTGAATTTCGATGGGTCTGATGAAACTAATGATTTCTTATTGATTAATGGTAACACTGTAAGAATCTTTTTGAGTTGGAATGATTGGTGGGATAGTGATCAAGATTATGATTTACGGCTCTATAAAGAATCAGAAGATTCTTTAGATTTAGTTGCTATATCCTCAAATCGGCAAGACGGTTGCTGTGTTTATCCAACTGAAGCTATAAGTTTTACGGCTAGCAGTACTGATTATTATCATATAGTGATTTACAATTACTCTGCAAATAATATCGCCGATTTTGAATTGTTCATTACGAGAGGTTCATCATTAGAATATATTGTTCAATCAGGCAGTATTTCAAATGTAGCTGATGCCAAAGGAGCAATAGCTGTTGGTGCATTACGGTGGTCAACTAACTCATTAGAAGACTTTAGTTCAAGAGGACCTACAGTTGATGGGCGAATTAAACCTGATATTTCAGCACCAGATGGTGTTCAAACTACTGCATATGCATCATCATTTTTTGGAACTTCAGCAGCAGCTCCACATATTGCAGGTATAGCTGCATTATTGGTAGGTTCAAACCCAACAATAACAGCAAATGGTTTAGCTTCAATGTTAGAGATGACTGCAGTAGATATGGGTGACGCTGGAAAAGATAATATGTATGGTGCAGGTAGAGCAGAAACAAAATATTCTACTCTTGATGTTTCACCAAGGATAGTTTCTATCCTTGTGGATGAAACAGTGTTTCTGCCTTCTGTTTTGCCGCGACAATTCCTAGTAGATGGAGGTATTCACCATGTATCCTTATCTGAAACTGTAGTCCAAGAAGGAGACACAAGATATTTATTTAAGAAATGGAGCGATGGACTTTTAACAACAAATAATAATATTCTTTTTGATGGTAGTTGGACTATTAAATCAGCAGAATATAGTAAACAATATCTTCTCACGATACAAACAGAATATGGCACTCCAGTTGGTGATGGCTGGCATGACGAAGGATCATTAGTTGAGTTTTCAATATCATCAATTTTCGATCAAGGGAACGGAACAAGAAGAATATTCAATTCGTGGACCGGAAAAATAACAAGTAATAATCCATCTGCAACTGTGATTATGAATAATTCAATAGTTGTTACAGCCCAATGGTCGAAACAATATGAATTAACAATCAACCCACCAAACCAAACTACAATTGGGCGAGGATGGTATGATACGGAAACTACTGCAGCATTTTCTGCTGATTTAGCATCAGCTTCAACCAATGATACACGAAGAACATTCAAATATTGGTCAGGCGATTTTTCAGGAAATGCAACATCAGGAACCATATTAATGAATTCTCCAAAAACGGTTAATGCAACTTGGAGTACAGATTATTTACTTCGAATTAATTCACCACTGGAATCAGATTTCACAGGTGGGGGATGGTATAATGAAAGTGAAATAGCGGTAATTACTGGTCAATATATTTGGAAACTGGAACCGAATAGCACAAGAGACGCAATTAAGCTGATAATTATTAATAATGAAATAATAAATTCTACTAGACAAGGATCAGGTATTTTAAGTATCAAATTCATTATGAATCAACCTCAAAATATCGAGGTTATTGGAGTGACACAACATTTCTTGGATATACGCGGAGGAAGTAATTTAACATTTGGAACACAAAGTCCAACAAATGACAGATGGTGGGATAGGGGGCAATCCACAAATGTGAGCACAAATCATATATGGAATAATATTGGTAGTAATTCAAGACAAAACCTAATTTCATATATTTTAAATGGAACCAATAACGTGATAATTCGAAATAATCATTCTCAATATACAACACCAGTAATTTTAATCACTGAACCAAAATTATTGATATTTACAGATATAACACAATATCTACTTAAAGTTGAAGGAGGACATCAAGCTAATGTTACCCTCTCTCCTACGTTAGATATGTGGTTTGATGAAGAATCAATCATTAATATTTCTACTATTTGGAAAAATGATCAGGAAGGAATACGAAAACAACTTGACCATTGGCAATTAAACAATAGAGATATTGAAAAGGTTCTTCGTTCAGAACAGGAAAGATATGTAATTAGCAATTTTGTTGTAAACCAATCTAATACATTACGATTTGTTTATGCGGTCCAGTATTTCTTGGAAGTAGTTTCACCAATTAATATCCCGAGTGGAAGTGGATGGTATGATGAAGGCGTAACTGCAATTATCGAGACTTTACATGAGTTAGACTATAATAATCAAACACGCCATATTTTTGTTTCTTGGAGTAATGATATTAATTCTGAAGACCCGCAAACTTCATTTATTATGGATTCGCCTAAGACGGTAATAGCCCTATGGAAAATTCAATATTATTTGCAGATAGAAACTTCAACTAATGGAGTTGAAGGTGAGGGATGGTGGGATGGGGGAAGTCAAGCTGTTTTCAAAGCAACGCCTACTGTAGTTTGGTCAAATAATACTCGTCACGTCTTTATAAGTTGGACAGGTGATGTTCAATCTAATTTTCTAGATGGTACAATAAGTATGCTTAGTCCTGCAGTAATAATTGCAAATTGGAAAACACAGTATTTCTTAGAAATAGTATCCCCATTTGGGGGCCCTCAAGGAGAGGGTTGGCGTGATTCTTCTGTAAAGGTAGAAATTTATGTATCTGATTGGGTGGATCATGGAAATTTAACAAAACGATATTTCAGTGGATGGATCGGAGATATTATTTCTGAAGAAAACACGTTTTGGATAATAATTACAGAACCTGTTTCTATTGAGGGGATTTGGAGAACTCAATATTATGTTGAAGTAATATCAGATATCGGTGAACCTCAAGGTGAAGACTGGTATGATCGTGGATCTATAGCGCAAATCAATATTCAGACACCAATTAACTGGGGAAACAATACAAGAAGCGTATTCGTAAAATGGATTGGAAATAATGATCTGGACAACCCGAGAAATTCATTGACAATCTTATCGCCCCAACAAATATCTGTCCAATGGAAAATTCAATATCTTTCTTCATTAGTCTTTATGGACCAAAATGAAGATGTGGAAATACACCCATTATCCATTCAACTAACTGATGGAAAAGGTGAAAATCTTTCTCTGCAAGAGTTCAATAATATATGGCTTGATAATCAAAGATTCGCAATTAATGAATTATCATGGATGGGTAGCGATGTAAAACGATCAGATACTCAATCTTTCTTTATTTTTAAGCCTGGAGAAATAATGATTCTTACCAAAACGTATCCACTAACAATTATTGTTAGAGACCTTCTTACACTTCCAATCTCTGAGGCCAGTATTTCTACTAAACTAGCTAATGGAACAACTATCAAAGGAATTACAGATCAAAATGGTGAAATTAAGTATTCTTTGATTCCACTTGGTACTTATTCGACCACAATAGAAGCATTTGGGCAAAATGTAAAGGAAATCGGAGATGCCAGCGTTAATGATGAATTGAATGTAACAATATTTGTTAGTTTATCTATGACTATACTGATAACAATCTCCTCAGGTTCTGTGATTGGTGCTTACTATATACTGAGAATAAGGAAATAACATATTCAATCTTAACGCCTGAGTGTTAAGAAATAATGGAATTTTGTGCTTAAGAATGCATTTGTATGACTTTCTGGAAAGTATTGATAGAACCTGTTGTAGTTAAATAAAACCAAACAAAACATAATTAATGAGCCCGCTGGGATTAGCCCCCAATCATAAGACTTAGTCTCATCCAAGTGTCTTGATAGAGAGTTTTTTCTTACCTCTTAAGAAATCATCACTATTATAAACAACAAGTAATGAATTGAATAATCAATCATTTAGATAACGATTTGGTTAAATTTGAATATAAAGGCAGTAATATTTGATTTAGATGGGACACTCACTCGATATAACCTTGATTATCATCTCGCAAGAGTAAAGGTAGCGGATGAACTAAACAAGCTTCACCTTGGTAGGTTTAACCCTAATACAGGTTTAACGATTAATGCTATGTTGAATAATCTCGAAGGAAAAATACCGGAAGAAGAATTTATCACGCTTCTTCAACGAATATATCGTGTAATGGAGAAGTATGAATTAGAATTTGCGAAACATGTAGAACTTTTACCTAACACTAGAAGTACCTTACAAGCACTGAAAGATAACGGTCTGAAAACTGCAATTGTCACCAATAATGGGCGACTGGCCGCAAAGGAAACCATTACTCGATTTCGTATTTCCTCTTTAATAGATACTCTCGTTACCCGAGATGATGTACTCCGAGGCAAACCTGATAAGGCAGCAGTGCAAGAAGCTATGAATAGATTAAACGTAGAATCTGACGAGGTCGTTTTTGTTGGTGATAGTATTGTTGACATTATTGCTGCAAGAAATTCAGATGTAGTTTCTGTTGCAATACCTTCAGGACCAACTAGCAGCAGAGATCTTCTTGAAACTGCACCAGATTATATGATACATTCTATATCCAATTTATTTTCGCTTATTGATTTGATCCGAGCTAATACAAATCAAAAAGATAAAAAAACAGGTAATTAACGTTCTATCGGCGCCAATGAAGATTCAGAGTTGAACAGAATCATGAAGAGAAGGCATTTATCTGAGGCGCCAAATATTAAAAAAAGGATAACTATAGGTAGTTCCTTGAGATACTTTGAGCCGTGAACACAAAGAATATTCAAGTGATTTAGCAGAAAAATGGTGGGATAATGGAAGAAGAATCAAAGTCTAAACGAAAACCCGTAATTAAAGCATTGATAAATATCTGCATCATCATATTGGGTATGGTAGTCATCTATTTTGGCTTCACTTTTGCGCTTGGTACAAACACACCTTTCTACGTAGTTTCTAGCGGAAGTATGGTTCCCAGCCTTGTAATAGGTGACATAATCATTGTAAACGGTGGTGTTGATTTTGATGAAATAAATGCAGGCGACATCATAGTTTTCAATGAACCTAAATATGGATCTAAGGTCATTGTCCATCGCGTAAAAGAGATTCATGAAGCCTCTACACGACGAATTATAACAAAAGGAGATCATAATCCTGCTCCAGATGATTGGTTCGTTACCTCTGAAGATTTTCTAGGTGGAGTTATATTCACTATTCCCCGGGTAGGGTATCTGGCTACTGCAATTGCACCTCCGATGAACTATCTATTAATTGTGGGGGTGATTGCCACTATCTTTATCCTAGAAATACGAAGTAATCGATCTGAGCCAGAGGAATCCAAAGAATCTAAGGCAGAGGTATTTGATGAAGGAGATGATAACTCATTTTCAACTCATCTTATTCCATTTCGTTAATATTTTTAGATGTAATGTGGCTACTAGCATTTTTTCTGAAAGTTACAAATATGATGATCCAATGTTACTCAAGCATTTGTTTCAGAGATCTGGTGAAAGTATACGGCAAGAATGTTAAAGAAGGCATTAACTGGACTAATTGAGGACGAAGAAATACAACTCCTATATTGTGGCTTCGATATTGTAGGAAATATCGTTGTGATAAAGATACCTGACTCACTTTTGTCGAAAAAGAAGATCATTGCGACTGCCCTACTTGAACAAATTAAACCGGTTAAGACTGTGCTTATGCAGAGCACACCTGTTTCAGGAGATTTTAGAACCAGGAGCCTTGAATTAATTGGTGGCGAAGATACAACTACAACCGAATACCGTGAACATGGGTGCATCTTTAAAGTGGATTTGGCCACAGCTTACTTTTCACCAAGACTCTCTACAGAGCGTCAAAGAATAGCAGATCTTGTTCAACCTAGAGAAACGGTAGCTAATCTGTTTGCAGGAGTAGGTGCTTTTTCAATAATTATAGCAAAAAAAGTGCCTGAAACCCGAATTTACAGTATTGATATAAATCCCAAGGCCCACCAACAAGCATTAGAAAATATCAAGATAAACAAAGTAAATGAAAATGTGATTCCTATCCTAGGGGACGCTCGCGATGTGGTGTCAGCGATAAAAGGTAAAGCTGAAAGAGTGCTGATGCCTCTGCCTGAAAAGGCTACAGAGTATCTTAAGACCGCTTTAGAAGTATTGAAACCTCCTTTTGGAATTGTGCATTACTATACCCATACTTATGCTTCTCGAAGAGAAAACGCCTTCAAAGAACCCGCGAAAGAAGTTGAAAACGTACTCAAGAATCGGTACTCAATAATTTCTCAACGAATAGTTAGAGAAGTCGGTCCACGGTGGTACCAGGTAGTTTTGGACCTTAAAGTATCTACTCAGACTTAGTAGTTTCTTTTTTTGACTCAGGTTCTTCGGGATCCGAAGTCTTGTGGGAACTAACACCTTCAGGAACCTCCCCTACATCTAATGGTTCAGGTGGAGGAGTTGTCGCCATTGTATATCCTATCCACGCAATTATTGCCAAAATCATTGATACTCCTAAGAAAGCTGTAATCTGCAAAATCAGAGTTGTCATACTTTCACTGTAAAAGAAGAGTAACCACCCGTAAAGCAGAATACCTACCAATCCAATGATTAAAAGTAAAGCTCCAGTTGATCTATCACTTGCCAATATATATCAACTCATTCAACTTTATTATGATGTATTTATCTTTTTAATAAATTTTTTCGATCTAAATAAAAACTTGAATTTTCAGGTTACATCAATTTTTTTCTGTAAGTTGAATCCCCATAAGATTTGCCTTTTCATTATCTCGATAATATCCACTTATTATCGATATTATTTTGAATCCAAGTTTCTTGTATATTGCTACAGCTTCTTCGTTAGTGGTTCTTACTTCAAGATAAACCTCATTGCATCCATTAAGTTTAAGTGCCTCTACGGCGGAGTTTATAAGCGATATACCAAGCCCATTTCTTCTATGTTCTTCAAGGACCGCTAAGGAAACTATATGCCCTTTTCTAATTAGATTGAACCGCTTAAAATTGGAGAAACCATACTCAATTCTACACATAATGTATCCGACAATTGTGTCATCGTTCTCTACCACAATGAAACTTTCAGGAGACGATTTTAATAAATCTTCAAAAAAATAATCAGAGTAATTTTCGGGTAGAGTAACGAGATTTATCGAGATTACTTTTTTTAAGTCCTCCATAGTACACCTCCTCAATAAATAATTTCTAACCTTGTTGGCGAAGATGGGCTCCAATTCTACCGCATACTTTATCACTAAATGTTTTTAAGATTTGTGCGTAATTTTATTTAATATTTAGGAGTTTTATATTACATTCTATATTCTTCCTTATTAATCCAACAATTTCTTTTACATTAAACGAATTTCTTTTACATTAAATGAAATTGATTTTTATTAAGAATTATTTATAATATCTTTAAATATTATATCAAAATATTCCATAATATGAGCCCTATCGATATTCTCATGCATGAACATCGCGTGATAGAACGCATGTTGAAAGTTCTAACGGTGGTAGCAGAACAGGCGAAAGCTGTTGAAATAGATGGTGAGACATTTGAAAAAGCCATAGATTTTATTCGCAATTTCGCCGACAATTTCCATCATGCCAAAGAGGAAGGCGAACTTTTTCCACTAATCGAAAGTAAAGGCATACCAAAAGATAGTGGCCCTATCGGCATGATGTTACAGGAGCACGATGTAGGGCGGAACTATGTCAAAGATATGGACGATTCTCTCCAAAAGTATAAAGCAGGTGACAAATCTCAAGCTACTACTATTTCCAGAAATGCATTGGGCTATGTAACTCTCCTTGCAGAGCACATTATGAAAGAAGATAATATCCTATACCCGATGGGTAATCGTGTAATTTCAGATCAAGAACGGATCTTTCTGGTCCGAAGGTTCAAAGAGATAGAAGCGAAAGCTGCAGGTGAAGGTGTACCCGAAAAGTATCATAACCTAGTAAACGAGCTTGAAAGGAAATTCAACATCTCTTAAAAATAAAAAACGCTTTAATTTTAAGGTAAGCTATTTAATAGAAAAGAACTAAAGCTCTATACTAAGAGCAAGCATGGATGAAGGAAAAGCCAACTTACCACTTAATTATGATACATTAGTTGAAACTGTAAAAAGCCTCTTCACTGTTATAGATACACGTTTTAGAGAAGATGCATCAATAGAATTCATAATTGCTGAATCTACAACTCTTAAACTGAATTTTAAAAACCTAATTGATAACCTGAAACCCTACGGTTATCTTGGTCTCTTAAGACGTATCGATAATGAAATTGTTCTCAGAATATTGGTTGCGCAGAAAAAAGAGAAGAGCACTTCCCTTATCCCCTTTTTGCTTCTTGTTGCAACCATCACAACCGTGAGTATCGATGGATACTTCAGAACACCTTCTATCCCAGGGTATAATTCTACATTCACTATGCTACTCTATATTCTGGGAATTATGGGGATAATTGGTATGCATGAACTTAGTCATAAAATTGCCGCAGCAAAGCATGGGATACGTGCATCGCTTCCATATTTTATCCCAGGTTTACCCACTGTTCTCCCGACCTTTGGTGCTTTTATATCCACCCGAGACCCCCCAACAAATCGGGACTCGCTTTTTGACTTGGGTCTATCGGGGCCAATCGGAGGACTGATAATCACTCTATTGGTGGGGATTGGAGGTGCGTTTACATCCTTCTCAACTTCAGTAGATATAGCCGAAAACCTTGGTACTCAGACTGTAACAGTTGATGTGTTTACTGATACTGTTCTGTCTCTATTTTCAAGTCAACCAGAAGGATCAGTGTTAATATTATCCCCACTTACTTTCGCAGCCACAATTGGATTCCTTATTACTTTCCTGAATCTAATGCCAGCTTGGCAGTTAGATGGGGGACATATAGCGTCTTCAGTGCTCTCCAAAAGGCAGCATAAGGCTACAACATACATTAGTATTCTTGTTCTCTTCTTATTGGGATTCACACTTATGGCTTTGTTTGTGTTAGTTCTCTCTATTAGAAGCCCTGAAACCAGTCCTTTGGATGATGTTTCTGAATTATCAGGATCACGTAAAGTAGTTTTTCTAGGTGTGATCGTCTTGGCTATTGCACTTTACTTCTTTACAATATCTAACAACCCGTTCTTTAGTATTAGCCTCTAGATGTGATTGATATCTACTTCTCTTCCTTCGAGAGTAATGTTGCAGAACCATTATGAAGAATATGTACTTTTGTTCTTATTCCTGCAGTGCTCAATATATATGAAAGAGCATCTCCAGCCTTTCGACAGGTGTGAAAGCCCATCTTCACCTCAGTGTAATAGTCTGGAAGGGCTGAAACAAGAATAAGAGTGGATCCATGAAGCGCCGTTTGTATGTAAACTAAATCCTCCAATCCCTCGATATACTCTCCCCTCTTAAGCAGGTTCTTTACATCAAGACGACCCGAAACATACATTTTTAACGCCTCAGACCCCAGTCCATCAGAACACTCAGCTATCAATGCTAAGTGACCCTTATCCTTCATTCCTCCCACAACATTCCAAACCGCTTTAAGCCCATCAGACAATGTTGAGTCACTCTCGTAACTTGCAGTGCTCACAATAAGTGCGCGAATATCTCTTTCCATAGAAACTCGAGAAGTATCTATGAGCTGCTTTGAAGCAGACTTATGAGCATCAACCAGATTTCCACAATGAATTCCAGATACACCCCCTTTGGAGGGTAGCACTTCAATACTAATGGACTCGTTTAAAAAATTAGCAAATTCGTTTGCAAAGAGCGATGGTCCTGATTCTTCACCTGGAGAGGGATAATTGTTTTTTCTTCTTCTAAATGCTTCAGCAATAGCATCTCCTGCAAAGTATCTGACCAATGAAGCAGGTCCTCCTGAAAATCCAAAAAGGGGATCCAACCCTACATCGGTAATAATGACTCGCGACTTAGCTTCTTGTAGTGTCTTAGGTATTTTTACCTCTATCCCATCAACCTTTCCTATTCTCTTAGTTGGTTCCTCAATTCTGGAGATATTGGCTTGTTTATTACCTAAGAATTTTTTAAATTTAGATATATTGTTCTCATCAGTATAAACTATGATATTAGATGGATCTATATCTTGAGCTGTAAATTCTCCTATCACCCTTCTTATTATCTCTAGAGCGGAATTGCTAGGTTTGGGCGAAAAAATGGAGGTTCGACCTTCTAATTCTATCTTTCCAAGGGTTTCTTGGATAGCATCTTCACTCATAGGTGATGCTTGCTTGTTAATCTCCTCAGCAAGATTCTCAGCCTTCAAGCTTACTGCAACTTCAACTGAACCATAAGGTAGCCATATCTCTGGCAATCAGGGTCATAGTACCCTCTGTAGTCCTTAATATTTAATTTGTCATATTCAATATAGGGAATACGATTTAATATGCCTAGATTAGTTGATGTGGTTTGAGAAGAGAGAATTTTGAATTGGGATGAGGAACGGCAGCTCCTTGTTAAAGATCTTGGGCAAATACTTGTAGGGAATGGAGTTGTGAAGTTCGGAACCTTCACTCTTTCAAGTGGCAAGATCAGCCCATATTACATAGATTTAAGGTTGGTTCCTAGCTTCCCGGAAGTTTTTGGTAAAGTTGTAACCGCATACGAAAATTCATTGAATGTTCTCATTGGGTTGGATAATGTGGATGCAATAGGAGGTGTAACTACCTCTGGTCTCACATATGCTGCAGTAGTGGCATATAACCTCAAGAAACCATTGGTTTACGTTCGCGAAGAGAATAAAACTTATGGAGCAAGAAAGAAGGTTGAAGGAGTCCTAAAACCGGGGTGTAAAGCTGTTATAATTGATGATATAATCACTACTGGTGGTTCCTTGGTCAAGACAATTGATACACTGAGACAGAAAGGGGGGGAAGTTGATAACGTAATCGTTTTGATAGACAGACTAGAAGGAGGAGAAGCCTTACTTGCTGAGAAAGGAGTCAAACTGAATGCTATTACTAATATTGGTGAGTTGGCTGATTTGCTCTATGGGCTGGAAATTATAGATTTTAAACAACACGGGTACATAAAATCGCAGATTAAAGCGAATTCTTAATCACCTTATTCGGCTGCATATTCTAAAATTCTAATACAACATTAGTTTTTTTTCTTCCAGATTAATGTGAAGATTATTTACTGCTCTGTAAACCTCTTGTTCTTTCTTGGCTCCGGTACAGACCAGTTTTCCGCTCGCAAAGAGCAAAATTACAGTTTTTGGATCACTCATTCGGTGAATAAGTCCTGGAAACTGCTCAGGTTCATACATTGATTTCTCGAGCCTCCTCGCTGCTTCTTCAAGATGAACCTTTCCACTAAGACTCGCTGAAGAAACAATATTCTGAATCTCTATTATCGGTTCATTATGGATTTCAACACCACCTTTCCTGAGCTTTTGAACAACTGTGTTCACAGCTTTCTTAGCCATGTCCTCAGATTTTGCTCCTGTGCAGACCATCTTCCCAGAACTGAAAATCAATGTTGCTGTTTTGGGAGATTTTAACC
>Ga0187833_10004093_pt1 | contig 14387 bp, 14 predicted proteins | sample ETNtaG_37_FD_167968 | JGI IMG/M metagenome (GOLD analysis project Ga0187833, IMG submission 167968) | Marine microbial and viral communities from oxygen minimum zone, Eastern Pacific Ocean - ETNP2014_SV_400_PacBio MetaG (Illumina Assembly) | ecosystem: Environmental > Aquatic > Marine > Hypoxic... | reverse complement strand
TTAGGGAAACCAATCCAATAAAAAACCCGATTTAGCTTCACTAAACCGGGTTCACAATTCTCTTTCCGGTTTAGCTGGTATTTATTAAGCACCCCGCAATCTGGATCAAATCGGTGCTGTAGTTAAAGTCTCACATTTAGCGACAATTGTCAATGAATTCTAAATTCTTTGCGCAAAGGCTTCTAGATAATCAGCCCACTTCTGCATCATCTGTCTCCGCCCTTCTAGGTGTACTGTGCGGTTATAAGCTCTACCGGTTGCATCTCTTACCGCATGCGCCAGCTGATGCTCTATCCAATCTACCCTAAAATTTAGAACCTCATCCAGGATAGTTCTAGCCATCGCACGAAAGCCATGCGGCGTCATCGTATCCTTATCGTAACCTAGCGTTCTCAAAGCCGTTCTGACCCCATTGTTACTTAATGCCCTGCTCGCTCCCCGTGCACTAGGGAATACGTACTTGCCCCGACCGGTGTGCTTTTGGAGCTCCAGCAGTAGTTCCAATGCCTGCCTAGAGAGCGGCACGATATGTTCAACCTTCATCTTCATTTTTCTGGCCGGTATTTCCCAGCGATTTTCGTGCCAGTTAATTTCCTGCCACTCCATATGGCGTATTTCACCAGGACGTTGGAAAAGTAATGCAGAGAGCCGGAGTGCTGTTTTGACCACGATGGTACCCTCAAACCCATCAATAGCGACCATAAGCCTCCCCACTTCCTTAGGGTCGGTAATCGCAGCATGATGCTTTTTGGTCCGTGCTTTAAGGACACCTCCCAAGTCTCTTGTTGGATCCGTCTTTGCCCGACCGGTGGCGATAGCGTATCTGAAAATCAGTCCAGCTGTTTGCTTGGCTCTGTGAGCAATATCAATGGTCCGATTTTCAATTTTTTTCAACACTGCCACCAGCTCAACGGGGGTGATTTTTGAAATGGCCTGATTTCCGATCGATGGAAACAAATCTTTTTCGAGAATACGCCAGGTCCGCTCCCGATAGCTATCTGACTTATCCCCCATCTTTTGATTGAACCACTCCCTCGCGAGTCCCTCAAAGGTCGATGACCCGGCTAGGTTTTTGGTGAGTTTGTTAATTTTTTTTACTTCAGCCGGATCAGTACCCTCGCTTAGCCCTTCCCTGGCCACAAGGTGGGCTTTACGTACTTGAGCCAGACTGATATCAGGGTAGATTCCCAAAGCGAGAGTTTTTCGCTTGCCTGCAAATCGATAATCATAGCGCCAATACTTCCCGCCTCTGGGACGGATCAATAAATACAGGCCCCCTCCGTCTGACAACTTGGTGGGGGTATCACTCGGTTTTGCTGATTTTATGGCGGTTGCTGACAGATTGTGCATGGCTTAGCTATCCTATTTGACGGTATCTGCCAATTTGGCACCTAATGTACCGTCAAATATACCGTCAGATTGTCGGTATATGTCTGGATTACCTTGGATAACCATGAACCCAGTATATACTAAAAAGCCCTGTAATAACAGTGCCTTAAAGACAATAATGGATGGTTCTGGATAGGGATTTGGTCGGGAGGAGATGATTAGAACCTACGACAAAAGCAGCGATTTATATAAGGGACTCGAACGCGCCTATTGGCTGGTTAAAGAAGAAAAGGTCGAGGAAGCCGAGGCGCTGATTAAGCCTGTGGCAGAGTTTGATTCATGGGCGCGATTTGACCAGGTATTTGAAATTATCTCCGACTGGCCGGAAAAGCAGATTGCATTAAATGTCTGCAGTCGCTACCTGCCGCTGTTATTCACCCGGCAAGATTATATGACAGCACTGAAACTCTGCCGCTGGTGTTTAAAGCACGACTGGCATTTCCTGGCAAACGACGGGAAACAGCTAATCCAGCTGGCTTCTGAGGCTGGCTCGCCGGACCAGCACAAGATTGTGGCGCTGTTGATCGAAAATTACGCAAAGGAAAATCCAGGCATGGCGCAAGCACGGCAACTGCTAATGCTGGCCGCAGATATATGCCAGAGTAAGCTGAACAGCCAGGTCCGGTACGCTGAGATAATGGGCAAAATTAACTGACGTAACAAGATACTGGGGTGGGTGATAGACTTCATCAGCAATTGATTTTATTCTTACCCTATCCTTGGCTGGCTGCCAATTACTAAGTGCTAGTCACTGCCACAAAGTCCGGACAGGGAATTTAAATAAACAACAAACTAGTTAGCATCTTGTGATCGAACTTCTTTCATCACCGTTTCCTCTGCGGAGAAATCGAGCTCTGGATTTCCTGAGCATCCTCTTGATTGGTGTGTTTGTAGTGCTTTTCCTGCTCATCTTTCAGCCGTTCGATACTAATGAAATCGAGAGCCCCTACCGGGAGCTGTTTCTTTCAGGTTATAGCGTGATTATTGTGCTGATTTTTTTATTCTTCCGATTCGTGACTCCTCGGTTTTTTGTCAGCCCTTCTGTGGAAAAATCATGGACTCTTGGCAAGCAGTTGGTCTGGATTGTCGGTCAGTTTTTTGCCACTTCCATTGCCTGGTATTTATACTGGGCCTGGTTTTTCGATGTCGAGCTGACATTTAGCGGTTGGGGAAGATTTATACTGGTATCGTTTTCGGTACTAGTATTTCCCCTGGCAGCACTCATAGTCAGTGGCTATATTTTTCAGTTACAAAAAAATAAGCAACCGATCCCCAGTACTAACCGGTCAATATCCAGGGGAAACCCTGACGGTGCTTTAGTCCAGCAATTATTTCTCTCTGAAGACAGTAGCATCGGAGGATTTTACGTACCAACTGATCAGTTCCTGTTTGTGCGCGCGGCCAGAAATTATATGGATGTATACTACAAAAAGCACGGTAAAATTGAACAGTCTCTGTTGCGTGGATCACTCAAAACAATAGAGAATCAATTGCGCTTACCCTCTATGGTGCATTGCCACCGCTCGTACATCGTCAATCTGGATCAGGTTGCTCACGTTAGTGGTAAATCACAGAGTTATCGGCTCCATATCAAAAACTCAGATTACCTTATCCCTGTTTCGCGCTCTCAGGAAAAATCCGTGCTCGCTCAAATCGCAAGCAGAGCCTGAGTTTTTCATGCCATTGAAGTCCTGATGGGCGTCATCGTTTTTGGTACCGAGCCCAAAGTGGGCCATGTTTTTCACTCCATTAACTACTGAACTGGTAAACCGGTTACGGGATTGTTGACATTGTTGCGGCGCAATCCACTCGGTCGGTAACACTTCGTCTGTAACACCTAGTTTGTAACAACTGAAAGGCCCTAACCGGCATCCATGCCTCGGCCTCGATTTAACAGAAACAAAAAAAAGCCGTCAGCTAGCGCTGGCGGCTTTTCGAGACAAGTTCCAGCTGGATCAGCTTAGAAATCGTAGTTCACTCGTACATAAATTACCCGACCAAGTACACTCTGTAACTGCGTGATCGCACCGGCGATCATGCCAGTTTTCTGTGCCTCGCGGTCGAATATATTGCGGGCACCAAGGCTTAACGTTGCACTACCAGGCAAATAAGGCAGATCCAGATCCCGGTAGGTGTAGTACATAGCCATCTCTGTCCAGGCATCTATCTCGGTATTGGATCTGTAATTGTGTTCAGCTCGAAGGTATTGCTGAAAGCTGAACTGGTTAGCATCAAAAACCATCGTATCTATGTAGCGCACTGTGGCGCTTACACTGTGATTGCCACGGGACCAGCCCAATTTCAAATTGGCTCGCCACTCGGGAATGTTTGGCACAGCGCCGAAGGAGTTGTTTTGATTGCCCTTTGCTTCACGCACCGGCGTAAGTATGGACTCCTGCCACTCATAGCTATCAAAATAGGTGGCTTCAAGACCCACGCGAAACTCACCCCAATTACCCGCGTCGCCTAAACCCAGCCAGTTCCCCACGTCGTTTAAACCTATGTCATCTAAGGTAAAGCGATAATTTATCGATAGATCCGCGGCCCTTATATCCATAGTCGATGCATTTGTATTGCTGCGGTTGATTCGCGTAGTGGTTTGAATATCCTGGGGATCACGTTCAATACGCGGGTCAGATAGGGGATTATTAATCCAATCTTGTAGCTGCTGCAGCGATGGCAATGGTTGTGCGTCGGTGGCTGCAAAACCAGTGTGTAGCTGAAATTTCGCAAAATCCGCTCTGAGGATATCTTGCGTCGTGGTATTGACAATCCGGTCTTCGAAGTCGGTTTCACTCCAGGAAAAATGGATATCCAATCCGTCTATCGGCGTCAAATCAAAACCCAGTGACCAGGAATCCGCAGTCTCCACTTGCAAATTCGGGTTACCCGTCGAACAGGAGGTGATAAAGCCCGAGAACGTCGTAAACAAATCATCCACGTTGCTCAGTCCACAGCTATCCAACGCGTTGAGTTGGTTCAGGGTTGGCACAATGAAGGCCTCTCCCCAGGTACCACGCAGGGAAAGCCAGTCTAAGGGCTGGTAGGTAAAGCCGAATTTTGAGACAACATCATCTTGACCTGTGCTGAAGTCTTCATCACGAACGGAGGCGTTAATTTCAAAATTGGAAAGTACCGGAAACGCAAATTCTGCAAAAAATGAGTCACTATCTCGACTATGCTTTGCTTGAAACATCTGAGTGCTGTTCAGGCGATCGTTCGCCTGCTCGTTCTGTGGTGGCACGTTCTCATCTTCTTCATCACGACGTTGATAGCCGAAAGCTGCACCGATTGGGCCTCCGGGTAACTCAAAACCACCCGGGCTAATTGTGCCGTTGAGGATCAGATCAAAGGTCCACAGTCTGTCCACGTCGTCCTGACGATCCCGATTATAAACTGCATCTGCAATTGCCTGTGAATTGCGGTAAGGGGAATCTTCTTCAGTACCGAACGGGTTCCAACAGGATATTGCATCAGTGATTGGGTCACAATTTAGGCCCTGCTCAACCGCGCTGAAACTAAAGGACTGATGATACGCGTTGACGCGGTTAGTCCATGCATAATTATAACTTGAAGATCCCTCCCAGCCGTCGAGATAAGGCACGGTAAAATCGGCCGTAAATGCAAGGCGTGCGGAACGTGAGTCGTAATCGGACCAGTTGAGGTTATCACTTCGAAATGCCGCCGGAAACGTGTTGGACTTTCCGAACGGTAGCCAGTTACTGGCAAAAGCCATGTCTTCGTTAAAAGGCACGCCTCCGTTGGGATCGGTACCTAAATCAGCAAACTGATTCGTAGCCAGCACTACCACGCCGTCAGCATCACGTAGAGGCTGAGCCGCGCCATGCTGATCGGTGATAATATCGCCATTTGCGTAGCGTCGCGGCACAGCAAACAAATCTCGGCCGTCTCCGCTTTGGGCTCGATAGGGATTACCTGGCAGTTCACCGCGAATATCTGATAAGTCTTCATTACGTGTGCCGGGATTTCCTTGATTATTGCGCGCGTGAATCATCGCGCGACTCCAAAGCAGCTGTGCCCCCAAAGTCAGATCATCATTCACGTCCCAGTTGAGATTGGAGTAGAGGTTGGCCTGGGTCTTTTGGTTTAAGTAATCCCGGGTGTCAGCGAAGGGCATCCAGCAACGTCCCAGGGCAAGGGTGCCATATTTATTGTTACCCTGCACCATAGGATCCGTAACCGGATCCGTACCACAGATTGGCTCTGGAGTTCTTGTGGTAGTGCCGAGCAATGCACCGTCATCGTCCCGATCCGGTACATTCCAACTGGTTGGATTGCTGCCAGAATTATCGGTCAAACCGGCCAAGGCCAACTTGGGGCGATCAGTCCACTTCAGCGTACCGTTATGCCTGTAAGCTCCTGCAATAACGAAGTCGACATCGTCACCCAATTGAGTACCCCAGAGAAAGGAAGTGGTTTGATCTCGAAAATCCCCTTCGGAGTCTTCTTCGTTGAAATGTTCTAATTTTAGGCCGTCATAGGACTTGTAGGGCAGAAAATTGATAACCCCGGCCACGGCATCGGTGCCGTACAGTGCGGCAGCACCATCAGTCACGATGTCCATTCGCTGAATGGCAATATTCGGCATCAGGGTTTGAATATTGGTGTTAGTGATGCGCAAGCCGTCAACCAATTGCAACGTTGCCCGTCTACCGAGCCCGCGAAGATTAAAGCCACCAGAATTAGCACTGCCGCCACTGGCTTGAATTCCGGTGGTAACACCGGTGCCGGCGTTAAACGTCATATTCTGTACGATCTGGCTCATATTCAGCGTACCCTGATCGGTTATATCCTCAGCGCTGAGCTGCAATATGGGCGAGGCGGCGATAAAGCCTTCGCTACGCCGAATGAAGGAGCCAGTAACAATAACTTCTTCTATTGCCGGGCCGTCTTGCTGTGCCACTGCAACTCCACCGGTGGAGGAGAGTAGAGCGAAAGAAATGGCGGTACATAGGGGTTTGAATTTGAACGGGTGTTGCTTGCTTGATAGTATGTCGGACATATGGTTGCGCCTGTGTGGTAGTTATCTTGGATACCAATATTAGAGAACCCACGTAATCGAATTGTCTCTTTTCCGACTTAATTCGAGAACGCCAATTCACATTTCCAGCCGACATCAGCCCAAAGCATGGGGCAATCGTCGACCATAGCGTAAGGGTAAAACCTATTTTCCACAAAGTCTATCCTAATATGCTCTTTTTCAAAGGTATTTTAATCTTTATAGATCCAACGATTCATAGCTCTTGGCAACACAAAATGCCTGGTAGAGGTGAGTGACAGACGTATTTCTGAGCGGATGGGATTGGCATGTCTGTCCCGGTAGCTCCTGGCGCTGTATGTTGAAAACGGAGGCGGCAAACTACGTTTTTCCTGTATTTTTAATCCCTGACAGAATCTGAAAAACAGGGCTGTCTCAGATTCCGTCAGAACCCCCCTTTTTCTCCTCGATTCAAGGAGTTACAGTAAGTAACAAATAGCGATTTTCAGCCGCTGGATTAATATGTGGTATTGCAGAAAATGCATGCCTGATGTAGGGTTCCCCAGATAGGTAAATGGTGCAACCAGCGGATCGGAGTAATGTTCTCTGAGGCCTGATGCCAGTGGTCATACCGTGCTGCACGCGGCCGTTTTACGCGGCAACATTGATGCGGTAAGAGTTCTCCTTGACCATGGTGTGAACGTGGACGCTGTTCTTCAAAGCACTACACCTGTTCGTCGTCAGTCAACAGACTACCATTTCCATGTTGCACTGGTGGGTGCGACGCCGTTGAGGCTTGCCGCCCGATTTGCTGAACCGGAAATGATGGAGCTATTACTGGAACATGGTGCCGATGCGCAGATCGTCAACAACGTCAGTTATCCTTTCCAGCGTCTTGGAGAAGCCTACATCACCGAAGAAGGTGATGTTTCTCTGTTAATGGCTGCCCTGGGCATGGGCCACAGAAGACTACGGGTAAGCTGGCACAATGCCGATCGTCGCGCCGGTCGAATTGAGCAGGATCGCGAATCATTACTGCTCGACGCCAGCCGGATTGCAGTGCAGGCCGGGGCTGACATTAACATGAAGAATGCAGCGGACGAGTCAGCCCTCGATTTTGCCAAAAACCACGGCTATGATTCAGTCGTAACTTTTCTGCTGGCTGCCGGTGCCAGGGAAAATTAGAGGAGTCAGGTTTTCTACTAATTCCGCAGCAAATCAAAAAGGGAACCTGGGGTTCCCTTTTTGATTTGCTGCGTTTAGATACCCTGGTTTGAACTCCAACCCTTTGATCGCACACTATCGACCAACAAATGGAGTTCTGGCCCAGTGACTTCCAGCTACTTGTGCAATAAATTATCCTCTTTTTTGTTAGGGTTAATGGAGGACGAAATGAAGGATTCGGATTTCCGTTCATTCATTAAAAACGAGCGTCAGAAATTTGTCTATTATGTCCGTTCCTTGTTGTAGGATACGGCAGAAATGGATGCCGAGGATGTGATCCATGACGTGCTGCTTAAAATCCTTGAAAAAACGGATTTAAACGCACTTTTGGAATATATGGCCGCCTATATTTATCGTTCGCTTAAAAACCGCGTAATTGATTACATCAGGACCAGGAAATCAACGTTATCTCTCGATGGTGGTCAGGATAATGAAAGTGGCAGGCTCATTGATTTACTGCATGATCTCAGGCCCAACGCCCTGGCGCTTTTGCAATCCCGGGAAGGGAAAGAGGAATTATTTGCAGCATTGGAGGGATTAAGTGAAATGGAGGAAGAAGTCATCATTGCACATAAACTTGAAGGTGTTCCTTTCAAAGAGCTTTCGCAAATTTGGGAAATCCCGCAAAACACACTGCTTTCCCATAAGGCACGCGCTATGAACAAACTCCGTAAACATTTTCTAGATTCTTAAGGAGGCGACATGCATTCAAATCGATTTTCAGGAATTCCCCGTCCAGCTAGAATTTTCCTGGCTGTAGCGGGTGGTTTATCACTTGCCGTGGTTATTGGTCTGGTGCTTGCGTTTCTGGTTCAGTTCTTATGGAACCAAACAATCGCCGCCATGTTTGATTTGCCCTCCATATCCTACTGGCAGGCCTTTGGTTTGTTTTTGCTGGCCAAGCTTTTCTTCGGTATGGGTGCTAGTCGCCATCGTGTCGGTGGTAAATACAGAAAACATCACCATCGAAAGCATCGACGTACGGGCGTTGAATCCGAAGATGGATCAGACTTGGCTGACGGAGAAAACTTTAAGCAATACTGGCGGGAAGAGGGCAAGGAGGCCTATGCAGCCTTTCTCGCCAGCCGGGATGAGGGCTCTAAAGACGCATCGGAAGAATAATTTCCGGATCGAAGGGATCAGCCCCCTTTGATCCTATTAGCGAAGAGTGTCCCCTATCGCTTCGAATAAACCATTTCGATGTGCACTGTACTCGGATCCAGTAGCCGTAGTCCACGCGCTTAGCACGGCGATGACCAGATTCTCTTCCGGGCTGATATAGATGCCCTGACCATAAATACCGGATGCACGGTATGTGCCATCTCCCTGCAACCACCAGAGAAAACCATAACCCGCAGATCCCTGCGAAGGTGTAGTGGAATCCGCCATCCAACTCTCTGGCAGGACACGCGTGCCGTCGGGTAGCACGCCATCATTCATCGCAAATAGCCCGAGCCGGGCATAATCACGCAGATTGGCATTGATGCAACAACCACCCCGCTCGCCACCGCCCGTGCCGTGGATCGCCCAGTTGGCATCGGCCTCCATGCCAAATGGAATCCATATCTTGTTTTCCAGATAGGTTGCCAGGTTATTGCCAATCGCAGCCCTGACGATCGCGCCCACCAGATCGGTTTCGCCGGTGTTGTAGTTAAATACTTCCCCCGGTTCTGCTACCTGAGGTTTGTTACCAAGAAAGCGAAACAACTCCATTACATTCCTGCTTGGGTAAGTAGCTACATCGGAGTTTGGATCAACATAGTCTTCGTTCCATTGCACGCCGGAGGCCATTTGTAGGACATTGCGCAGGCTGGCCTGGCCGTAGGAAGATCCCTTGAGTTGGGGTAGATAGTCGGTGACCTTGTCATCCACGCTATTGATATAGCCATCTTGTATAGCCGCACCCATTAACATCGAGGTGGCAGACTTGGCCATTGAATAGGATACCCACAGGCTGTCCTCGTTATTACCCAGCCCATAACGCTCCAGTTTAATTTCACCGTCTTTGACTATGACCAATCCAGCAACATGATTCCTCACCATGAACTCATCGAGAGAGAAACGCTCGTCATTCACTGTATAGCGAAAATCGGAAAAATCCTGTTCATTGCGAGGCAGTGCCAGAGTGTAATTACCCGCTCTTATCTCCCTAGTAGGATACAGACTCGACCAGTTGCGAAAGCGAATAATTTGCCCATCGCTGCCACCGGCTCCCAGGCCACCCCCGCTGGTGGGGAGATTTTGCGCATCCAGTGCCGGATCGACATAGCGAGGGTTTTGGGCGCTCAGAGCAGTACATAACAACAAGCCTAAACATAAGGGAAATAATTGCCCGCCTGGAATTTTGCTGTGATTTTTTTTCATCATTGGTTTCTCTTTATTCGGGATAGCGGAATGACAGTAGCCTAGCACCCTCGCCTTTAGGAATCACTTCTATTTCAGGTCCCAAGTTTTAAACTTCAGTGGAATCCGGAAAATTGTTGCTGGAAATATTGGTTCGCTATGTAAATTTGGTAGTGCTACTGTTTAGATTAATATACTCGTGGATGTCTATTTTGTCCTATTGGCTGAATAATCCCCATCATACGCAAATCAATAAAGGGGAATAGAGTTTTATGCCAACTCGACGAAATTTACTGCAAGGCTTGAGCTTGCTCCCGCTAATGGCCGCGTGCAGCGCCAATCTCCCGGTTGCCGACCCACGCTATTTAACTCCGTCAGGCTCATCCCTGCACCGGGTAAACGTATCCAGAGATCGCATTATTCGCACAGTCGTCGGCCATCGGCCGTTCAGGCGCCAGGGTTTCAATGTGAGTGCAGAAAGACAGGGGAATAAGACTCTCATTCATAACTACGGTCACGGCGGAGGCGGTATTACTCTCTGCTGGGGGACCTCCCATCTGGCAATGGAGCTGGCAATCCAGACTAATGAAAAGCGATGTGCGGTTCTCGGCAGTGGCACCGCTGGCTTGACCAGTGCCGGCTGATGCAGAACCAGGGCTGGAATGTGACTATCTACGCTCGGGATTTGCCCCCGGACACCACATCTAATATCGCCGGCGGTCAGTGATCTCTTACTTCGGCCTACGCTGAAGACGAGGCCACTATGGAATTTCTTCAGCAATTCGAGCGAGCCATGGCACTGGCCTATCGCTACTATCAAAATCTGGTAGGGTCAAGATATAGCGTTCGCTGGATTAGCAATTATCAACTTGGCAACAACCCACCTGAAGCAGATAGTTTCCTCGAGCGTCACGCAGAGAAGTATCCACAATTAGGAAAACTGGAGCCTAGACAACATCTGTTCCCCAGGTAGTATGCCCAACATTACGACACCATGTTGATCGAACCGGCAACCTTCCTGCCGGCACTGATGCAGGATTTTTATGCAGCAGGAGGCAAGATTGTCGTCACTGAATTTCCCGATCGAAGCCAGGAATCGAGTCTGGATGAATCTGTCATCATCAATTGCATCGGACTCGGTTCCCGCGATCTGTTTTCTGATAACGGCTTAATCCCCATCAAGGGACAGCTGACTTTTTTACTGCCTCAGCCGGAAGTGGAATACATCATGATCTCCGGTGGGCTGTACATGTTTCCAAGAAGTGATGGTATTTTACTGGGAGGCAGCTTTGAAAGGAAGGTATTTACGCCTGAGCCCGACCCGCAGGTAGCGAAGAGTCTATCAGGGCCATAAGTCCTTTTTCGAAAAGACGGTAGATCCGTGGGCATAGCCCGGATATTTCAGGGGGGTCGGGGCACCCGAGGATCGGGCCTTTTCTGATCGCTTTTTTGAAAAACGCAAATCCTTACTTTGCGCTATGCCACTAGGCTTGACTTTTTGTTTCTCGCTTGGGCCCAGCGATAGGATTGAACAATGCTTGCCATTTTGTCTTTGAGTAGTAGTTTTTCTTTTTTCAGATTTTCAAGTGAATAGTTGTCGAGTGGTAGTGTTCCTTGATTCGCTTCGCGCACTTTTGCTTTGAGATCGGTGTGTTGTTGGTATAAAAGCTTGAATTGGTCATTCTCTTGCAAAAGTGCTTCGACTATATCCTGCTCGTACTCAAACATAGACTTACCCCCCCGTTGGTATATCTAACTCCGCTTTCCCGCTCGACCGGCAGGACGTGATCACGGATCGATATGTTAAACTTAGCGCAGTTAGATGCTTTCCTCAAGTGCCTCTTATCCTTTGGTGGCAAAATGTGTGTCAGTTGTGACACTTGGTCCCACCTAGATTGTGAGTTTTTGTTTATCCCATTTTTGCGTATAGCAGGTTAGATAACAGGAATACCTCCTTTTGATACTCTGACAGTTCCAATCGTAATCAGGCTACAGCTTGGGCGCAAAGTCCAGTAAATAGAGCCCGCCGGTCAAATAGCCATTTTTTTCTTTACGAAGATTCGTAGTGCTGAAGTGTAAAATCCTATATTCAAATTTTTCACACAGTTTCTCTATGTACCTTTTTGAATGAGAATATCTCCCTGACGTCTCGAGGAAAAATCCTTCTTTTTCGGTATGCTCTGTGGAAAATGCCAATTTGCCAGCACATTTGTTCCTGGACTTGATCAAACGGAAAACATCAGAGAGCTCCCCGACATAGATAAATACGTCGGTTGATACGAAATAATCAAAATCCAAATCCGCGGTAGATAAATATTCAATGAGATCAGTGTGAATTAAACGGTCATAGGCATTTTTTTTCCTTGCCTCTTCAAGCATTGAGCTGGATAAATCTATGCCCTCGAGGTTTTGGCTTGAGCCCTTAAGCTCTACTCCAGCTAAGCCAGTGCCACAGCCCAAATCCAAAATTGACCCTAACGAGTGACCGGTTGTATTCGCAAGTATTATTTGTGCAAGAGTTTTCGGTATTTTGTAATCAAGTTTCCCCACAAGGGAATTATCGAATTTGCAAGCATAGTCATCAAACAACGACTCAACATAGGCCCTCGGTGCAGAGTCAGTTGTTGACCCGGTAAGTGCCGCAATGAGATGTTTAGGGCCAGCGTAATCAGGCTTGATCTCAAGAGCCTTTTTATAGCTCTCTATCGCTGCACCTGACTCCTCTTTGTCCTTCAGAGCAGCCCCCATATTGTTATAGGCATCAGCATGGTCAGGCTTGATCTTAATAGCCATTTTATAGCTCTCTATCGCTGCTTCCGGATCCCCTTTGTCCAGCAGGGCATTCCCCATATTGTTGTAAGCCTCAGCGTAATCAGGCTTTATCTTAAGAGCCTTCTTAAAGCTCTCTATTGCTGGGTCAGGTTCCCCTTTGTCCTTCAGGGCATTCCCCATATTGTTGTAAGCCCCAGCGTAATCAGGCTTGATCTTAAGAGCCATTTTATAGCTCTCTATCGCTGGGTCAGGTTCCCCTTTGTCCAGCAGGGCATTCCCCATATTGTTGTAAGCCTCAGCGTAATCAGGCTTTATCTTAAGAGCCTTTTTATAGCTCTCTATCGCTGCATCTGACTCCCCTTTGTCCTTCAGGGCATTCCCCATACTGTTGTAAGCCCCAGCGTAATCAGGCTTTATCTTAAGAGCCTTTTTATAGCTCTCTATCGCTGGGTCAGGTTCCCCTTTGTTCAGCAGGGCATTCCCCATATTGTTGTAAGCCTCAGCGTAATCAGGCTTTATCTTAAGAGCCTTTTTATAGCTCTCTATCGCTGCATCTGACTCCCCTTTGTCCTTCAGGGCACTCCCCATATTGTTGTAAGCCTCGGCGTAATCAGGCTTGATAGCGAGGGCTTTTTCATAATTGGCCACAGCTTGCTCTAGACGCCCCAAACCTGCGTTCACTGCACCAAGTAGATTCGGGATGTATGGTGTACTCGGAAACTGCTTTTCCAATGCTTCACCAGCATCCAAAGCTTGTTTCAGCTTTCCTTGGTTGTACAGTGTAATCAGCCCATTGAATTGCTCTTGGGAAACTTGCGGATTTGCAGCTTTCTTTATCCGTTCTGGCCGCTGCAGTGCTTTCAGCCCTGCTATCGCCCGTTTATTCTGAGGATATTTCTGCAGAATACGCTTGTATTGTTGTACGGCCAGGTCAGTCTCGCCCTTCTTAGCGTGGCGCTGGGCTTTGTGTAGTATTAACGCAACGGACTGGGACATGTTTAGCGTATGCTTATTAGAATTGAAGGCGTAAGTACAACACGAACTGTCCTAAAAGGTATGGCTTATCTACAACGAAAATCCGATCTGTAGAAAACTAAAATTCTCTACAGACCGTATGGTTATTGGCTCATCCGGAGTGGGTTAATTACCTTCTTTAGGAGCTAACAGCTTTCCAGACCCAATTAAATCAATTACTTATTATAACCCAGTTCACTGCCAAAGGACTTTCTTGGTCTACTGTTTGGTCACCAGTGAACTTTGGAGGTCTTTAAAGACCCCCATAGGCAAGAAGGCCATGCCACCCTTCTGTATATGTACCAGAGGCTCTACAGTTTTTAAGTTATGAGTGCCCCCTCTTATGTGGTTAAACTTCAAATTTAATTTAAGTCATCGCGGTATCGAAGGCTTTCAGTGCTAGCAGGTAGAATTTTTTGCCAATTGACATAACTTTTGTTCTACTTAACACTCGAAATTTCACTCAAAACGCATCGAGGTGCTCCATGTCTTTTCGCAATCAAATCGTATCCGTAGCCGCTCTGTGTACGTCGTCAACCATCCTGGACAAAGCTAGCCCTGATTTAAGAGACACATTAGCTCATCTGGGTTAGTGATTTAGCCTTATTATCGTAATGCATCTGTCGGCGCATAGCCAAGGTGCTCA
>Ga0187833_10004091_pt1 | contig 14390 bp, 14 predicted proteins | sample ETNtaG_37_FD_167968 | JGI IMG/M metagenome (GOLD analysis project Ga0187833, IMG submission 167968) | Marine microbial and viral communities from oxygen minimum zone, Eastern Pacific Ocean - ETNP2014_SV_400_PacBio MetaG (Illumina Assembly) | ecosystem: Environmental > Aquatic > Marine > Hypoxic... | reverse complement strand
AATGCGGTGCTGGATTACCTACTACAAATGTTTTTAAGTCTTTGATTTTCACAAAATATTCCTAATTCAATGTACTAATCTGATACTTGGTTTTTTCCAGAAATTCAGGATTGATTTCGATTCCCCATCCAGGAGCTTCTGGAATTTGCACTTTACCGTCTTTTGCAACCAATGCGGGTTCATAAATGTTGTACTGCCAAGGATAGTAATCCGCGCCTTCAATGGAAAATTCTACATAAGGCCCCGCGTTTTCCAAAGCTCCCATCATGTGCAGTGTAAAAACAGTTACCAAAGACAAGTTGGCCGAATGAGGCGTGCATATTAGCCCTGATTGATGAGCCATTTCTGCAAGTTTGAGGGTGCGTGTCAGACCCCCGAGGTAGCACACATCCGGCTGCACAACATCGACCGCCCTCATTTCAATTATTCTTTTCCAGGTGGACAAATCACAATCCTGTTCACCTCCGGTCACGTCCAACTTGAGAGCATCTGTAACCTGTTTTGTCCACTCCAGTTCCCAATAAGGACACGGCTCCTCAAAGTGGCAGATTCCATTTTCTTCCAAAAGTCGACCTACCGAAATCGCCTTTTCCGGAGTGTAACAACTATTCCCATCTACCAGAAGAGAAACTTCATCGCCAAGTGCTTTACGGATTTCCGGAACAATTTCTTCAGTTCGTCCGGGCCATTCATCCTCATCATGTCCGCATTCTTTTCCTACACGGAACTTGAAGGCATCATAGCCGAATTCGTCTCTCAATCGCAAAAACCGTTCTGCTTCGGCTTGAGGCGTTATGTCACGTTTCATGCTTGAAGCATAAACCCTGAAAGGTTTTGGGGTTCCGCCAAGTAATTCGCAGACACTTTTTTCTTCCAGTTTTCCGCGCAAATCCCAGAGAGCTGTATCGAGTCCGGCGAGTGCACGGCGCAAATATGATCCGGGGAATTTGTGTTCAAACTCTGGAATTTCAGTCACTAGACTTTCGATGTCCAGTGCATCCTTTCCCAACGCATAAGGCGCGATTTGGCGATGCACAACAAGTGAGGTTATATCTGCATTGTAGGTGGAAACCTGGCCCCAGCCTTCCGAACCGTCTATAGTGCGAACCCGTACGAGTCCCACATCGTTGTTACTAAATGTCTCAATGCAGTGAATATTCAAGCTGTGTGAATTCATGGTGTTAAATCAATTAAGTTAAAAGTTTTCGTTGCTCATTACATTTCAATCTTTTTCAAGTAGAACTTCTAAAAGTATCTGCAATTAAACAGACCATTTCGAAAAGTATTGCATTAGCAACATGAGCTGTTATCTGGTTTGGCGCATCCTTGGTTGGCATCAGACAGACTACATCTCCTCCAATGATGTTTCTCCCACGCATTCCCTGCAACAGTTGCAGTACATCCGGCATCATGAAACCTTCAATTGCTGGTTCGAGATTAGCTACTCCAGGAGCAACGGTCGCATCCAGACAGTCAAGATCAAAGGTAATATAAAGTGGTTTATCTCCAACTCGTTCGAGAATTATATCAAGACAGCGTTCCACACCATATTCGTCGTACTGTTCTTTGGTTATAACTTCGTATCCCAATTCATAACTGGAGTCGAGCCAATCTAAAGTTCGTGGATTGCCACGTATGCCTATTTGCACACTGCTAGAGGCATCAACAAAACCATCCCTAACCAAATAGCTCCCCCAGTGAGCAGCAGACTTTACTGCACCAAGAAAATGATCCAATTGGTGAAAGGTATCAGTGTGTGCATCAAAATGGAGCAGCACGGCTTTCTGGCCCCCAGTCAATTTTGAATTGGACGACGCAATAGCCTGCAGAATACCTCCAGTTATTGAATGATCACCGCCCACTGAAACCGGACGGGCTTTATTCTCAGCAATTCGTTTGTAAAAATCCGTAATATGTTCAATACACTTTTCATTGTTATTGGCTTCTGGCAGCGGAACATCACCAAGGTCGCGAATCTCGCAAATGTTCCACGGATCAAGTTTATATTTGAGGTGAGCTCTCCTTCCGAGTGCCGAAATGTTTCTTACTGCCCTTGGCCCCAAATGTTGATCCCGTTCTGTGGTTCCGTTTCCTGTACTGTGCGGAACCCCAACCAATGCTATATCGCACCCTTCTGAATCAGAATTATACGGACAACGAAACAGAGTAGGTATTCCCCACCAGTTCAAACCCTGCATCATTGCTTCATGGTCCCGTTTTTTTTTATCCATATTATTTCCTATCTTCAGATACTTTCTGTTATTTTTTTAGATGTATTGATTTCAAAAAACGATTACATTACGTAGTGCATCGCCCTGACTCACGTCAGCAATAGCTTCGTTTATATTCTCAAGAGGATAACGAGCGGAAATTAATTCATCCAGTTTAAGTCTATCCTGCTGATAAAGAGAAATGTACCATGGAATATCGGTTGTCAGCCTGGTTGAACCCATTTTGCTGCCGAGCAGTCGTTGCTCGACTGAAGCAAAGGCGCAGGAGTCGAATTCTATTTTTACTCCGTCCGCAGTCATTCCAACTATGACCAATGTTCCACCTTTACAGAGCAGTTTGAAGCCCTGTTCAAGTGCACTTTTTGACCCCACTGTGACAAACACATAATCGGCCCCTCTACCGCCAGTCAAACTTTTAACCGCCTTTCTCGCGTTTCCCTGTCCTACATTGACAGTGTGAGTCGCTCCAAATTGCTTTGACGCTTCCAGCTTTGCATCTGAAAGATCAAGTGCTATGATTCTCTCGGCACCCGCAACGGCAGCGCCCTGAACGCTGTTAAGTCCAACACCACCTGTTCCGATAACCACCACACTGCTTCCGGAAGTAATCTGAGCCGTATTGACCACCGCGCCAAAACCTGTAATCACTCCACAACTTAAAATAGAGGCGCTGTCCAGAGGAACATCTTTTGGAATTGGTGCAAGTTGAGATGCATCCACCACTACAGATTCCGCGAATGCTCCAGTACGCAAACCCTGCGTAATCGGCTTGCCGTCTAAAGTCCGCAGAGGACTTTGTTCATCCAACGGGAAGGTGGTTTCACAGCGGACTTTATCACCCTTAGAACAGTAGTGGCATGTTCCGCAGGAACGGATCAGCGTTACCAAAACATGATCTCCTTGCTGAACAGCAGTCACTCCCGCTCCCACGCTTTCCACAACTCCGGAAGCTTCGTGCCCGTAAACTGCGGGAAGTTCTCCGCCCCATGCTCCTTCCGTGTATAGTATGTCGCTATGGCAAATGGCGCAGGCAGCAAGCTTTACCTGCACTTCTCCCGTTCGCGGAGGCAGAAGTTCTACTTCTTCGATAACTAGTGGTTTTCCAAATTCACGGCAAATTGCTGCTTTCATATTTTAGTTTCCTTTCCAGACAGGTTCACGTTTTTCAGCAAAGGCTAATGCGCCTTCTTTAAGGTCTTCAGAGCGGTTGACCGCTTCTACTGTTGCGCTAGCGTCATAGACTGCAAAGGCTTCGTTTTCCGAAACAGTTTCAGTCATCCGCAAAACCTGTTTGATGGCCGGATAAAGTAAAGGAGGCCCTGCGGCGAGAGTATCGGCAATTTCACGAGCTTTGTCCAGTCCTTGGCCCTTGGGTACAATGTGATTGACCAGTCCCCAGTGTTTTGCCTCTTCTGCATCCATCCAGCGTCCAGTCATCATAAACTCCACAGCTACATGATATGGAATACGTCGCCTCAATTTAACTACTCCGCAATCCGGAATCACCCCGACCCTGATTTCCGGCAGAGCAAAAGTTGCGTGTTCTTCGGCAACGATGATATCGCAACCCAGCATAATTTCGAATCCGCCGCCACAGGCAATTCCATTTACCGCGCAGATCACAGGTTTATCGAAATTTCGCGGATAGTTCAATCCGCCAAAACCTCCTGATCCATAATCAGAATCCGAAGCTTCTCCCGATTCCGCGACATTCTTCAAGTCCCAGCCCGCACAAAAAAACTTTTCGCCTTTTCCAGTGAGAATTCCGAAACGCTGTTCTGGATTGTCACGGAAATCTTCCCACATACGGTTCAGTTGGCGGCTATCTTCAGCACTGATAACATTTGCTTTTCCTTTGGATAAAGTGATTTCCAAAATCGGATCGCGGGGATTTAGTGTAAATGGGGTGTCTGACATTATTTCTCCTTCACATATATAAGGGTGTCCACTTAGACAGTTTCTCTTCTGAGAGACAAGATCTATTGAATAGCTCTTATTAAAATTGATGTGGCATTTTACACCTGCTTAGATAGTTCCGCAAGTTTTTGAGCAAAAACTATTTTCAAAATTATCACTAAATAATGAAAATATGTTTGACATAAATCATTATTTCTATTATTCTAGAATTAACGAATTAGAAACATCATCTTATTATCAAATATGGAAATAGAAACCGCAGCAAAAATTCTAGCTGAGTTGGGAAATCAGGTTCGCCTGAAAGTCGTACGCTTGCTGGTAAAGGCTGGTAGGAACGGAGTTCCCGTTGGTAGAATTCAGGCTGAATTAGCAATTCCGGCCTCAACACTTTCACATCATTTGAATCATCTCAAGGCAGTGGGATTGATTCGACAACAGCGTGAACAAACGACTTTACTGTGTGTAATGCACTATGAACTGCTGGAAGGCGTCATCGCTTTCTTAACGAATGAATGCTGTTTCGGTATATCAGCGGAAACAGCAAAAACAGAGAGCACACTATTCGAATTTACTCAGTGAATCTTCAAAAATAGGATTAACAATGAATGTATTTGGAATTCGAAGTGGACGTTTTGATAATCAGCATAAATGGACTGGCAAATTAATGCAGTTATTCAAAGATCGGGGCATGTTAACTTTTCTTGGTGGACTGGTGTTACTCACTTGGTGGGATGCTCAGCAGAGTTTGGAGAGTATCCGTTTTACTGCAGACAATCTCGTCGGCATCGCTCCCTTCATCCTTCTATCGATCGGCTTGACGGCCTATGCCAAAGCAACGGGGGCTGATGGTCTCATTGCCCGTGTGTTCACCGGTAAGGAAGCAACCATGATTATTTTGGCGGCGCTGATGGGCGGCCTTTCTCCATTTTGTTCATGTGGTGTTATTCCGTTAATAGCGGCTTTGTTGGCTATGGGAATCCCTTTGGCTCCGGTAATGGCATTCTGGTTGGCATCACCGTTGATGGATCCATCAATGTTTTTCCTAACTGCAGGAACTCTGGGAATGGAGTTTGCGGTTTTCAAAACTTTTTCGGCAGTCACAGTCGGCTTGATCGGCGGGTTTGGAACTTATGTGCTAATGCGTTATGGAGCCTTTTTACATCCCCTGCGGGAAGGAGTCGGAGACGGAGGTTGCGGCGGTGGAACTGTACGCAATCCCAAAGAAGTTGTCTGGAATTTCTGGCAATCTTTCGAGCGGCGTGGATTATTCAGCAAAAACGCTGTAGATAATTTTCTGTTTTTGGGAAAATGGATGATGATTGCATTCTTCCTTGAAAGCCTGATGCTGGCATACATTCCTGCACAAACAATCACGCAAGTAATCGGCGGTGATGACTGGCTAACATTGCTGAGCGCAACTGCGGTTGGTGTTCCGGCCTATCTTAACGGTTATGCGGCCTTGCCTTTGGTCGGAGGATTGATAGAGCAGGGAATGGCTCCCGGCGCGGGAATGGCTTTTTTACTGGCAGGAGGAGTAAGCTCCATACCTGCAGCAATCGCGGTGTGGGCATTGGCTAGACCTCCCGTATTTGTAGCATATTTGTTGTTTGCCTTTGTCGGTGCGTTTTCTTTAGGCTCACTTTACAGTTTTCTTTTCTGAAAGCATAAATATGACACGAAAACTATTTGCCGAATGGCTTGGAAGCTTGTTTTTGCTCGCGACAGTGGTCGGTTCGGGAATCATGGGTGAGAGGCTTTCCGATGGAAATGCTGCCATTACTCTTTTGGGAAACACAATCTCCACAGGTGCGATTCTGGTAGTTTTAATTTTAATATTTAGTCCTATTTCTGGAGCACATTTTAACCCTGCAGTTACACTCGCTTTTGCTATTCGCAAAGAAATCCGCTATTCAGAGGCCCTGCAATATGTAGTGGTTCAAATTATTGGAGGGATTCTCGGTGTGATAATCGCACACGCCATGTTTGACAATCCACTTATTGACCCATCTACCACTTTGCGTAGCGGTAGCGGACAATGGATCGGTGAATTTGTCGCCACGTTTGGCTTGGTGGTTACCATATTGGGTTGTCTTAAAACCCGGCCTGATGCAGTCCCATACGCAGTAGGTTTGTTCATCACCGCAGGATATTGGTTCACATCTTCAACCTCTTTCGCTAATCCGGCCGTGACTATTGCGAGAGGTTTGACTAACACTTTTTCCGGAATCGCACCCACTAATATACCGGTTTTCATTGTTGTGCAGTTATTGGGATCAATCGTAGCCACACTGATTTTCCGCTGGATTTATTCTAAAGAATTGTTCATTTCAAATTAATAAGTACGTCCACCGCAACCACACCTTTTCCACGTGGGCGCACAATTAACGGATTGATGTCACAACCAACCAGACGATCTGCATAACATTCCACAAAATGAGCAAGGTCTAGCACGGCTCCAACCAGGGCTTCAGTATCTCCTTCTGGTTTCCCACGCCAGCCTTTCAGCAAAGGATTTATCCGCATTTTTTCAATGGTTTGCCTGACTTCTGTTTCCAAAACCGGAAAAAGTAGAGCGAAAGAATCTTTCAATAACTCGGTATATATTCCACCTGCACCCAAGGTCAGAGTCGGTCCAAATTGTGGATCAACAGAAACACCAAGAATTAATTCTGCGACTCCGTCAGAGATCATTTCCTCAACAAGAAAATATTCAGCAATTCCGGACATTCCAGTTGCAGTTTCCACAACTTCTGAAATATTTTTCAGGTTTAATGCAACTCCACCATACTCGGTTTTGTGAGATATTTCAGGAGCTACTGCTTTAAGCACCACCGGGAACCCAATCTCTTCCGCAACAGCAGAAACGTTTTTTGCAAGCACCAGACGGTTTTTTGGAATCGTAAAACCGTATCTCGCTAGCATATCTTTTGATTCGCTTTCGGTAAATATCCTGAAAGACGAAGTGTCTTGTATTGGCGAAATAATTTTTGGAAGGGACCATTTGTTCCAGGCTTGATTTATTTTCGCAGCATGATGCAGAGCTTCCAAGGATTCCGCCAACCCCTGCAGTGGAACTACTCCGGCGTGCAAACATTTTTCGCGTGTTTCCTTCGACAAGCTTTCTGGAAGGGAAGAAAGCAAAGCGGCCTGTCCACAAGCAGATTTTTCTTTTACTGATTCGAGTAAAGTGTGAATAGCACGGTCAAAAGATTCTGTATCGGCTTCTGTCTCATCCTGCGGATCAACCATGAAAGCCGTAACAGCGTAATCACAACGCAGTAACACATCAAACATTTGCCTTAACTTCGGGTAATCAAACCAGGTGGCAGTTTGAATATCAAGCGGGTTATTGATCTTCACGCGATAACCCACAGAAGCCCGCAGATTATCAGTTTCAGATTCCGGAACTGAAGAAAAATCCAAATCCAGTTTGCTTGCTGAATCCGAAACCATGGCCATATCACCTCCGGAAGAACCCAGAACCAATATTTTTTTGGATGGCAAAGGTCCAAAACAATGCAGCAGTTTCAGAGTTTCGACTAGTGAACTCAGAGTATCGCAACGGGCGATGCCAAGTCGCTCAAAAAAAGCGGCGTGAAGTGAATCTGAACCAGTCAGCGCTCCGGTATGAGTGTTTGCTACACTACGCCCCTTTTCAGACCTTCCGGCTTTAATCAACGCAATCGGCTTTCCTAATGTTCTTGCGTAATCAACTGCTGAGATGAATTTCGGTAAATCAAGTATGCCTTCCAGGTAGAGCCCGATTGCAGAAACACGGTCATCAGCAGCACAGTAACGGATTAAATCTTCGGCTGAAAGCCGTTGCTGATTTCCGAGCGAAATGACATAACCCAACGGAAGCGAGCGTCTCTGCCCCATCATAGAAATGGAAATTGTTCCGCTTTGTGCTATGAAGGCAACCCCGCGATCAACCTGCTTACCAGTCACTTGATCTGGCCAGAGCGCTACACGATCAAAGAAATTAGCGAAACCGTAACAGTTCGGACCGATGAAAGGCAAATCACCCGCTGCGGTTTCCAGTTTCCGGGCATATTCCGCACCGTCTTTTTCTTCACTGAAACCGGAAGCAAAGACCACCGCTCCGCCTGTGCCTAACCGGCGTAGTTTGGAAAATTCCTGGACAGTTAATTTCCTGTTAATTCCGAAAAATGATGCATCCGGCGCATCCGGTAGTTCATCAGATGAGTTGAAACAGTCCTGCCGTGTCGGATGCACTCGCCATAGTGACCCAGGGAAACCCAGTTTTTTGCACTGCTCAAATACATAGTCAGACCATTTACCACCATATACGGCCACCGTTTTTGGGCGGAAAAGTCTATCAAGATTCATTTTTCAAGTGGCCTCAACAGACCACGCGAAATGATGTGTCGCTGAATTTCGGATGTGCCGTCCCAGATCCGTTCAACACGGGCATCTCGCCAAATACGTTCCAATGGCAGGTCCTCCATCAGTCCCATTCCGCCCACTGTTTGCAGCGCTTGATCTGCGATACGTGAAAGCATTTCTGTACAGAATAGTTTTGTCATCGCACAATCTTCCGGAGTCACGTTTCTCTGATCAATCTTCCAGGCTGTCTCCAACAGCATCAAATTGGCCATTTTGATTTCGGTCGCCATGTCTGCCAGCGGAAATGAAATTCCCTGAAATTTACCAATTTTCTGGCCAAACTGTTCACGGCTGACGGAATAATTAAGTGCAATCTCAAAAGCACGTTCTGCTCGCGACACACAGGTTGCAGCAACAGTAAGCCGTGTCGGACCGAGCCATTGATTGACCAGGCGGAATCCATCACCTTCCGGCCCCATGATGCGCCATTTAGGAATTCTGGCATTATCAAAACGCAGAATATTGTTGGTGTAACCACGATGGGATACGTTTTTGTATCCCGGTGCCACCTCAACTCCCGGATCACTGAAATCCACGAGAAACGCGGAAATGCGTTTTTTTGGGACCCTATCTGTTTTTTCTTCACCAGTTGCTGCAAACAAAACACAATAATCCGAAACAGAGGCCTGTGAAATAAAATGTTTTTCACCATTGATGATCCATTCATCCCCATCAAGCACAGCTTTACATTTCATACCGCGTAAATCAGAACCGGATCCTGGTTCAGTCATGGCAATGCAGTCACGTTTTTCTCCTAGAACAGTTGGCTCCAAAAACTTTGTTACCTGCTCACCTTCACAGGAAGCTAGTATATTTAAGGGGCGATGTGCACATTCCGCCAAAGCAAGTGAAGTTCGGCCCAGTTCCTTTTCAATCAACATTACAGACACCGCATCCAATCCGCCACCTCCGACATTCTCTGGAAGATTACAGGCATGCAGCCCCAGTTCGATCGCTCTTTTTTTTAATGATGCAGCCAATTCCGGAGGCAAAACATCTGTGCGCTCCAGAGTTTCTTCGTGAGGCAGCATTTCTTTTTCCACGAAGTCATGCGTCATTTCTACAAGCATCTGTTGCTCGTCTGTCAATGTAAAGTCAATCATACGCGAGCAACCACTTCCGAGCCAGAGACTTCCGGTTCATTATCCACCATCTCCCCAGGAAATCCAGAAGCAAGAACTTGTGTATCACAAGCCTCTTCTAGACGGCGGACTATGTTTGGAGACCATTCACGGGAACCGTAACGCTCTTCCCCATCCTTAAAAATATCTATCAGCAGCGGTGAAACTTCCAGTGGAACTCCGACACGCTCTGCGATTGCCTGAAACAAACTAATGTCTTTTAGCACTAAATCCATCGTAAAATTAATGTCCCGGCTGCCGTTGAGGATAACCTGACTTTCGGTTTCATGAACAAAGGAGTTTCCGGAAGAAATTCGGATTGCTTCATAGGTTGTGCTGAGATCCATCCCTGCCTTTTTAGCTGTAGTCAATGCTTCGCAAAGAGTAACAAGATTGGCAGTTGCCAGATAATTTGTCATCACTTTGAGAACAGAGGCAGAACCAAGAGATCCTGTATGCAGGATTCGCCGCCCCAACACTTTCATGACTGGCAATATTTTTTCAAAGGAAGAACGTTCACCACCGATGAAGATTGAAATATTACCGGTCGCAGCCCGGTGACACCCTCCGGAAACCGGACAGTCAAGCGCTTCTCCCCCCATTGCCTTAACTTTGGCACCCAGGCGTTTGACTTCTTCTTCATCTGTTGTACTCATTTCCACCCAGATTTTTCCAGAAGAAATTCCTGCTAAAACACCATCATCAGCTTCCATCACAGACGCACTTGCGGCTGGATTAGGAAGACAGGTGATAACCAGTTCTACAGTTTCTGCTATCTGTTTCGGAGATTCACCCCATTTTGCTCCATTATCTAAAAAGGGCCGCGAAATTTCCTGGTTCAGATCGCGAACCGTCAAATCGAAACCGTTGCGTAACAAACTACCGGCTAACTTTCCTCCTACGTTGCCAAGACCGATAAATCCGATTTTCATCTTTTATCTCAATGTGCTGTATTAAATTTATTTTGCTTATTTTAATATAATTTAAATTCTATTTGTAAAGAATACCAATACTATTTCTCAAGCTATCCGCCCAAAGAATGTCATTCTGGCAAGCTCCGAGAGCATGACTCCTGCTTCAGTATTGAAATTGAGGGTCACGAGAATCCGTGCATGATCACTGGCGACCGGCGCAACTCTATGCAGTGAGTTTCGACCACGGAAAAGGACAAGCGCACCATCACCCACCGCCAGTGTTTTAGGCTGAAGACTGCCCTTGATTACAGCTTCCGTATCTGCATAGCCCTGATCACCGGCTTCTTTGTTGCGCACCTTTTCCATATATTCAAACTCCCCACCTTCCTCAGGAGCCTGTATCATCAAAGTTATGGCAAAAGAGGCATTATCATAGTGCCAGCCCAACTGCTGTTCCTGCTCGTAATAATTTATATTAATCGAGGATAGTGTATCTGCATAAGGAAAAACCGGTGCATCAAGTATACTTTCCAGAAAAACTCTGAAATCCGGCCACTCATATAAGGCCCTGAGCGGAGAGTCATCCGGAATCTGATCATGAGGTACACAACCTTTGTCACTTACCTGTTCGAGATTTCGGACATGTTCCTCCGGCAAAGAGGGGTCAGAATCCAACAGATAGACGTTGTGATTCTGGTGACAGAAAAAAGCCAACGGCCTCACCTCTCGCGCTTCGTTTTGCAGGAATCCCACTGTATCAGCACTTAAGAAATTTTCCATCACTAACGCACCTGTGTTGTCGAATTGGTCTTTGCAGGATTTAGTGTAATGACCATCCTGAATTGGATGTAGGTTTAGATTAACGATGTTTTCCGGATTCAAATTTTATTCTCTTAGAGTTACAGGATTAGATTTAATGATTACGCGGGCAGTTATTTTAAAAAAAATAGAGAGTAATGGCAATATTGTCAAATTAAATACTCTATCGTTTATGAACTAACCCGGATCACCAATTTACCAAAATTTTTTCCTTCGAAGAGCCCGATAAAAGCTTCCGGGGCATTTTCAATTCCATCAACAATATCTTCACGGTAATGAAGTTTTCCGGCCTTGATCCAGTTGGCAAGTTCTGTCAGGGCTTCTTTTTCCTGAGTAGCATAATCCCAGACGATGAAGCCTCGAAAAGTAAGTCGCTTGACGAGGATGTCTCGCATCAGCAAAGGAGTCAGGTTTGGACCAGGGGGTAGTTCGGTTGCGTTATATGCTGATATAACTCCGCAAACAGGAATTCGGGCAAAATCGTTCAACAGCGGAGACACTGTTTCAAATACTTTGCCGCCTACATTTTCGAAATATACGTCAATTCCTTCTGAACAAACAGTTCTGAGCGCTTCAGCGAATTCCGGACTGTTGTGATTAACACAGGCATCAAAGCCAAGTTCCTCTTTGACATATTTACACTTTTCCGCAGAACCGGCAATGCCGACTGCACGTGCTCCTTTTATGCGTGCGATCTGTCCAACTACAGAGCCTACAGCACCGGACGCGGCTGCCACAACCACCGTTTCTCCTTTTTTAGGTTGCCCAATGTTAAGTAAACCAGTGTAAGCAGTAACTCCCGGCATTCCCAGAACGCCGGTTGCAGTAGAAATGGGAGCAAGTTGTGGATCAACTTTTTTCAATTCCTTGCCCTGTTGTACCCAAAATTCCTGCCAGCCGCCGTAACCAACAACAAAATCCCCCTCACTGAATCCGGAATATTTAGATTCAATTACTTGACCGACTGTACCCCCGCACATTACTTCATCAACTTCAACCGGTGGAGCATAGGATTTTCCCGAGTTCATGCGCCCCCGCATGTAAGGATCAAGCGATAAAAAAATGGTCTTGCACAAAACCTGTCCGTCTTCAGGAACCGGAACGGCGGATTCCTCCAGACGGAAATTAGCGGATTCAGGTTTTCCGGTTGGACGCTTTGCTAAAACAATTTGACTGTTTATTTGCTGAGACATAATAACTTTAATCAGGATTTTAAAAGATAATTGAAATTTTACTTCCTTCAAGAATGAAAAGTTAGACTGTCAATAAAACAATAATAGTTCAAACTATTTTTGATGCTTCATAAAAACTTGTCATAGCGAAAAAGCGGTGATCGATTAACTTACATACCTCTTAAATGCTTGTCCGTGAGATGAGCAGGAATGTGTCAGTTGGTATCATAAACCTCATGTTTAAGACGTTCCACTTCTGCCTGGAATATTTGCATTTCTGGAGCGAAATCTTCTTTACAGAGCGGTTCCGGACGGAAGTTCCCATAACGGTCTTCCCCTCGTATTAAAGTCGCTGATTCACGGTCTGTGTGCTTCTGTCCAACTGATGGAGCAAGATATTGCAATGTTAGACCGATTCGCCGCTCCTCGGAAAAATTCGGATGGGAGGCATGAGCGACCCATCCATGATGTAATGACGCCTCGCCGGCCTCAAGTTCTAGACTGACTGTTTGTTCATCGTCAATTTCAGCACTTAATTCCTGTCCACGGTGAAGTATATTATCTTTGTTATAGGTGCTTCGATGATGTTTTTTACCTTTGTGATGTGATCCGGGTAGCATTTTCATACAACCGTTTTGAGTCTTCACAGTTGAAAGCGCAACCCAGGCCGTCACTAATTCGTCACTGTCCAAGCCCCAATATGACAAATCCTGATGCCAGGAAACATACTTGGGGTTGTTTGGTTCTTTGATGACATAAGCGGAATCCCATAGCAAAATGTCCGGCCCTAAAATACATTCTACTGCATCCAGCAAGACTGAATTATTTGCTATCTCTGCGGCGGATTTCATCAGTAAGTAAGGTTTTACTTTGTAGTGCATTGATCCGTGTAGGACCTCCAAATTTTCTAACTGTTCTCTGTGATATGCAGCTTTTTTAGTTGAAAAAATACGTAGAGGGAAAAAATAACCGTCCTTTTGATATTGTTCCTGATCTGCGTGGCTAAGTTGTTGCCCCGTTTTCTTCCTTTCCGCTGTGTCAGTTTCCATCATCAATCAAACAAGTTATGCGGTTCACTGATAACACTTCTAAGCATTGGTTCGAAATGTTCGAGCGGCAAGGTGTCGTATTCCGGATCAAAAGAACATTGATCCCATCGTTGACAGAAATCAACACAAGCCTGATAGTGTGGATGATCCTTAAATTGTTGACGGATGTTGCGGTCTTTATTCATATGGTGAAAATAGTAGTATCCTTGAAACAGGCCGTGGTGCTTGAGAATCCAGTAGTTCCGCTCACTGACATAAGGACGCAGGATTCCAGCAGCGACTTCACTATGATTGTCCGGAGCAAGAAGATCTCCTATATCATGCAGCAAAGCGCAGACAACCGTTTCTTCATCTGCTCCATCAAGTTCGGCCCGTGTAGCGGTTTGCAGGGAATGTGTATAACGGTCCACCCTGTAGCCTAAACGATCCCCCTGCATTTGCTTGAGCAAAGTCAGTAACATATCCGCAACACCATCCCGGTACTGATAGTACAGTGAGTCAAGAAAAGCATATTCCTCCTTTGTGCCGTCTTTCATTTTTGTAAAACTGACAGTGTCCATCAATCGCTCCGGAGTTGTTTTTTAGAAAATAATTAATTACAATTTATAGTTAGGTTCCTCTTCATCAAGGATGGCTTTGAGATCCTCAAAAAATATTTGACTGGATTCCGAAAAAGCAGCCCACTGTCCTGCAGTTTTTTCTGCAATTTCATCTGAGAGCACACGCAACTTTTTCCCTGTCCAGAGTGCTTTGATATATG
>Ga0187833_10004088_pt1 | contig 14393 bp, 12 predicted proteins | sample ETNtaG_37_FD_167968 | JGI IMG/M metagenome (GOLD analysis project Ga0187833, IMG submission 167968) | Marine microbial and viral communities from oxygen minimum zone, Eastern Pacific Ocean - ETNP2014_SV_400_PacBio MetaG (Illumina Assembly) | ecosystem: Environmental > Aquatic > Marine > Hypoxic... | reverse complement strand
CACCTTCCATCCCCAAAAGGATCGAAGGGTACAGGTGGCAGAGTTTTACTCCGCCCGCAGCCGTGTTTTACGACCACTTCAGTGGCCTAGTATTGCTCCGCCGTTGACAGCGGCAACGGTTTCGGTCGCCACAAAAACCGCCCATGTCGCAGCACATATCGCTACAACAGTAGCTAAGTATGTAGTTATCTCCATAACAAGTAACTTCGCCCAACAATGATTAGATGGACCCGCATAAGAACCTCCACGAAGACCCCTATGGCCCATATCTCGGGCTGTGTCACTCACACGGTCCACAGTTCAGAATATCGATATAGACCAACGTCGTCTTCACGTCAATATGCCCAAACCAGAGAAATCTAGGGACACAAAAAATCTAGGGACAGTATAAATAATAAATAGGGACAGGGACAGTATATAGTTACAAAGTGTCTCCGGCTTTTCTCGGCCGCCCTGGTTTGCGGGGCCTCACGTTGCGCCCGAGAATTGCTTCCAGCTTATCGAAAAATTCCGCCGAGCCGAGTGGATGTCCGGTGCGGCCGTGGCTTCTGATCGCCTCCATCGCCGCCTCGTCGAGGCCGCCGGCAAGAAAGGTCCGCCAGTTGGGCATGCGGTCCAGCAGCGCCGCCACCTTCACGACGCCGTCGTCGCGCCCCTTAGAGATGCGCCCGCGCCGACGACCACTCCCAGTTCGGCAGTTGGAGGACGCCATACGCATTTAAATTCCTATTTTTTGTCTTTTGTAAGAGATTCGATGAAAACAACGGGTGCAAGGCATCTCATCAATTTTTCTTCTGTAATCGCTTTCCCATTGTTTCCGCCCGCCGCCACGGGCAAGGCCGACTACGTTGGAAGCCGGAGATCAGGGCCGGTTGTGTGAGCCGAAGGGGTCGTTCAGTGCAATGCGCGGGACAAAGTCACCGAAGATCCTGACTTCATCGCATCCAACAAGGCGCCAGCACGGGTCGCTATCATTTTATCCAAGTAATCGGTTGGCGTTGCTTGCAGGGCGGCTCTCAGTAAATGAGCCGCCTCCGTCCGGTTTGTGTCCGCATCGTTCAACAGCAACGCCCGCGCGAACTCGTACCGCGGTACGATACTTCCAGGCATCAGGGCGATGGCTTTGGCGAAAGCGGCGCGCCCGTCGGTCAGTTCGGCTTCGAACAAGATAACGGCCACTGCGGGTCCGGCCAGACGGACAATTTCAAAATGCCAACCGCCCAGTAGCAAGTGGGCCCCGGGATTATCCGGGTCCAACCTCAGCACGGTTTTCAGGTGGGAACGCGCCTCTGTCGCGTAGCCTCGGAAATAGGCGCCAATGGGCGTGGTCGCAAGGGTTTTTTGGTGCAGGGCGATGACCAGCGCCAAGTGAGCCTCGACGTGGTCGGGATCGATTGATAGGGCTTTTCCGGCAAGTTCCTCGCCCCTTTGCACTCCGGCGGCGCGTTGGGCGGGGTCCGCCACATAGATGGCATGGGCCAAGGTGGCCCGGGCGGCCAGGGCGATGCTCGATGCGGTGTCGGCTGTCGCGGCCAGGGATGCCGAGTCCAGGTATTTGCCGCTTTCGTATAGGCGGAGAGACTCGTCGTGGGGGGTAGCCGCCGAGACAATCAACCAAGCCGCCAGCGCCGCGGCCGGGCGGAGCCAACATGCCCCGGTCATCGCAGGAAGGCCCTATCGATAAGAAAGGGATCGTCGAAGTGCCGCCGCCCGACGAAGGCCGTGGCATGGGTGCCCCATTGGCGCATGGCGCCGGGATTGGGGATGCCCATGGGCCACAGTAGGAAGCGTTCGCCCCGGTCCGTTCCAGTCACCATGCCATGGGGGCCGTACAAGCTCCACGTGCCGCCGGTGGGCAGGGGAAGGCTCCTCAATGCGTCCATGGAGGCAAATTTATAACGGCTCGGGCCGAAGGCGTCGGTATCCGCCGCCGAAAGGGCGCGCAGGTAGTGATTGCCACTGCCGACGTGGAGCACCATTCGCTGGTTCGGACCAAGGGCGGGGGCGGCGGTTGGGACCGCCGTGCCCTCGCCGGGATCGTTGATGGGGCGATCCTTCAAGACTGTCGGCGGCACCGGAAAGAACAGGTGGTAACAACCACAGGGATGAATGCTGTCGTAGAGCATGGGGCGGCCGTCCGGGGCGATGGTGACGCGCCAGATCAACCCGTCCAAACGGCCAGACAGGAGGTCAATGGCGCCGGTGGAGGGGCGTTCGGAAAACCATGCCAGATAGCTGATCTGCAACATCGGGACATCATCGAATATGGCCCACGAGGGCTGCACGTAGACTAACGGGAAGCGGGTGTCGAAGGTGGGCGCTCCGTCCGTCACCACCATTGGCGTGCCGATGCGGTCATAATCGCCGGTCACGTCGATGGCAAAGACCGGAGCGAAGGCGGCGGCAAGCTGGCGCAGTTCATCACCGGTTGGGCGCGGTATGTTCAGCGGGTTGTTGGCCACCCGCCGGAGCAAGGCCGCCACCTCCTCGGCGGACTTCAGGGAAGTTATCGTCGGGGGCGCGTAGTATGTGATCGTACCGCGCACTTTCAGTTCCGAGGGGCGGCGGGAAAAGCTCGGCAGGTTCCGTTCTTTCCACCACTCATGGCCGATCGACACGGGGATGGCGCTCAGGGGATAGATGCCGATGACCCGCGGCATGTCGATGTAATTGCCGGGAACGTTGACGATTGCGGCTAATATCTCGTTGGCTTCCTTACGCCGCCTGTCGAAAGTTCTAAGGACCGCCATGCATTCCTCAATCGCCGCTTCGGGACTTTTACCAAGACGGCCGTGAAGGACAACACGGGTCGGTTGTGGCAAATTGGCCATCTCGTAACCCCGCGCCTTGGCCGCCGTGTCGGCCAGCCATCCGATCCAAAAATCGAAGGCCAAGTCATTGTTTGGTTCTATTCGTGGTCCCAGGGCGGCGAGGAAACGGGTGGCGCGCAGGTGGGGGAATCCTGGAATGGGCACGGCCTGGGCGTCGCCCGTACCGGCCCGGTCAACGGCATCGTCAATGGCGGCAAAGGCCTCGGTGCAGCGGCGCGCCTTGCTTCCGGTATCGGCGTTCTCCAGCCGGGTCCGTCCCCACTCTTGTCCCCTGGAGGTGTCATGGGGCAGGGCGCAACCTGAAAGCACAAGCATCGCCACTGGCGCCGCCAGAAACAGGGCGCGCCCCACTACTTGGCAAAGGTTTGAACGTGGCCCAGTCATGATTTTCCCAGTATAGCTCCATGGGACCCGGACGGGGAGCTTTCAACCGGAAATTCCCAGAAACCTCAGGATAGATGGAGATAGCTATTTACGATGCCGAAAACTGGTTTCCCTTGGACACAACCGGCCTGGGGCGAATGTGAGAGTTCGATGGATTTCTGCTTAGGACGTACGCATAATTAACCGGTTCCTCGACGCTGCAAGTGGAATTGCGACGGTTATCTCCCGAAGGCAGGCATTGAATTCCACTTACAACGTCGAGGAACCATAAAAGATCATCGACATCCATATCGGTGGCGGGCTAGGTGTTCGCTTAAGCGTCGCCAAGCGCAGATGACGAAAAGTTGCCGACGGAGGCACCCTCGCCGCAAGGCACCCGAAGCGGAGGAGGCCGATGAAACATGATGTTTGGATGGGAGGACAGCTGATGAGCGACGAAACCACGTTTGATATGAAATCCCTGTCGTTCCTGGTCGTCGATGACGAAGCCTTCGCACGGGGCTTCGCCGTCAAGATCCTGGAGAGGATGGGGGCCGGGGAGATCACCTTAGCCTCGGACGGCGACGAGGCGCTGGCCTACCTGGAGATCGCCGAGCCGCGGCCGGACGTGTTGCTGGTCGATATCCGCATGCCCGGGATGAACGGCATCGAGATGATGCGCGTCCTGAAGGAGTGGGGGTACGGCGGCGCCATCATCCTGCTCAGCGGCCTTGACGAGAACAGCGTCGCTGTCGCCGAGTGGATAGGCAAGCACCGCGAACTGAACGTGCTGGGCAGCATCAACAAGCCGCTGACGCCGGAAGCCCTGGCCGGGCTGCTGGCCGGACTCGGCTAGAACGTCAAGCGCAGCCGATGAGCCGCAAACCGAGACGCAGGCAGGAAAAGGTGCGCCGAAGGGGTGCAATTTAGGTGATACAGGCCACTAGTATTTCTCGCTAAAAAATTTTGAAATTTTGAAAACCTCCGCGCATAGGGGCCATCCAATAAGCACTACCCCGGCGATGGGAGGGACAGAAGGCTTCTTTGGGCCATTTTAAGGTGGCTCCTCGACGTTTCGAGTGGAATTCAATGCCTGCCTTCGGGAGATAACCGTCGCAATTCCACTTGCAGCGTCGAGGAACCCTTTTTTGACATGTTTTGGCCATAGCCTGCCTGCTTATGGGCTTTCGTCGCGTTGCCCAATTCGATGAAAAGCTGACAGAAGCGCTCTTGTCTTGGAGTTAAATCACGCATTTCACAACCCCGTTCTCGTGGTACCATAATACCATAATATTTCTTTTGCTCACATTCAGAATTTTTTTTCGGAACACCCCGTCAATGTGAGTGGGGCTACCAACCAGCCCCCCGGTGTTTGCCACGTTCGGCCCCCGGCCCTGTCGAGAATATGGGACCCGTTCGGGCGAAAAAAGGCCGCGAAACAACCCCTAATATGGTTGCTATGTGGTTGCTATCAAGAAACAAGGGGTCGGCCTGTTATGGCCAACCCCTTGTTTTTATTGGTGGAGCCGTGGGGAATCGAACCCCAGACCTCTACAATGCCATTGTAGCGCTCTCCCAACTGAGCTACGGCCCCGCTGGCAATCTTGCTTCTCGCGAAGTACTCCCGGCGCGGTCACATGGTCACGCGAACGGGGTGGAAAGGTACCGAAGTTTAACGGCCGGAGGCAAGGGAAAAGCAGAGTTTAATCGGGCCCATGGATGGCTCATTTATTGTCTTCGACACCCTCGTCCACGTGTTCCAAGACTTCGGAAACATCGTCCTCGTCCTCGCCCAAGTCGGAGGTATCTTCAATCAGTTCAGGCTCGTCGCCCTTGCCGACTTCCTGCAAGCATGCTTCGTTTTTCTCGATCTCTTTCAGATCTGTTTCTTCGTTCAAGATTTCTTCTATGCCGTCTTCGCCGCCACCGTCGTCCTCGCCCTCCCCGGAAAATGTGCTCAGGGCTTTTACGATCTCGGCGGCGGCAACCGTTTTCACGGGCGCGGCGGCGGGCTTCGGTTTGCGGGCCGCCGGCTTGCTGGGACGCCGCGGTTTGAGGGGAGGGGCGGCGTCAAGCATGGTCCCGCATTTTGGGCAGACGGGAGGGGCGCGGTCGAGGTCGTAAAAGCGTGTGCCGCAATTTTGGCAAGTATGTTTTACTCCCAACCCCCTTTTAGCCATCCGCACTCCTCCGAGCTTCGTTTCGCTTGCCATCGCCAACGCCGGCAACCGTTGGCGAAAGGCCGTTGCGGCGGCGTCAAACGAAACATACCCTATCGCGGTCCGTTGATGTCGGCGAAACTTGCCGCCGGTTCGCTGGCGACAGGATACCGGCTCAAGTCTCGATAAGCCAATTGCCATGATCCTCCGGCTCTGTCAAAAATAAAAATGGGAAATGGGAAAATTTTTTTCGGGAAATGCCGGAGCGGCAAGTGAAGATGCCGCGAACTCAAGGAACCGTCCTTAAAAATCCCGCCAAAAGGTGATCGTATGTTCGAGAAATCCCGCCCGTGACGCCGATGATCTCCCGCCTCGCCGAGGCCATCGCCGGGGAAGTTTCCGTTGCCGGGGACAAGTCGATTTCGCACCGGGCCCTCATTCTTGGTGCCACGGCGGTCGGCGAAAGCCGCATCAGCGGCCTTCTGGAAGCCGAGGACGTGTCGCGGACGGCCGCCGCCCTCGGCGCCCTTGGCGTCATTGTCGAGCCCGGTAACGGCGGCGCATGGCGTGTCATCGGGCGCGGCGTCGGCGGCTTGGCCGAACCCGAGGGCGTCCTTGATATGGGCAACTCGGGTACAGGCGCCAGGCTGTTGATGGGTTTGGTCGCGGCTCACCCCTTCACCTCCATTTTCAGCGGCGACGCCTCTTTGAGAAAACGTCCCATGAACCGGGTCATGGAACCATTGCGGAAGATGGGGGCGGCCTTCGCTACCCGCGCCGGCGGCCTGTTGCCGGTGACGGTGACGGGGACCGAAAGTCCCCAGCCCATCGAATACGAGTTGCCCGTCGCCTCGGCCCAGGTGAAATCGGCGGTGCTGCTGGCCGGACTGAACGCGCCGGGCAGGACCACCATCGTAGAGCCCCGCGCCTCGCGCGATCACACGGAAAGGATACTGGCCCACTACGGCGCCGAAATCGTTGTCAAGGACTTGCCAGGCGGCGGCCGCGGGATCACGCTGACCGGCCAACCCGAAATTTCCGCCCAGGACGTGACGGTGCCGGGAGACTGCTCTTCCGCCGCCTTTCCGATTGTCGCGGCGCTGCTGGCGCCGGAATCCACCGTCACGCTGAGGGGCGTCGGCGTCAATCCGTTGCGTTCGGGGTTGCTGGACACTCTTGGCGAGATGGGAGCGGCGATCGGCATCGCCAACCGGCGCGATGAATCCGCTGAACCCGTTGCCGATTTGACGGTCGAATCAAGCCCGCTTCACGGTGTCGAGGTGCCGGCCGAGCGCGCCCCGGCGATGATCGACGAATATCCTATTCTGGCCGTCGCCGCGGCCTTTGCGCAAGGGACGACGCGGATGCTGGGCTTGAGCGAACTCCGGGTCAAGGAAAGCGACCGCCTGGCCGCCATGGCGAAGGGTTTGGAGGCATGCGGCGTCAAGGTCAAGGAAGACGCCGATTCACTGACCATCCACGGCTCGGGCCGCCCTCCCCGGGGCGGCGCCGAGATCACGGTGGACATGGACCATCGCGTCGCCATGGCCTTCCTGGTTCTGGGCATGGCGGCCAAGGAGCCCGTCGGCGTCGACGACGCCAGTTGCATCGGCACCAGCTTCCCGGGCTTCGCCGAAGCGATGAACGAACTGGGCGCCCGCATCGAGGCGGTTTGGTGATCATCGCCATCGACGGACCGGCGGCCGCCGGCAAGGGCACGCTGGCCCGGCGGCTGGCCGATCGTTTTCGGTTGGCGTTCCTCGACACCGGGCGGCTCTATCGCGCCGTCGGGGTTAAGCTGGCGCGCTCTGGACTTGATGTTTCCGACGTCGAAACCGCCGTTGCCCTGGCCAGCGAGGTCACGGCGGCCGATCTCGACGATCAAGAACTGAAGAGCGAGGCAGCGGCCAACGCCGCCTCCCGCGTCGCCGCCATGCCGGAGGTCCGGGCGGCGCTTGTCGACTTCCAGCGCGCCTTCGCGTCGAACCCGCCGGGCGGCGCCATGGGAGCGGTGCTCGATGGACGCGACATCGGCACCGTGATCTGCCCGGACGCCGATGTCAAACTGTTCGTCACCGCTCGAATCGAAGTGCGGGCGCGGCGGCGTGTTAAAGAGTTGCGGGAACGCGGACTCGAAGCTATATATGACCGCGTTCTGCACGAAATGAAGGAACGCGACGCCCGTGATTCGGAACGCCACGTGTCTCCACTGGTGCCGGCCGAAGACTCATTCGTGATAGATACCAGCGATTTGGACGTCACGGCGGCTTTGGTCGCCGCCGTGAAATACGTTTCCTCGCGGAAACTTTCCGGATAATCATTGACGCCGGTTCCCGGAACGAAAGGCAAGCCCGCCTCGCCTCGCGACGGCGGCGGAAGCGACCGGCAACAGACGGAAAAGACCACCGGAGACAACCGGTTGGCAAGCATAGAACAAGTATGAAATTAAGGATATCCCATTGATGGCTCCTGCACCCCTCCCCTCTGCTACAGAGGAAACAGTCCCTCCGAGCGACGAAAATTTCGCCGAACTTCTGGAAGAATCCCTTGCCGGCACCAACCTTTTTGAAGGCCGGGTCGTCAAGGGCACCGTCGTCAGCGTCGAAAGCGACATGGTGGTGATCGACGTCGGTCTGAAATCGGAAGGCCGGGTACCGACGAGGGAGTTCGCCACTCCCGGCCAGGACAGCGAGATCGAGGCAGGTGACAAGGTCGATGTCTTTGTCGAGCGTTACGAAGACAAGGACGGCCTGATCAGGCTCAGCCGGGAAAAGGCCCGGCGCGAGGAGGCTTGGACCGGTCTCGACAGGGCTTTCAAGAGCGCCGAACGGGTCAAGGGGGTGATTTACGGCCGCGTCAAGGGGGGGTTCATCGTCGATCTGGCCGGGGCGGTGGCTTTTCTGCCCGGCAGCCAAGTGGACATTCGCCCGGTTCACGATATCGAGCCTCTCATGAACACGCCACAGCCCTTCCAAATCCTGAAAATGGACCGGGCCCGCAACAACATCGTTGTTTCCAGGCGCGCCGTTCTAGAGGAAACCCGCGCCGAGGAACGTTCCGAACTCATCGCCAACCTCAAGGAGGGCCAGGTTCTGGAAGGCGTGGTCAAAAACATCACCGTTTACGGCGCTTTCGTCGACCTCGGCGGCATCGACGGCCTCCTCCACGTCACCGACATCGCTTGGCGGCGCGTCAACCATCCTTCGGATGCCTTGCAGGTCGGCGAGACCGTCAAGGTGCAGGTTATCCGCTTCAACCGCGAAACCCAGCGCATCTCGCTGGGCATGAAGCAACTCGAGGAGGACCCTTGGCAGGGGATCGGCGACAAGTTCCCGATCGGCGCCAAGTTTACCGGCCGGGTCACCAACATCACCGATTATGGCGCTTTTGTCGAATTGGAACCGGGAGTCGAAGGCTTGGTTCACGTTTCCGAGATGAGTTGGACGAAAAAGAATATCCATCCTGGAAAGATCGTCTCGACGAGCCAGGAGATCGAAGTCTTGGTACTCAACACCGATGCCGAGAAGCGCCGCATCAGCCTTGGCCTGAAGCAATGCCTCACCAATCCGTGGGAGGCTTTCGCCGAAAACTACAAGGTCGGCTCGGAAATCGTTGGCGAGGTCAAAAACATTACCGAATTCGGCCTGTTTATCGGACTTTCCGGCGATATCGACGGCATGGCCCATGTCTCCGACCTGTCATGGGCGAAGTCGGGGGAAGAGGCGTTGGCCGAGCATAAGAAGGGCGATCAAGTCAAGGCCAGGATCCTCGATATCGATATCGAAAAAGAACGTATCAGTCTCGGCATCAAACAGCTTTCGGAAGATCCGTTCGATGTCGCCTTGGCCACTCTTAAAAAGGGTTCCATCGTCACTTGCACCGTTTCGGCCGTGGTCGATGGCGGCATCGAGGTGCTTATCGGTGACGGCATTCCCGGTTTCGTCCGCAAGGCGGACTTGTCGCGCGACCGTTCGGAACAAAGGCCCGACCGTTTTGCCGCCGGCGAAAAAGCCGACGCCAAAATCACTCAGATCGATCGTAGCGGGCGGCGGCTGATACTTTCCATCAAAGCCCGCGAGATCGCCGAAGAGAAAAAGGCGATGCAGGAGTATGGCTCTTCCGATTCCGGCGCCAGCTTGGGGGACATCCTCGGTGCCGCCATCAAAGAGAAAAAAGAAGCCACACAGAAAGAAGAGCAAACCGAGGCAAAGACAAGCAAGAAAAAGGCAAAGGCCGAAATAAAGCCCGAGAAAACGGCCGACGGGGAGGAAAAACCAAAATCCAAAACCAAGACCTCCGGCAAGACCAAAGCCAAGGCGGAGCCCAAGGTTAAAACGAAGACCGAAGACGAAGCCGAGCCCGAGGCCGAGACGGAACCCGGGACCGAAGCCGAGGAGGAGCCCAAGGCCAAGGCTATAACCAAGACCAAAACGAAGACCGAGGCCGAAGCCGAGCCCGAGGCCGAGAGGAAACCCGAGGCCGAAGCCAAGGAGGAGCCCAAATCCGGGGATACAGCCTAATTTTCGGATCTTTCCGCCGGCTTTGGGTGTTTCGGCTGCCGGCGGCTTTTGACGCAAGGACGGTTTACCGTCGTTGCATGCGGAGATGTCATGTCGCTGGACGCTGACCGGATCATCGATAGACGCCGCCTCAAACGGCATTTGATATTCTGGCGCATCGCCACGGTTGTTTCGCTGATCGTGGTGGGGGTGGTAGCCCTGGAACGGATGGGAAAGCTGAGGCAGGAAGTTCATGTCGCCCGTCTTTCCGTCGAGGGCATAATCCTTGATGACCCCTGGCGCGATAAAGCCTTGGAGCAAGTGCGCGACAACGACAAAGCCAAGGCCTTGATTGTCCGCATCGACAGCCCTGGCGGCACGGTCGTCGGCGGCGAGGCGCTCTTTCACGGCTTGCGTGCCATGGCCGCGAAGAAGCCGGTGGTCGCGGTGATGAGCGGAACCGCCACTTCGGCTGGCTATATGGCCGCGCTCGGCGCCGAATACATCGTCGCCAGGGAAGCGACGATCACCGGCTCGATCGGCGTCATCATGCAGACCGCCGATATGACGCAGCTCTTGGAAAAACTGGGGATCAAGCCGGAATCCATCAAAAGCGGGGAGCTGAAAGCTCAACCCAACCCTTTGGAACCGTTCACGCCGGCGGCCCGCGAGGCGGTCAAGGTCGTGGTCCTGGATCTTTTCGAAATGTTCGTGGGTATGGTGGAAAAACGCCGGAAAATACCGCGTGAACAAGTACTTAAATTGGCTGACGGGCGTGTTTTCACGGGCCGTCAAGCCGAGAAAAACGGCCTTGTCGACACCATTGGCGGCGAGCGAAAGGCTCGTGAATGGCTGCGGGATAGCTTTGACATCTCTACCAAGTTGCCGGTTAAGGACGTGGAAATTCAACGTGATGACGAGCCCTGGCGCGATATTCTCACGGGCATGGTTGGAAAAACACTGTTTTCCGAACGACTTAGACTTGACGGCCTGATCTCCCTTTGGCACCCTGAGTTACGCTAGCGCGAACCGAGACAGCCACACCTTGGGGAGGCCTTCTTAAAGAGGGGGATTGCGAAGATGACCAAATCGGAATTGATTGCGCGCCTTGCCGAAGTCAATCCACATCTCTATCAAAGAGATGTGGAACGCATTGTCACTACCGTGTTCGAGGAAATCACCGCTGCCCTGGTCAATGGCGACAGGGTGGAGCTTCGCGGCTTCGGCGCTTTTTCGATTAAGGAACGCGCCGCCCGGATGGGACGCAACCCAAGAACCGGGGAAGCGGTGCGGGTGGATTCCAAATTAATTCCTTACTTCAAAACCGGCAAACTACTCCGCGAGAAACTCAACAGTTAGGACATGAACATAGGGCGGTAGGGAAAGTCGGCGTCCCGGCGCCGATATCCCGCCACCGTAGGCGAAAAGGACGGACCGCTATGGCTAAGCTGATCTCCTCGATAATCATGGTGCCCATCGCCATCGTGGTTATCTGGTTCTCTCTCTCCAACCGCGCGACGATGGAGGTGGATTTGGCGCCGTTGATGTTCACCGTGACGCCGCCTGTTTTCCTGGTCGTGCTGGTCAGCTTTGTCGCCGGCTTCCTCACCGCTAGCTTGGTGGCATTGATGTCGGGAGGGAAAAGACGTAAGCGCGCTCGCCAGCGGGCCTCGCGGGCGCGGGCGGCGGAACGGAAAGCCGAACAACTGGACGACAAGGTGTCCAGTCTGGAAGCCACCCTGGCGGAACGGGACAATGCCCGGCCTGCTCTCGCTCCGCCGACGCGGCCTAGTTAATACAGAGAGAGAAAATAGTCGGTAAGAGCTGGTTTTTACGCGGTTGCCGGCTTGCCGGCAAACGGATCGGCTATCCGCTTCTGAAAATCCTCGGCGGCGGCACCAGGGTTGGGTGCCGTTCCAGTTGGCCGACCAACCACGATGTAGTCGGCTCCGCCGAGAAACGTCATCCGGCTGATTTTTGACAGGCCGGATGCCGGGCACGACAATCAAAAAATTATCCACACCCCTCTAATTACTAAATCTATTGTATTTTAGGTCGGTATATAACCATATATGCCAGCCTATACCAACCAAGGTCGGGGTTGGATTCTTTGGTCTTGGCGATTCGGGGATTTGGTGGGATAACCGTTGAGTAAGAATAGGGGGACATAGGTCGAGTTAGGCGACGATCTTGACGCCTCTCCGCGAGCTTTGTGTGTGGCTCTTAACGGCGCTAAAAAGTCTGTCCTAATTCGCAATGCCTTAAGTCAATAGGTTCAACTCGAATTAAAGTCGAATGACGGCGTTCGAAAGCGTTACGAGGATATACGTAAACATGGGCGCCGGGCATCGTCGGCGAACCTGACGGCAATCGAATGACGATGTCAAAAATTTGAATGGGGCGAAGCCATGACAAGTAGCGCGGCAGCGGTGGGCGATTCCCATGAAACGGGAATGCGGCTGTCGAAAAAGCCCATTCCACCGCACGAACGTTTGATCTTCGCCCTCGACGTTTCGAGTGTGGATGAAGCCAGGAAGCTAGTTGAGAAGCTCGGCGACAGCGTAAATTTCTATAAACTAGGCTTGGAACTCTTCATGGCCGATGGCTATCTCGAAATGCTTCGTTGGCTTAATGACAGAGGGAAAAAAACTCTAGTCGATCTGAAATTCTTTGACGTCCCGAACACCATTAAGTCGGCTATTCGTCAGTTGAGTAGCCATCGTCCGACGTTTGCAACTGTGCATGGCAATGAGGAGATGTTGCGCGCGGCTTGCGAGGCGAAAAATGGGGTCAAGATATTAGCTGTCACCGTTTTGACCAGCTTTGACAACGCCGACCTGAAAGACCTTGGTTATCCGCGGGAAGTTGATGTTAAAAAGCTTGTGTTGTCACGAGCGAGACGAGCGTTGGACGTTGGATGCGATGGGGTGATTTCGTCCGGTCGAGAGGCCGAGGAATTACGCGACAGACTGGGAGACAATTTCTTGATTGTGGTGCCGGGCATCAGACCATTTGAGAATATCGAAATCGAAGAAGACGATCAAAAACGGATAGTGAATGTAGAAGAAGCGTTCTTGAGGGGGGCAGACTATATCGTCGTTGGAAGGCCAATCAGGACGGCGGTCGACCCTCGAAAGGCGGCACGGGATATTCAGGATCGAATTTCCGATCTGTTCGAATCGTAAACTACCGCGTAATTTCTCAAAGCTGGTACCGCCCCGGCCCTTGTTCCGGCCGGACAGCGCCCCTTTGCGCCACATTCCCACGGCACAACAAAAACGACAGCCTCTCTCATCAAAATCGGATGGTAGACCCCATGGCTTGGGTAATACGTCACGTAGCCCTCGGGGCTCTAACTACGTAGATCAACCCCAAAATTGGTAAAACAATCCCCATCGGCAGCAATGCGACTAATAAAAAAAACAATAACAAGTTATAACATCCCAATAAAACCCCGCGAAAATCAGTCAACGAATGGAAGTCTGAACCGGAGGAGTAAAAATCAAGGAAGGCGTCTAAAGGAAGTGGGTAAGGTGGTTCGGAATGAGGTATACTGGGGTTTGTGTTCAAGTACCATCTCCCTCCGCTGTCCCGAAAGCAGTCCCCAATTTTGACCTCTAGCGGACCGAACGCACCCCGATGGTTCGATACGGGTAGTTCCGAGTAATCTGGAAATGCCGAACCAGACGCAATCACGCAACCAACAACAATCAAGGCCGCCGAGGTTACCGCGCATAACGGCAACCTCGTCCAATATCGGTACATTTTGACCTCCCTCCATAATATGGCGCCGCCGCGCCGTTGGATCGGCCTTGTGCTCTTATGGATGCGCCGAATACATTGTTAGACGTAGACAGCGGCTCGGCCTATCAACCGAGATTCCCTGGATGGCTCGTCCCAGTTGCCGAAGATAAGCGATCATGCCCTCCCAGACCTCGGAAAATGCCGTACCTGGCCGTCGAGGGCTTGTTCCCCCCCCTCCGACCGCTCCAAAGCGCGGACGCATTTCCCAACAGAGCAATGTGCAATCCGTGGCGGGAGAACACAGCCTCTTGGTCGCAAGGGTCCGAGAACATTGCGAGCGTGCCGCGCAAACCCGCATCCGCCCCCACCCTCGGGTCGTTTGTCCCGCTCCTCGTCAGCTCGCTGCTGTCGGCGGCGGCCCAAAGCCGCCTCCACCGAACCGGCCGCCGGGGTCGGGCTTTCCGCCAATCCCCCTGGCGCGGCGCCGCCTCTACCGAGAGTGAGCCTTATGACCTGCCCCGGCCCGACAACGCATAGGACGCCTTCTTGCCTTTCGGGTCAAGCGGCACTCCGATGCGGAACCTCCAAAGGTTCGTAACGCGGCAATAAGCAGACCCTCGGTTTAAGAGTACACACCTTTAAGTGTTCCGCCTCATCTATAAGGTACCCATGAAGGGTGTTTTTGTCACCGGCACCGACACCGGGGTGGCAAATAAGGGGTCTAGTGAGCTGGTCCCACATTGTTGGACAGTTTGGCAGCGCAGTTAAGGTGTATTCCGGTGTCTGATCAAGCTGCA
>Ga0187833_10004087_pt1 | contig 14398 bp, 16 predicted proteins | sample ETNtaG_37_FD_167968 | JGI IMG/M metagenome (GOLD analysis project Ga0187833, IMG submission 167968) | Marine microbial and viral communities from oxygen minimum zone, Eastern Pacific Ocean - ETNP2014_SV_400_PacBio MetaG (Illumina Assembly) | ecosystem: Environmental > Aquatic > Marine > Hypoxic... | reverse complement strand
TGTTGCCATCGGATTCGCCAAAGAAGGAGCCCGTATAGTAATTGCGGCTCGCTCGGTGGAGCCGCCCAAGTCTGGCCTGCCAGGGACAATTCTTCAGACTGTTGATGAGATTAAAGCATTTGACGGCGAAGCCCTCTCGGTAAAGACTGATGTTTTGATGGAAGAGGAAGTGCATGCTATGGCGCAGACGGCACTGGACGCATGGGGAAAGGTAGATATCCTTGTTAACAACGCAGCGGTAGCTGCCCCCGGCCCCCTCACAGAGACAACGGCCAAGCGCTGGAATCTTGTCCTAGGCGTCAACGTCCTCGGCACTTTCCTCTGCACTAAGACCGTCCTTCCCACAATGATAAAACAGAGGAGTGGCAGCATCATAAACACCACTTCCGTAGCCGGAGCCAGGAGGACTAAGGAGCTCACCGGCATCGCTTATGGCACAGCCAAAGCTGCCATTGAACATTTCACGTATGCCGCAGCCGCTGAGCTTGGTGAGTATAATATCGCTGTCAACTGTTACCATCCGGCGCAGAGTGTAGCTTCAGAAGGGTGGGTATTCAATTTGCCTGCCGATTATGATAAGTCGCGACTGGCCGGCCCCGAAAAGATGGTAAGGGCTGCCATTTTCTTAGCGCAACAGGATGCCAAGGGTGTTACTGGGTGCGTGGCTTCGGATGAGGAACTTATCCAGTGGCACGGATTAGAAGGCTGAGCAGTGGGCATTTCAGCGGTCTTTTAATGCTTAGCCTTCCTAAGAATGGTCAGAATGACCCGCCCACATCCTTAATCGCCTGGGGTTTCTTCGCGCCGGAGGTAAGGGATAAAGAGGCTCCAGAAAAGACCTGTACAACGCTTCCAGCACGTCATCAGCCCCATTGGCAGCTCCGGTGGTTACCAACTCAGCTACCTGATTAATAAATTCATCAAAATTACGATGACTATCCTGATAACCTGCTTTATGAGCGTAGGTATAAACATTATCCCGGCTGTACTCATCGACAATAACCTGCTGAAGCCTCTTCTTTACTCGTTCGGGGAGGAGTTGAGGCCAAGAATAGCGGGCATACCTTCGCACCTCCGGTAGAGGAGATTCAGTGAAAAAAGCTGACATTATGTCATCAAAGGCTTCATCGGCTCCGTTCTCGGCTCCAATCACTACCATGTCAGCAATTCTGCCGACGAATTGATTGATGTCAGTGAATTTTTCAGAATACCGCTGTTGGTAAATGTGCCTCAGTTTCTTACCATCCTTAAACTGAGCGCCAATCAACTGGCGGAAATCATCTCGTATTACCTGTTTATAGCCTTCTGGCCAAAAAGTCTCAGCCGCGGAATCCTCGTCTTCAGTATCAGGCATGTAGTGCATAATAACCTACTCTTTTAAGGCTGATTCAGGGACCACCTCTAACATGTATTACCTGTCCCGAAATGAAACTCGAATCATCGGAGACTAGGAAGAAGACGACATTAGCCACATCCTGGGGTGTACCTAGCCTCCTCAATGGTATTTGGGCAAGGGCGAATCTTTTGAAATCATCGAGATACAGTCCCTCTCTTCGGGCTGTGTTTCTGGTCATTTCAGTATCAACAAAATCAGGGGCAACGCAGTTAACATTGATGTTGTAACGTCCTAATTCCACAGCCAGACCCTTGGTGAATCCCTCTATGGCAGCACTGGCTGAGGCGTAGTTTGTCTGCCCACGATTACCCAAACTGGCGGGGACGGGTGAGGACAGATTGATAATCTTGCCATTGTTCTGCCTCACCATATACTTTTGAGCGGCTCGGGCGCAGTTAAAGCTCCCTTTTAGCTGGACGGCAATAACAGAGTCCCATTCCTTTTCCGATATCTTATAGAACGGGACATCCTTTCTGATTCCGGCATTATTAATCAAAATATTGGCTCCACCAAATCGCCGCTCCACCTCTTCAAACATTGCCGCTACTTCTTGCCCGTCAGAAACATCAGCCTTGATGGCTAAGGTCTCCCGCCCCATCGTCCAAAGCTTTTCAGCCAGGCTCTCAGCAAAGGACAGGTCAACGTCACTAACAACAACACTGGCACCTTCCTCTGCCAATCTAGTGGCAATTGCCTTACCTATTCCTCTACCGGCACCGGTGACAACAGCCACCTTCTTCTCTAATTTCACACAATTTCCCCGTGGAGTCTGGGAATCTTACAGTTTCTTCACAGAAAACCGGCAATAACCATCTTTGGCTGTAGTTGCCGGCATATCAATAACCACATCTAATTCCATGTCTTTGCCTAAGGTTTCCAGAGCTTTAAGGCAAGCATTCTGACAGGTCATAAGGTTAGCTACCTCATCACCGCATTCCTCTTTTATCGCATTGAATAACAGGCACTGAGGCACCTGGTAAGCTAACTCGCAGCTGTTATTTAATATAACCGGCAATTTAAGGAATCGCTGGGTGCTTAAGTAGGCTATTTCTACAAATCTTTGGGGCACATGCGGAAAAATCAGGAACTGGTCACCTGAGTGATCAACAGATTCCTTTACCATCTCTATAGTTCTATCCGAATACTCCTCGCCCAGTTGCATCGTCCTTCTCATCCAGTTTTGGCCGTAGTCTTCAAATATTTCCTTACCTATCTTTTCCACTTCGCTCACAGCTTTCCCCTTAATAGCCTCAGTTAACCTGGAAGTTACACCCTCAGCTTTAAACTCATCACGAATGAGCTTAATCATGTCCTCATTCAAGTCAAAGGAATATGGTCTGGGAGCTACAAATAGGGGATACGGAGCTCCTTTAAGGTCTTTAAAATAATCTTGTGTCATTACTTCCTCCTAAGGCACTTCTATTTCTATCGCGTCTACAGGGCAGACTTCAAGGCACTTATTACACACCATGCACTTATCTCTACGCAGTATGGTGAGCTGATAGTTCCCGTCAATTCTAGGGTCCATCTCCTTCAGTCTCTCTGCCCTGGCAGTCACAGACAATACATTGAATACCGCTGTCGGGCAAATCTGCAAACACTTCTTGCACAGAAAGGGGACGGTACACTTCTCCCGGTCTATCGTGATTTTAGGGAGCCTTCTTGGTGTAATTATATCTCTTCCTGCAGGTATAGTCATCTCCACACCTCCGCCAGAGCAGGTATTCTTGTCCGGTCAAGCAGCTTAATTGCTCCTTTGGAACAACCGGTCTCACAGAGACCACAGCCAAAACACGTAAACTGGTCAATGTAGGCTTTTTGGGTGGTAATCTCAATTTTTAGAGACCCGAACTGGCAACGCTGGGCACACATTCCACAACCATTACAGAGGTCATAGTCAACCTCAGCTACGTAATGGCTCTTTATGGGACCAACACCAAAATCAACGGCTCTTCTGATTGCGTAACAATCAGTGTAATCACACTGGCAGAAACCGCCGATAAAGGGAGCGCCAAAGAGCATGAGGATATGAACAAATCCTTTCTTGTCCATCTTATGGTTCCATTCCTTGGCTTCCTCTATATTGAGAAAGTTAACGCCACCCTTATAATTTTCCGGCCACCGTTCCCACTTGAGCATACCTACGCCCATTCCCATACAGGTCATCTCAAGTTCACTTCTTTCTTCGATGGCTCGCACACCCTTGCGGCAATGACAGGCCATCAAGCCCAAGGGAGAACAAAGCTCCAGTATTTTATCAGAATCTTCAAGCGGAACAACCTGCCCTCCGCCACCTTCCCCCATATTTGCCTGCAATGCGCGTTGAACCCTAGTATACTTTCCCTGGTCACCTTCGTCAATGGCGTCTATTAAGTCGGCTATACTTATATCCGTCTGTCTGCCTTCCCGGGCGACCTCAGCCCCCTTGAACGCTTCATCAGGCATTCTAAGCTTGTACATATTTCTAGCATGGTTATAAGGGTTCAAATACCAGAGACCATCCCCTATTTCAGGGTCCCCGTATTGTTCACAATACCAGCACATTCTTACCCTCTAAAACTATAGTACATAAATAGCCCATTACTACCCCCTAAGGCACCTGTATTTTTATGGCATCGACCGGGCAAACATCAAGGCATCTGTTGCACACAGTACATTTGTCTAAGCGTTGGGCTGAAAGCACATAGCTCCCGTCAATTCTAGGGTCCAGCTCCTTCAGTCTCTCTTCCTTGACACCATGTACACTGAATATCGCCGTAGGGCAAATCTGCAAACACTTCTTGCACAGAAAAGGAACGGTACACCTCTCCTGGTCTATCGTGATTTTGGGAAACTTTCTGGCGCTAACCATTACCACACCTCCACCAGAGCCGGCAGGCTTGTACGGTCAAGTAACTTAATTGCTCCTCTAGGACAACCAGTATGACAGAGACCACAGCCGTAACATACAAACTGGTCAATATTGGCTTTCCCGCTGGTAACCTCAAATTTTAGAGCCCCGAACTGGCAGCGCTGAGCGCAGATTCCGCAACCGTTACACCCATCGTAGTCAACTTGAGCTACCTGATGGCCTTTGAGTGTCCCAATACCGCCAAATGAGCCAACACTACCAAAATCAACCACCCTTCTGATGGCACTACAATCAGGGTAATCGCACTGACAGAAACCACCGATATACGGAGCGCCGGCGAGCATCAAAAGGTGAACAAATCCTCTCTTGTCCATCCTATGGTTCCATTCCTTAGCTTCCTCTATGCTGACAAACGTAACACCGCCCTTGTATCTCTCCGGCCACCGTTCCCACTTGAGCATACCTACCCCCATACCCATGCAGGTGTACTCTAACTCGTTTCTTTCATCGATGGCGCGGGCGCCTTTCCGGCAGACACAGGCCATCAGACCTACGGGGGAACAGAGCTCCAGTATTTTATCACCATCTTCCAACGAGACGACCTGACCCTCCGTACCTCTTTGTCTACGGTTTTCATTCATTTGCCCTTTAATTGTCTCGTACCCGTCTCGATCGCCTTGCTCCATAGCTACCACCAGGTCCACTATTCCTTTAGCCCTTTCTGCGATGTCCCCGCTGGTCTCAGCCCCCGCCGCTGACTTTGGAGCTCCATCGGGCAACCTGAGCGTGTACATATTTCTGGCATAGTTTTCAGGATTCAAATACCAGAGCCCACCAGCCCCATATTCCTCACATAAATAACACATTGCTACCTCCCAAAATCATAATAACCGTCTGGCAGTCTCAAAGCACAGGTGACCGCGCTCAAAAATACAATTAGCACACATCTGACAGTTCAGGCAGCGCCTGGCTTCCTCAACTGCTTGCCAGTCCTTATAACCCAGATCTACTTCCCGGAAGACTCTTATTGCCTCCTCGGGTAGCAGTTTTGGCATTTCCCAGCGGGCTTTACGAATAAGGTAAGCCGGGGCTTGCTCCGGCTCAATGGTGATGGTTTCTCGGGATTCCCCTACTTCAGCCATGGGCGTTCCGTTGAGATATTGGTCGATAGAAGCGGCCGCTCTTCGTCCCGCCGCCATAGACTCAGTCACGGTGCCACCTGTAGCTGAGATGTCACCAGCAGCGAAAATACCGGAGACGCTTGTTTGGAGAGTATCCTGATTAACCGTCAAACCACCTGTTTTACTTATATCCAATGACTCATCTAGCATACCGCTTATATCAGGAATTTCCCCTGTTGCCACAATTACAGCATCAGCATCTACTGCGTAATCACCAGTAGGGCCTTCCACCAACGTCAAAATACGCCTGCCCTCACCATCTATATAAGCAGACGCTACTCGCTTAAATGCTATTATGCCTACTCTGGAGCCGTCCTTTGATATGAACTGTTGAGTGTCTAAAGATGTGTGTATTTGTACACCTTCTACCTCCGCCAATTCAATTTCCCTTTTAAATGCAGGCATATCAGCCCGCGTACGGCGATAGGCGATATGAACTTCTCTAGCCCCAAGTCTAAGGGCTGTCCGGGCAGCATCGATGGCTGTATTACCCCCACCTATTACCCAAACTTTCCCGTTAAGTGATGGTAAATGCCCCAGCTTCACTTCCTTTAAGAAGGGGAGGGCGGAAAATATCCCCGGTAAATCCGAACCTGGTAGACTTAACTCGGCGCCTTTTTGGAGACCTGTAGCAATTAATATAGCTTTGTAGCCTTGCTGCCACAGACCACTAAGGCTTAAATCCTTACCGATACGCACATTGGTATGAATACGGACACCCAGACTCTTGATGTGGTCAATATCAGCCTGGACAGCCTCCGGGTGTAATAGAAAGTCAGGTATGGCTGAAGATAGCATTCCACCGGGTATGGAAGAAGCCTCAAAGATAGTGACACCATATCCTTTTTCAACCAAGTCGTGGGACGCTGTTAAACCGGCTGGTCCCGAACCTACTATAGCTATCCTTTCTTCTCTTGTTCTCGGTGCTGGCGACGGCTTTAGGCTGTCCCCCCAATCTGAGGCATAACGCTTCAGCCACTCAATAGCAATTGGACTATCAATTACCCTCCTGTTGCACCCTTCTTCACAAGGGTGGTGACAGACGCGTCCACAAACGGACGGAAGCGGGTTGGTCTCCCTGATAATAGTTAATGCCTGCTGGATATTGCCTTGAGCGATAGCCATTGCATAATTGGGGACGTCCTGATGTAATGGACAAGCGGCTTCACACGGGGAAATCTTATCCACTTCAGGCCAGCATTTCTCAACATGAATATAAGCCGGTTTCTCCAGCTTATGACTGGTACTTAAAGGTACCACTATAGTCATTTTTGAAGCTCCTCCTCTGTGAGTCAAAATAACCAGATAACGAAATCCTACTATTAGAATATTGCCATTATAGTACAACCCTTGTCAAGCCAACGAGGAATCTATCAAGACATACTGTGTTGGAACAAGCCTGGTCGTTAGTATTAAGCAAACCGAAACCCTTGGATTTAGTCAAAATAATCTTTCTTACTGCCAAGCTTGTGCCAAATTTTGTCAAAAGGAGTATACTTGGTGTATAATGTCTGAAGTGGTTTCAGTTTAGGTTATCACATACTTAATTAGATTACTTTTGATTCACTCAAGTGCTGGATGGCCGCAACTCTAACCAACTATCGTAAGAGAGGAGGTCATCCAATGAGTTTTGAGGACAAATCACTCCAATGTTCCGATTGTGGAGCTACTTTCGCTTTCACTGCTGGGGAACAAGAATTCTTCGAGTCTAAAGGCTATACTAACGAGCCCAAGCGCTGTCCCTCATGCCGCCAAGCACGTAAGTCTGAACGTTACGGAGATGGTGGTTACGGCTACAGATCTCAGCGTCAAATGTTCCCGGCAGTATGTGCCCAGTGTGGTGAAGACACCGAAGTACCGTTCCAGCCTCGTGAAGGCAGGCCAGTATATTGCAGCAATTGCTACGATAAAACCAGGATGAGCGGATAATCCTTAAGAACGTATGTGCTCTGATGGTAGCTGACATGTATATGCTACCGGAATGTATTAGTATATGGTGTCACCGGGAGTTTCCATACGTGAAGGTGAAACCCGAGACTCCTTGCTGATACACTCTCAAAGGATAGTATCGATGGGTGGAGTTCTGCGTGAGGCAGAAGTCTATCGTCGTTCCCTATCCAGGAGAGGAGGAAGAAGTCCTTTTGGTGAGGGCAATTTTACACCTATCATCAGAAGTCAACAAGGCATGATCTGCCACAGTGGCTTACTTCTCTGCTATTTTCTCTTGAATACGGGAGCCCTTTTCTCGACGAACGCCTTTGCCCCTTCTTTGTTTTCCTCCGTCTCATGGAGTCCTTTGGGGACGGAAGCGATATAATCCAGGGTTGTTTGTAGGTCCATAAACAGTCCATCATAAATGGCGCGCTTCGATCTCTGAATCGCCCGGAGAGGTCCTTTTGCCAGTTTCTCCGCCATCTCCCTGGCAGCACTCTCCAGTTCTTCGTGGGGCACAACCATGGTTACCAACCCTATGCGCTCCGCCTCCCTGGCGTTAACCATATCCCCTGTCCAGATGAGTTGACAGGCTTTATCTAATCCAACCAATCTGGGCAAAAAGAAGGTGCCTCCCGTGGATGGGACAAGTCCCCTTCTGATATAGAGCTCGCCGAACCTGGCTTTATTCGATGCTATCCTGATGTCACAAGCCAGAGCAAGGTCGAGCCCGGCGCCGACTGCTACCCCATTAACTGCTGCAATTACCGGTTTATCACATCCCTGCAACAATAGAGCAATCCGGTCCGTCCCCGTCCCTGTCTTCGCTCTCTTAATCCCCTTCTTTTTCTTATTATCTGTCTGGGTCTCTGTCTGGCTAGTGTCTTGCGCCATAGCTTTAACATCGGCGCCAGAACAGAAGGTTCGACCCGTCCCGGTGATAACCAGTACCCTCACCTCGTCATCTTTAGCAGCGTCTCCTGCTGACTCATATATACCTTGTGATACTCCAGGAATAAGGGCATTCATCTTGTCCGGTCGGTTCAGAGTTATGGTAGCAATGCCTTCTTCCTTGGTGTAGATAACATCATGGTAGTCCATTTCTTAACTTTCTCCCTTTTAATTATTGCTGCCAGCACTATTAACCAAAACGATTATTGACTCAAGGAAAGCTCGTCAGGGAACACAATTCTCGCCTCGTAATCAAGGAATGCCAAGCGCAAGGCTTCTAAACCCACCTCATTCATCTGAATATATACCGGCCGTCTGCCGATACTGCCCAAGGCGTGAGCATCTGAGCCCTGAATACAGGCATACTTCTTGGGGTAATCACGCATCCGCCCGGCGTTCCACAAGCTTTTATTCTGAGGCACAGTGATTTCCAAGGCGCTGAGGTATTTGCTACTGTGAGTTCTAATTTTGACCTGACGCGACTCATTTGTTTCGAGAAACCCGCTGGGCCATCTCTCAATATGGGCAGCAATGGCAGTCCCTCCTCGTTCTTCTATTTTTTGAAAGATCTCTTCTACCCCGCCGCTTGCCATAGTAGCTGCATCTCCCCATCCTTCCCGTTCAACCCCGACGTAATCAAGAAAATCCTGCAACATTTCCACAGGGGTATCCAGTTCAAATAGAGCGACAACATGACCGCCTTTTGTCGACAACTCAATTCCGGGAAAGACAAAGAGGCCTTTCTTTCCGGCAACCTGCCTGATATCATCGATTGACTCGACCGTGTTGTGGTCTGTAATAGCAATTACCTCCAGGCCAGCAGCCAGAGTTGCATCGACTATTTGCTTCGAGGTAACGGATTGTTCGCTGTAGCACATCGATTTGGGGGTATGCACGTGCAGGTCCACTTTCTTGAATGCTAAGCCTTTGACTTTATTCGTTTGACTATTCTATCCCTTCAAAAGAAAATTCCATGCTACTCTCTGACCAGCTTGGCACTTCTCTGACCTGATTATAAGTCAGGCCGAGTTTACCAGGGCGCCATCGGCAACAATTAGCACAATCCTCTAATGAATACTTTAATTAGCTGATGTGGTTTTGTCAATAGCTCTTGGGTTTTGCGGCAGTCCTCACCTTAAATTCATTTACAAGGGGATTTAAGAGGTTATTACTTTTTGTCCACAACGGTTGAAGGAGAAAGGGATTAAATAGATACGAATACTTAACCAATCTCATTGCCTAGCTATATTTAGTATGTTATAGTTTAGTTAGTATGAAAACAGCTAAAATCGACTTTATACTTGGGGGCACTGTTACCTCCCCTCAAGGGTTCTATGCCGGGGCTACTTGTGCCGGGATAAAGAGCGACAAGGATAGCTTAGACCTTGGTATTCTCTTTTCTGAAGCGCCATGTGTAACTGCGGCTCAATTCACTACCAGCAATATTAAGTCGGCACCAGCAATATTAAGTCAAGAGAGGCTACAGAGCGGCATAGCGTTGGCAGTAGTGGTAAATAGCGGCTGTTCCAATGCCTACACTGGTGAACAAGGTCTGGCCGATGCTGCTGAGATGGCAGTCTTGACAGCTGAGGGTATTGGGATACTACCTGAGGATGTCTTGATGGCCAGCACCGGTGTGACCGGTCAGCCATTACCGATGGAGCTGATAAGAGTTGGCATCAGCCAGGTTATTCTGGCTCAGGATGGTGGCCATGAACTGGCTAAGGCAATAATGACTACTGATACCGTCCCTAAAGAAGCGGCGGTAGCTGTCGCAGTCAACGGTAATGAGTTCACTATCGGCGGGGTAGCAAAGGGTTCGGGGATGATTCACCCCGACCTTGCAACCATGTTCTGTTTTCTAACTACCGATGCCGCCGTAGAGTTGGATTTTCTGAAGTCGGCACTGCGCCGAGCGGCAGATATTTCCTTTAACATGATTTCAGTCGATGGGGATACCAGCCCCAGTGATACCGTGCTAATAATGGCTAACGGGCTGACAGGGAAGGCATCTATCGCAGCAGATAGCCAGCAGACGGATACCTTCCAGCAAGCCCTCGACCAGATTTGTATTTACTTAGCTAAAGCCATTACTCGTGATGGCGAAGGGGCTACCAAGCTTATTGAGGTCGCTGTTAATGGAGCAATAAGTATAGCTGATGCCAGGTTAGCTGCCAAGACAATAGTAAGTTCATCTCTGGTGAAGACAGCGGTGCACGGCAATGACCCCAACTGGGGAAGAATTATGATGGCTCTGGGGCGAAGCGGGGCTGAGGTAGTAGAATCAAAGATTGACCTTTACCTTGGGAATGTTAGTGTGCTGAAAGGAGGCAGACCATCGTCCTTCAGTGAGGAGAGCGTAGTCCAGGTATTAAAGCAAAGCGAGGTGCCGATAAGGCTAGACCTCAACCTGGGGGCAGCTTCGGCTACCGCATGGGGTTGCGACCTGTCTGAGGAATACGTAACCATTAACAGCCAGTACATGACTTAATGAAAAAGTAGACACAAAGGAAAGCAAGGATGGTTAAGAGGGGACTTTACCTCAAAAGTACGCTTGTGTGTCACCCTTCGTCCTTCATGGAAGGACTCCTCAGAATGACATTTGGGGCAAGACCCTTGATAAGAGACTGAGAACAGGGGATATGATTCATAAACAACTCATCTAAAAGAGGCACAGATTGAGTAACGATCTAAATAAAATTATCGTGGTTAAGCTCGGCGGGGCTACATTAAGTAGTCATAATACGGCTATTGAAGACATAGTCGAGCTTCAGCGTCGGGACAAATCACTGGTGCTGGTGCATGGTGGCGGCAAACTAATAAGCGAGTGGCTGGCCAAGCAGGGTATCTCCAGTACATTTGTCCAGGGCGAACGAGTAACTGACCAGCCCACACTTGAGGTAGTGACAGCGGTGCTGGCCGGTTTGGTCAATAAGGAGATTGTGGCCGCTATCAATTGTCTGGGCGGACAGGCAGTAGGCATCAGCGGTGTCGACGGGGCTCTTGTCGAAGGAAGGATTGAGGATAAGGGAAGGGGCTATGTTGGCACAATAACCAAGGTAAACACGGCCTCCCTGAAGGCTCTATTAAAATCAGGGTTTATTCCGGTGGTTGCCACGGTGGGTCTTAATTCTTCTGATAGAGCGGCTAATACTCCGAAAACGCTAAACTTTAATGCTGATTTTGTAGCTGGAGAAATCGCTGCCGCTATCGCTGCTGAAAAGCTCGTCTTTCTGACCGACGTTGAGGGCGTCAATGACAAAGTAGGTAATCTGATTCCCCTGATGAAGCTCGCCGAAGCAAAGGACCTGCTGGATTCCGGAGTAGCTTCCGGCGGAATGATACCCAAGATTAAGGCTTGTCTCAGGGCTTTATCTAATACTGCAACAACCTGTATTATAGATGGCGGGAAACCCCACACCTTGCTCAAGGAGATCGAAGGAGAAAGCGGTGGGACAGTAATACGAGCCTAGCATATCTAGGAGAGAGCGATGAATCATGACCCTTACATCCATCTAAAAAGAGAGGATCTTATCCCTCGAGACTATCTGGCAGCAGACCGCACGATACTGGCCAACGAACGCACTTTGATGGCCTACATCAGGACATCGGCTGCTTTAGCGGCTGCGAGTGGCTCGCTGATACATTTTCTTGGCCCGCTGACAGCTAACACAGGGGGTGTATTATTGCTTGCCATTGGTGTTGGCATCCTCAGCATAGGACTACAACGGTTCATCCGCTATAAACGCCACCTAAGAAGCTTCTCGCTAGAATGAAAGGAAGGGGTAGACCGAGTTTTAAAAATGACTAACTGGCAGGAACTGGATAGTAAGTATTATATGCAGACAATAGTGCGTCACCCGGTGACACTGGTAAAAGGGGAAGGGGTACGGGTCTGGGATGACACCGGGAAGGAATACCTTGACTTTGCCATCCAGTGGTTGCCGATGCTGTCGCCGAACAGGCGCGCACCCTGATGCAGACTTCACTCTGGTACTATACCGTCCCCATGCTTCGCCTGGCCGAACTGCTGGTAGAAAACAGCTGCCTTGACAGGGTCTTTATCTGCAACAGTGGGCTGGAAGCCAATGAGGGCGCCGTTAAGCTCGCCCGACGCTATGGCAGTCTCAATCTAAATGGTGCCTATGAGGTCATCACCACTAACAGCTCTTTTCACGGACGTTCTCTGGCAATGACGGCGGCCAGCGGCCAACCGAAGATGCACGAACCGTTTGAGCCGTTACCGGTTGGTTTTATCAACGTGGCTAATAACGATATTGAAGCTGTTAAAGCTGCCACCACCGATAAGACCTGTGCCATCATGCTGGAACCGATACAGGCAGAAGGGGGTATCAATGTCCCCGATGGTGACCACCTGAAAAAGGTCAGGGAGTGGTGCGACAGCAATGGCATTTTACTTATCCTAGACGAGATTCAGACCGGGATGGGCCGCCTCGGGACGCTTTTTGGCTACCAGCTATTCGGCGTTGAACCTGATATTATGACCCTGGCCAAGGGCCTGGGCGGAGGCATCCCTATCGGCGCCTTGCTGGCTAAGGAAAAAGCCTCCGTTTTTACCCTCGGAGACCATAATGCCACCTTTGGCGGCAATCCGGTCACCAGCGCCGCCGCTTACGCCACCCTGAAATATGTGCTGGATAATAATATAGTCGGAAACGCCAGTAAGGTCGGACAATACCTGATGAATGGTCTCAAAGCCCTGCAGGGGAAACATGCTATCATAACCGAAGTGCGGGGTCGCGGCCTACTGCTGGCAGTGGAATTGAATACGGAGATAGCCGAGGATGTGCTGATGAACTGTTTGGGAAACGGCCTGCTGGTCAATAGGCTCAAGCCCAATGCGATTCGTATGGTACCACCACTAGTTATTGGCAATAATGAGGCTGACGAGGCACTAAGCATTCTGGATAAAGCACTAGCGAGTGTTGCCATGGGAGGTTAGAGAAAGGAGAGTCCAAGAGATTGCCCAGAAACTGTCATTACGGGACCATTCCGACAAAATTGGAAGGCGAAGTAATCTGGATAGGGCGAAACCTCTCCATCCAGGTTACCACAGGCTTCGCCATCGCAATGACAAGGAGACTTTTTGGGGACAGCCTTAGGAATTAGGTTATAAAAGAGAGTCAAAGAGAGGCGAAGCCTCTCTTATATGAGCGTTTCCCCTTCCCCTTGTTAAGGGGAAGGGGAAACGTGGGATAGGGTAGATATAAGAATATAGGAGATTCAATATGTCGGATAAGATGGTACTGGCTTACAGTGGCGGGTTAGATACATCTGTAGCCATCAAATGGCTTAAAGAGAAATATGACATGGATGTTATTGCCGTTACTATTGATGTGGGCAATGAGCGTGATTTTTCGACGGTTCGCCAGAAGGCGCTTGATGTCGGTGCCATAAAGGCAGTGGTGATTGATGCCAAAGAGTTATTCGTCAAGTATTTCGTTTTTCCGGCTTTGCAGGCAAACGCTATCTATGAGGGACAATACTCATTGGCTACTGCTTTATCCCGTCCGCTAATGGCTAAGCTGTTGGTGGATACGGCTATAGAGGAGGGAGCTTCGGCCATCGCTCACGGCTGCACTGGCAAGGGGAATGACCAGGTAAGGTTTGAGGTAAGTATTAACGCCTTAGCTCCCCGTCTCAAGATTATTGCTCCGGCTCGCGAGTGGGGTATGACCCGTGAGGAATCTATTAGCTACGCTCAGCGTCACGACATTCCGATTCCCATCACCTCCGCCAATCCGTATTCCATTGATGAGAACCTGTGGGGGAAGAGCATTGAGTGCGGCGCTCTGGAAGACCCTTGGGTTGAACCGCCAGAAGACGCCTTTACCTGGACAAAATCGCCTGACCAGGCCCCAGATAAGCCACAGTATATAGAAATTAGCTTTGAAAAGGGAATCCCGGTTACCCTTGACGGGCAGAAACTGGACGGAGTTGGCTTAATCCAGCGACTCAATGACCTGGCTGGTGAGCATGGAATAGGCAGAGTTGACCATATTGAGGACAGGCTGGTGGGAATAAAATCAAGGGAGATTTACGAAGCACCGGCGGCAACAGTCTTAC
>Ga0187833_10004086_pt1 | contig 14398 bp, 11 predicted proteins | sample ETNtaG_37_FD_167968 | JGI IMG/M metagenome (GOLD analysis project Ga0187833, IMG submission 167968) | Marine microbial and viral communities from oxygen minimum zone, Eastern Pacific Ocean - ETNP2014_SV_400_PacBio MetaG (Illumina Assembly) | ecosystem: Environmental > Aquatic > Marine > Hypoxic... | reverse complement strand
CCTCCCACCATCATCAATAATAGGAAAGAATCGTGGAGGACATAACTTGTTTATGGCATTTTGCCAGGTATCTTCATCAGCGAAAGAATTTATTTTATTCATTATGTCTGTTGGAATTAGATTCCATGACGTAGTATTTTCAGACAATAGTAACACATCGTGGTTTTTCTCAAATTCGTGTTTGCACTCAAAGCATTGTAAAGACAAGGAGTCTTCTGCATATTCCATTCTATAACCACATTCCGTGCATTTTATTTCAATTGTTGTTGACATATAATTTTTATTTTATTTTTTGTTTAATACGAATTCATTTAAAATAACAAATCTTAAATAGTTCTTTTGCCTTAATCTTTTCATACTCCTTATCACGTACCTAAATCGTTGGTTAAGGTTTTGCAAAGCTGTAAAGTCTGTGACCAACCAAACTTTCACGATAATTCTTTGCTTTGTGAACTAATATTATATTTAAGGAAGATAGCATGAATAATATACTGTAAAAACGTAAGCCAATTGTACTTGTTGGCCAACAGCAAGACTCAAAAAGCATCGCACAATAGCATTTTGACATGTTATTCCACCAACAAGGTACACTTTACAATAGTATCTATCTAGATATATAAAATTTAAACAGTTTTTTAAAAAATGGAGCGTTTAGACTATAGTGTCTGTTTTTTAAATCTGAATTTATATCTTGGTGTCACGGTTTGACATTTGGACAGCATCCAATAGAATGGTTTTTGAAAAAGATCGCATGAACGATGCCCATTTGCAGAAGCAAGCATAGAACGTGACACAGGTTTTGTCCCGAAATGGTATAATGATTTTGCTTGAGTAGCGAATCCAGCTTAGATACTTCGAAGACTATCTTGACCAGCAAGTTGTCCAAATAGCATCGATACGAAATGGCCTCAGGAAGCAAATCCTCGGGCATGAGGTTCAGTTTTTGTGTGTTTTACGAACCTTTGAAATTCAAGTCTCGTAAACATATGCAACGTTTGACCTAATATGGTATTTTTATAACTCACGGCCAATCTCTTATGTTTTTGGATTTTGTTAACTGCTAAATCTCATTATACGTTAAGGTTCGGCGAAGTTGTATTCTTAATATAGCCGCGTGTGATTTAACATCGTATTTAATATAACGTTCGTATTGCCTCTCTGAGACGCTCTATTCCATTACCATCAAACTTAAATCCCAGCAATTCAGTTAATTTCTCTTCTGTTCTTTTATCTAAATATACTCCATTTAAGATTTTTGCCGTACTATCAAGCAGGTCATTTCCATTATGGCAAAATATTAAATTAGTGAGTTTTTCAACGTGTTTCTGAATTGGAAATATTTTGCTTTTATCACTATAAGGCTCATAAAAAATGGTTTTTGTCCCGCTACAGAAACTTTCAACAGCTACACTTGCGCTCATACTGACAACCAGATCACTAAGACCAATAAGGCCGTATGTGGGGAATGTGTGCTCTAATATAAGGTACCTGGGAGATGAACCCCTTAAAAGCTGTCTGTATTTGTCCGTTAAAAAATTCTCTTTTTTTTTTGTCTTTATTAAAAAGTATGCATCTTTATGTTTTTCTATTAACATCTTAATATGACTAATGAATTCTACAAGCGCCTTGTGCGTTTTTACTGATACCCTTGTACCCGGATCATCAATATGTCTACCAAAAAATTCAGATAATGAGTCTCTGAGTAATTTTTTGTTAAATTGTACAGGATTCAAATCCTCAGCAATCTCATCAAAAATAGTTACTATTTTATAGTGTTTTTTTAACGACTCGATTTCACCCATTTCAGACCTTGGTAAATAGTTATAAACATAATCATTTCGGTAAGTCCCAATTATTTCTAATTTGTTTACATGTTTAAATAAATGTTTTTGAAACATTTCATTTATTTTCCCCCATATGCAGTAAGAATCTAAAAATAGATATGCATAAACATTCCTATGGTCTGGCATTGCTCCATGCATAAAACCAATGGCCTTACCGTTCCTTTCATTTAAAACCACTGTCCTGACTACATGGCTATGGCTATAATCATCTCTGGTAATATGAACTTTTACATGATAGTGGTTATAAAATATTTCCATGAAGAAAAGGTCGTGGATTGTCCTCATGGTACTGATTATAAAAACCGAATATCTTTTTGGATGGAGTACAAATAAAGGAAGAGATATAGCAAAGAATATTAGATACTTAATTATAGTTCCAAGAAAATAAGTTAAAGGCACCTTTTCACGATAATAATCTCCTATCTCAGCATCAATTTTTTTTAGATAGTCCTTGCTTTCTCTGCTTGCTCTGTTGAAATCGAAGACATGAAGTATCTTTGAAGGCAAAAAATCATTCCCATCATGTATAAAAGTATTGTTATAGTCCTTTTCCATTTCATCATCATGATATTGACCAACTATGCTAAGGCCAATATTATATTTAACAGTGGGCCCTTGATTTAAGGTTATCCCCCTCACAAAAACTAATTGTATCAATAATTGACAGACAAATAATATTGGTTTATAGAGCCTCGATGAATATTCTATAGAAAAAAGATATGCACGCCACAAGAAGGAGACCCTACAGGAATAAAGCTTCTCTTTTATTTCCTTATAAAGAAACAAATTATACGGTAAAAATGATACATTGCTATTTGAGGAATGAGAGGATATAATCTTATTTAAGCAGTAAATATTGAACACGCTGTTTTCAATGTAAACAATTATTTGCTTTTTTATAGACAACTCCAGTTTCGAATTGTTATTTATTTTCCTGAGAAGCCTCAAAACCAAACCTTCCTTTGCGATCTTCTCATATACCTCTTCCGTTAAGTCATAAGCATCCCTTACCACATCATAGTAATTGTCGGTAATTTGATAATAGTCAAATATTTTGTACCTAAAAATACTAACAACCTTGGCCATAGCTTTTAGTTTTAAGAAAGGTGTAATTTGTGTACAAAAAACCTTACCAAAAAAATAGCTAAAGGGAAGTGTCAGTATAAAAGTAATTAAGTTTAATTTTTCAATTACCAAAACTTTCTTCATTAATTCTCCTGAGCCCTAATAGTTGACCTACATACTGTTTACATTACAACAACAATCTATATTATACAACTCAATCGCTGGAATATCGCTGATGAGAAAACTTTACTTGCGACCTAGCATATTCGAACTGTTTCAAAAAGTCGCATTCATCCCACTTGTTTAGGCCGCCTAATATCATGCCTTTTTCCTTAAAGACTTTAATTGTTAGCGCCTCGTGTTCAATACTTGAGATTGCTATAGTTGGGACCTTAAGGGCGTTAAGCTCATATAAAGTCCTCCCCCCCGCACATATAGCCAAGTTGCATTCAACAAAAAAAGGCAACAAATCTGGTGGATTTCTAAATACATTAATTTTATCTGGAAAACAACCTGCAACTTTGTCAATTTCTCCATTATCTTTAAAACCCGGTCCCAGAATCACATTAAAGACAAATCCACAATAAACTTTTTTTGCCAGTGCCTTCAAAACATTTAAGGTCAATCCGGCAAGGTCTGATCCTCCGAAAGTTATTATTATATTAAGTAGATCATTTTGTTTTCTTGTTTTATTACTGACATTTTCAAAGCGTTCATCTAAAATAAGATAATCTGGCCCCAACAACAATTTAGAAGAATTTGGATAATTGGAAGGCATTGCAAGGATATTGCTATTTAAAACTACATGGGCCCATGGCACTTTACAATTCAGATCATCTAATATAATGACCCAGAGGGCTTTTTCTTTTGCAAGGCTTAAATCTTCTTTTGAGGGGCCTTGCGGCAGATCAAAAACTATACTTTCAGATACATATACCATCCAATCTAAACTATTATCATATATAGATAACACCCTCTCACCAAGAGCTTTGGCATGTCGTATTCCATCAGGAAAGTTTTGCATTACAAATAATGTCTCTGTATTCCAGTATTTCTTTAAGGTTTTTGATAATAGATGACATCGTGCAAAGTGGCCAAAGGAAAGCCCATAAATACGACCTGCATCAACACGAAATAGGACTTTCCGTGGTACCTTACCGTTCTTAAATAATAGATGGATCCATTCTTTTAAGTGCTTCAAGAAGAGATAGCCTCCACGGATTAATATCACTTGGTTTTAAGATTGACCTGATATTTTCCAGGTCCTCCATTGTATCAACAGTAATGGACATCGAAGGATGAGCACGTTTACCATCAAAATTAAAGAAGAACGTAGCAAACTTTTCTTTGTTTCTTAAAACATACAGATTGATGTGTTCTCTTTCCTGTAAATCTTTTGCCTGCTTGTCCAATTGTTTCAATAAGCTGGAAGAGAATATATCCACACCCCCTCCCACTGGAAGGTTCTCGCATTTAAGATAATCAACTTTTCTCTTAATCATTGCATTTACCGCACATTCAATAACTTCAGGACAGGTAAAAGGATTGTCACCCGTCACTCGGACTACGATATCCGCAGGAAATACTTCAAGGCACTGTATATAACGTTTTAGGAGATCATTTTCGTCTCCGCGTAATACTTCAACTTCCTCCTTTTTCCCCAAATCGGCAACTATGTCATCTTCTGTTTTTTCTGTTGTTGCCAATATTACTTTAAAACTATTCTCTGACAAACCTGCTTTTAATCTCTTTAACAAGAATGACAACATTGGAATTCCACCCAATATCATCATGGCTTTTCCAGGTAACCTTGTTGAATTATAACGACATTGAACAACTACAAGGTGCTTTCGAGACAAATAGCTTTTATCTGTAAGGTTTGTAACACTAGATGCCTGCATGGTTTTATACTAAATCTCTTTCAATTGCCTGAAATTTCTCTATATCCTGTTTTATCAACTTTCCATCCAACCATTTAATATCTTCGGGATTAAGCTGTGAAGTTGGACGGCACAATAAAATATCTTCCTTCCTCAGAATGTCACCTTTTTTCAGCGATTTTGAGGTGAACACTCCACGTCGATATTGTGTGGCATATTTACGATCAGGCCTATTATAACAGCCTTGTCTAGCTCCTTTCATTTGCTGAAAAAGTTCGATATCGGCCATCAATTGCCTTAACATTTCAGCATCTACTGAATGGTAATGGTCTGCACCTTTCTGAGAAATGTTCAAAGTAAAATGAGTTTCAATTACTTCTGCCCCAAGCATAGCTGCTGCCAAACATGCTTTTATACCAGGATAATGGTCAGAATAACCAACAGACACGCCAAACAACTCTTTCAGATATGGAATAATTGCAAGGTTAAGGTCTTTTGCCTCAGCGGGATATATGGACATACAATGAAGCAAAGATACAGGTCCACTTTTCACTTCAGACAAAAAATACAATGTCTCCGAGATTTCCGTTAAGGTCGCCATACCGGTTGATAAGTAAATCGGCTTTCTTGTTTCCGCAATTAAACCCAAAAGATATTTGTTTGTACAATCCATTGAGCCAACTTTATATGCAGGGACTCCTACCTTCTCTAGAATATCAATAGCCCATGGACTAAATGGTGTTGAAAGGAACTCTATCCCACAATTCTGTGCAATGTTGGCCAGTTCAATATGCTGCTTCAAATCCATCTCTCCCCTTTTTATAACCTCATAATGAGGAGAATCTGGTAGGGCTATATCCATAGCCCTATAAGTTTGGAATTTGACTGCATCTACACCTGCTTTAGCAGCCTCCTCTATCATTTCTGCAGCAACAGGCATTTCCCCTTCGTGATTAAAACCAATCTCAGCTATAAATTTTATCATTTTTCAGCCCAACTAAATCCTATTTTTAAAAAGATGTTTTAAGAGGAAAAAAGGGATCGCAGATTACCGAAATATACTTTTGTCAATAGATTAGGTTTGACCCTAATCTTTCTCTTTAATTATTTTAGAAATTACTGTGGGATAGTGGTTATACCCAGCTTAACTGTTACTTCCCATGATCTTACAACCCTGTGACGTGATATCAGGTAACAGGCCAAAGCTACCACCTGGTCTGGTAATCTAAAATCCAGTGCTTCTTATGATAGTGGATCAACGGATTTATATTAAATTATTTGTTAGAAATAATAATTTCTTTCACCCTCTCTATTGGTGAAGGGTGAATGAAATTTAATCTTAGTGTAACTACAAAACGATTTGATTAATCAGTTAATTGAGGAATAATCCAAGAGTAAAAGTACGTTTACTCTTGACATTTATCTCTATAGGTGACCTCATTATTTGTACTAAGTTTGCCTGAAACCCCTGAAGCTTGCATCATTTTCCAAATACAATCTTCTTGCATTGTTTATAGAAATTTGTTTTTTCTTTTCAAAATAGCTTTCCAGTAATCTTTCGTTAGCTTTCAATAAGCATTTGTAGACTTCCTTATCGCTTAGTTCTGTAAAGTTTACAGAGAGAAGGTCTGAGTTCATATGCTTGTTTTCATAGAAATCCTCGCAATCCTTTAGTAAACCTTTTTCTATGGCGTAATAATAAAGAGGGGACCCTGGATAAGGAGTGACGGGACGAACAGTTCGAAGTTCTGATCCATCATCATATTTCAAAAGAAAATTAACAGCCTTATTTAGGGTATCTTCGTTGTCTCCAATATTTCCGAACATAATAAAGAGGCCGGGGCTAATGCCAGCACTCAAGGTTGCCTTAATGCCTTTTTCAATTTGATTTGTTGTTAAGCCCTTTTTCATATTCCTTAAAACCTCATCATCCATAGATTCTATTCCATAACCAATAAAAATGCATCCAGCCCGTTTCATTGTCTTCAATAATTCTGGTCTTGCAAAATTCAGCCTGCCTGCGCAACGCCATTTAATATTTAATTTTGCTTTAATAAAGTCCTCTGATAAGCTAAGAGTTCTTTCCGCTGAACTCATTAATAAATCATCATGAAAAGCAACATAATTAATTCTGTATTTTTTTTTTAGGAATTTTATTTCTTCTATTATTCCATCATTGCTCCTGGGCCTATGTCCTTTGTCCATCCGATAACAAAAAGTACACTTAAAAGTACACCCTCTACCGGACATCATCGGCATTATCAAATCGCAGTTTGAAGACTTTTCTTGTCTCAGCAATCTGTAATATTCTATAGGAAATAGATCGTAAGCGGGATACGGTATGCTATCAATGTCCTTTATTAACTCTCTATGTTTGTTTACTATTACACTATCACCATTCCAATAGGCAATCCCGTCTATATTATCTAATGTTCTTTTATTGCCTACCGCATCTACCAAATCAGCAATTGTCCTTTCTCCTTCTCCAATTACTACGGCATCAGCTTTTGTTTTCTTAAGGAAGTATTCCGGTTCTGGTGAGGGTCCGTATCCACCAATAACGTAAAATGGCCTGTTTTTTGTTTTATCAATAGCTTTAGACAGTTTAAGAAGTTTAAGATATTGGTAATAACCGGCAATGAGACCAATTCCAATCAAATCGTAAATGTTATTATCCAAATAAGTTGTCAGATGTTCATCTGGATAATGATTTACATCCTGGTTATATATATCCACATGGTGTCCTTCATAGCGTAACGCAGATGCTATATATCCCACACCCATTGGGAATACGTGAATATATGAATCGTTGTCGTAGACTACAAGCAGTATTTTCATAAATAATTTATACGGATTATATAAAACTTTATAGAATAATCTCACAAAGGTTAATATGACATTGTTTCAACCCTGACAAAATGATAAATTTCGAAAAAAGTATTCATAGGTTAATAGTTTTAAGATACATAATATTAAACTATTAAATTTTAAGATAATAATCGGAATATGCAAAGTTAGGTTCTATAAACTATTCTTTTATATAACTTCCCGAATAATGATTCTTCGTCGCCTTTGCATAGTGCCCATAATAGACCTTCTACAAAAGGACGACTATCGATCTGTCGTTTTATCATTTAAATCAATAATTTAACTTAGCGCATAATTATAATATACTTACCCGTTGTGGGTTTCTAATTTTAACGCAATCTTGCTAACGCGCAGCAGTCCTTCTGGGGACTTTTTCAATATGCCTTGGAGTATTATCAACTGCATTTCTATCTGACAGTGAGATGGTGCAAGCATGGCAATTTTTACAAATTGGCATTGTCCTTCGATTGCCGGCCAAATGGGTAGCTCTAAATTTATCCATCTTTTCGGATAGCCATAACTTCTGGATTTTTTGGTCCTTTATATTTCCCAATTTAAATCTGTTGTTGTAATCTACACAACATATTGCAACTTCACCATCCCAAAAAACCGCAAGACGATGCATAAGATAATCACACGGGAGCAACTCATAATTTGCGTGAAGGTCAGGATAAACTGGTACATCTTCCCGAAAATCTTGAATTCTATTAATTACTACTATATCTGCTTCGGGAAATTTACTTTTTATATAGTTTTTTTTCTGTCGTACGGATTCTGTATCTGATTGTGGAATCGAGGATTGCAATCGTACCCAGGGTTTAGACCTACCAAGCTTATTTCTTAGTTGTAGAAATTTCTTAATTGACAATTCTACAGGGGAATATTTGTACCTTTTAAGCCTTTCCCGAGAGTTTTCTTCATGATGTTCATCAACGGAGAGAATAATTCCATCCAGACCGCTATCCAATATTTTTTGGACTCTTTCCTCATCAAGAAGAGTACAGTTCGTTGTGATTTGCACATCCATAATTCCGGAACTTTTAGCGTAATCAATACATTCAAATATTTTTGGATGAAGAAACGATTCGCCACGAACTTGAAGCTTAACGGCACAGAGTCCATTCCTTGCCCCTTCGTCTATGATTTTCTGAAATAATCCATAATCCATTAAACCAAGCGAACTGCTAATCAAACCATTTTGGAAACAGTGCTTACATCTTAAATTACAAATACCCGCAAGTTCAATATCTAAATGCAAAGGAAAATCTGTTAAAACTTCATACTTAGCAGCCTGCTCCCAAAGTTTCCGATACCTCTTTGATTTTTCCTGTGGAGCTAATCCTGAAAACATATTCGAGAGCATTGCTGTTCTTATTTTCTCAACCATTTGATTTTCTTAACAAAAACATACAATCATTATTATCATTTCCCAAATACATATAATTTTCCTTTTTTATCATATTTAAGTCAGGAAAGTAATCTTGATAAATAGTTGCATAATCTGCTTTCCACATCATATTTATTTTATCTCTATATGGTATTTCCACCAAGTTTTCATTATAATATTCGAACCCCCAGATATACTTTCTGGCACACCTGTATATTTGCTTCATTGCTGATTTCAAATCTTCCGGACTAATATGGATAAGGAAAAATGATGAAAAAACTAAATCAAATGAATTATCAGGAAATGGAATGTCCAACACAGAACCTTTAATAAATTTTATGTCAGCGTATTGTTCCCCACCAATTTCAATTGCATATGATTGTAACTCTAAACCTGTGAGATTCCCAAAACCCATTTTTTGTAAAAGCCCTAATTGATTGCCAATATTGGCCCCAACTTCAAGAATAGCCATAGAACGGTCCATCGTACCAAGAAACTCATTATTCATTTTAGTTCGTGTTATACCAAACTGTGCATTACTCCATTCATCAGTTCCTTCAGCACCTCTTAAATTTCTATCCGTGTATTCTTTTCCAAATATACTGTCCCATTCTTTTATTTGACTTGTTGTCTTCATAGATTTTTCACCCTCCAATATTCTCCAATTTCTTAACTAATTCCACCTAAACTTTGCCAATGCTCTAAAGCAAAGTGCTCCATTTGATCTATAAGTCTATTTTCAATGCAGGGTTTTGTTACAATCGAAACATTTTCTTCTAATTGTTTAATATTTCTCATTCCCAAAGCGACAGTTGAAATATTAGGATTAGATAAAACAAAATTTAAAGCTACTTCTCTGAGAGTGGAACGCTCAATACAAAAATCCTTACAAAAGGCTTTTATCCAATTATTTCTTCGTATAAGTGTTTCTCTATCTAAATAACCACTCCTCAAGTCATTTGAATCAAATGTTGTCTCTGGATAATATTTCCCCGTAAGAAAACCAGTGTTTAACGGCGATTTAATAATAACTCCTATATTTTTCCTTTTACAAGCAGGAAGGACCTCTCTATTAAATCTTACATCAAATAAATTATACATAACCTCTATGACATCAACGATCTTTTCATTCGTAACATACTCCCCATCTTCATAATTCTTAAGTGATAGACCAATCATTCTGACTTTGCCTTGCTTTTTAAATATTTCTAAAGTATGCACCACCTCCAGGATATTATGGTTTTTAGTATATGGCATTGTTAACTGATATATGTCAATATAGTCTGTTTTAAGCTTCCGCAGGCTATCTTCAATCGATGAGCAAATAAATTGGAAAGATGTATCTACTTCTCCAGCTAAGCTATAACCACATTTTGATGCTATGACTATTTTATCTCTCTTCTTGCGGGAAAATATTCCAAGGAGCCTTTCGCTTTGTCCGTAATTATTAGACGTCTCAAAAAAATTAATTCCTTTCTCAAAAGCTTTATCTAAAAGGTCTAAATTTGCCCTTTCATCAAAAGCAGATACTCCTTTCGGTTTTCCATGGACCTCAATAGGCCCTCCTATCTGCCATGTTCCAAACCCAATTAAGCTTACTTCGATGCCAGAATTATTCAGCTTTCTTCTCGGTATCATAGGGACCCAGATGGTCTTTGAATAATAATTTATAAATCAATATTATACTCATTTTTAGTATCGATAATTATATTGAAGTGTTTCTTTGGGTTGTGCCGCACAAGTATCACAATTAGGGAGAATGTTTCCATTTTCTAGAATAATTTTTCTGTTAGCATTCATTTTTGTTGAATGCCACACTTCATATATTGTCTGTTTGTTTAAATCACCGATAAAATGGCCTTCATCATTAACACATTGAGTGACCTTCCCATTCCACAAAACTGTCATCCTCAGAAATGGATCATTACATTTATCTTCTTTTTTTGGAGCTTGACGTAAAACATTTATTTTATTAAATAATTCCTTATCTTTCAGATGAAGAAGAATTGTATAATTCCAATAAACATGATCAACCAAGTCTTTCCAATAATTAACAAATTTCTCCAATTCTTCCTCTGTGTCGTCACAGGAACTCGTACCAACCTGAATGTAAAGGTCGCTTTTCTTTGCATCTCTGGCTTTAACAAGATTTTTGACATTAGAAACTACTTTTTCATAATAATTATTATTTCGCCAGAACTTATATCTCTTTGGAGTGGCGCCTTGAAACGATATTTTGATTTTACTCAGACCTGCATTAATAAGACCTTTTATCATTTTATCATCTAAATAAAAACCGTTTGTAACAATCTGCGAGGTAAGCCCCGCTTTGTGTATACATGAAATAATTTCTGTAATTTCTGGGTTCATCAAAGGCTCACCATATTCAGCTAAATGAAACCCCAAAAAGTCTTTCTCACCCTGGCATTCACGAACAAGTTTCTTGATAAGTTTCAGAGACATATTACCTTCCTGAATCCCAAAAATTTTACGCTCTGGCACATGAAGTGTCCTGTAACACATGATGCATGAGAAATTGCATAAAGAACTAGCCTGTAATAATAATATTTTCGGAAAACCTATTTCACTTTCTAACAAGCCATCATAATACTCTTTAGCATAATAGAGCTTTAATGGATCTATATTATCATCTTCATATTTTCTCAACTTTGAAGCTTTGCCTTTCATGTGTCAGACCCTCATGAATTAAAGTTATCGAAGTAAAAGTTAAGTCACATCCGAACAGGGCTTTGTTCAGGACTCAAGGATTCGTCAGACATGAAAGGAACCTGGACCATACTGTTTTTGTTTTGAGAAAGGCAAATTCCCTCATCCCATTTCGGGCACAAGAAATCTAATGTCGCTGTTATACAAGGACACATGGCCAGCTAATTAATATCCAAAAACATTTTACTTTTAGTTCTATGCTTTATTTATCCCATGTCCCAAAAAATGTGTCTGATATTCATAGGTATAATCTTCCCGTGCTCTACCATCAATACTAAAATTTTGTTTCTTCTTAACAGCACCGTGGTGGCATTCATTACACACTTTGCTTTCCTTTTTACGACCAGCAAGATGGAGCTTTCTCTGCCTGCCTTGAAGAATATTCCATGCACCCTTCACAGAACAGTCATTAACATTTCCAAGTATTTCTCCCATCTTAAAATCAGATGGACACTTAAGGTAATTTCCCTGACTAGTTATACATATACGCTGCCAGAGCCTGGGACAGACAAAATTGTCATCAGGGATTAGAATTGTTTCTTCAAAATTCATATCGGGATTATATGCAACACGATCTACTATCCCCTTCATTAGATTAACATACTCATTTGGATTACGCTTAATCGCAGACCAAATAGTCTGAACATTTAACAAGGTATTCGCTTTAAGCTCATCCCTATTTTTGCGTAGCATTTTCAATTTATTTAAGGATTCTTCATATTTCAGAGGCTTGCGAATCGATTCATATATCTCCCCAAGGCCATCAAAACTCACTGTTATCCAATCCGTACCAGCAGTAATCAAATCCTTCGAAAACTTATCAGTTAACAGACCTCCATTAGTATTTATCCATACCTCCTTAATCCCCTGTTCCTTAGCATACCTAACCATTTCGACAATATCCGGATGCATCAATGGCTCTCCACGCATACTAAATTTTAGTGTAAATAGTCCGTGTTGCCCACTTTCCTTTACTATCCTTTTGTATACATCCAATGCCATATAATCATTTTCACCAATGTCCATATACTGTCTAAAACAATGGTCGCATTGAATCTGACACCTGCTGCAGACCTCAATATCTATATTAAGAGGAAAGGAGGGAATCCTTTTCCTGGGATAATATTTCCACTGATAACGATTGATTAGATAGGATATTAGCTTCCCTTTACTTCTTCTATATTCATTCTTTAAGTATTCGAAATTACTTTCACAACTGAACTGGACAAGTGTTTCTGATTTTCTCATTTTAAGCACTATCCATTATTTTGGTCTAGAATCATAACTAGATAATTTCTTATTTTGCGGTTTAGGCCTAAATGTGGGATCAACGATCTTTTCTATACTATCGTCAACCAAATCGTTAAGTGTTAACTTTTGTTTTTCAATTATTGAATCTATTGTATCATCAGGTTGCACTATTGCTTTAGACTGGCTAATTATATCACCAGTATCAGCTCCTTCATCAATAAAATGACACGTTAATCCGGTTTCTTTTTCTTTGTTCTTCAGTACCCAATAAGTTGGTGATGGTCCTCTATACTTTGGCAGCAGGGAGGGATGAATATTTATACTACCGTACTTAGGCACATTAAATACTTCACTGGGAAGTATTTTCATAAAGGCATGTGTAACCAATAGGTCGATCTTTAACTCAGCAATATATTTTTGCAACTTATCAAACAACAGGGATTCTTGTTTTACGATTTTGTACCCATTCTCATAAGAGTAATCATAAACTGAATTATACCAAACATCTAAAACATTTTCTTTATACTGAGTAATTACCAATTTGATATCTATATCATCTCTTAGATGCAAAATCTTTAATAATTCAAGACCCAACCCCCAATTAGCTAAAAGCACAACTTTCAACATTTTCTACTAATATTTCCTCTCTACAACCTCTGAAATATTGATGTCAGGATCACCCTTCGAACCATGTCGACAATTGGCGCATGAGTTAAGAGACATCCTATGCCCTTCAGAATGAATTTTTCTTATTTTATTCATTAAGTCGCTGTGCCACATATCATAAATAGACTTGTCCATGATGTTGCCAAGTACTATATCGTCCGCATCCCAACCTGTGCAGCATTGGACATTCCCATTGGCAGATATTACAATTCTCTCCCATGGATACTGGCATATAAAATCAGGTTTGATTTCCATTGGGCCTTTAAAGTTTATATATGGATTATAAACAATATAATCGGAAACATCTTTCATAGTATTGTAATATGCATCTGGATCATCTCTTATTGCTGGCCAAATAGTACACACCCTAACCTGAGGACGATTAGCACCAACAGCCTTCTTTTTATCACGAAGCCTGGCCAACCTTTCGTAACTTTCCTCAAACTTGGCAGGATAACGGATTTTTTCATAATCTTCATTTATTCCATCAAATGATACAGATATATAATTTACCGCATTTTTTATAAAGCAATCGATCATATCGTCATCAATATAAAAAGCATTGGTTAAAAAGGAAACATTCTTGATTTTGCTGGTTGCATATGCAATCATTTCTTTGATTCTTGGATGAGTTAACGTCTCACCACGCCATGAAAGACGAATTGAAAATACATTGTTAGCCTCACACTCATCAACAGCTTTTTTGAATA